>JGI24025J20009_10000873_pt1 | contig 23263 bp, 18 predicted proteins | sample Cruoilmetagenom3_FD_20009 | JGI IMG/M metagenome (IMG submission 20009) | reverse complement strand
CCTTCACTTTTAATCCATAGGCAACGTTTCCATAAATGGAAAGATGGGGAAAAAGCGCATAATTTTGAAAGACAAAACCGATTTTACGCTTATTGGCCATTAATTCAGTGACATCTTCTTCCCCTAAATAAATAGAACCTTTATCGGGATGCTCAAATCCGGCAATCATACGGAGAGTGGTCGTTTTGCCACATCCGGAAGGACCCAACAAAGTTAAAAGTTCTCCGGGTTTAATCTGTAAATTAACATTATTTACCGCTTCAACTTTTCCTTTAACTTTATGGATAAAACTTTTTGAAATATTTTTTAGATTGATACCAATTTTTTCCATGATTACCCTCCCAGCATGTTCGACAAGTCAGCTGCACCTTCCTGACGAAAGATTCTAAGAAATAGATTAATAAATATAATAACGATAAATACAATTGTCACAACTAAAACTGAAAATGCAGCAGCAACACCTAATTCCAATTCGGTCATCTTCTCTAAAATACGAACGGTGATTAGGGTCCAATTGATGGATACAAGAAAAATAGTTGCACTTATCGCAGTCATTGAACGAATAAACACAACTCCCAAACCATTGAACAATGCAGGAAGCACAAGCGGTATGGTAATGCGCCTAAAAGTAATTATAGACTTGGCACCCAGGCTGGCAGAAGCTTCCTCGATACTGGGATCAATTTGCTGTAGAATGGCCACGGTTGTTCGAATACTGGTTGCACCATAGCGAAAAACATAGCAGGCAATAATAATCAAAGCTGTGCCGGTAATAGCAATAGGCGGATTGTTAAATGCCAAAAGATAAGCAATACCCACAATAGTTCCTGGTAATGAATAATTTAATAAAGAAACAATTTCCATGGAAGAGCGGGATATAAAATCTTTCTTGGAAATCAAATATCCGATAATAACTCCGTAAAAACCTCCACAGAACATACCGGTGATCGCAATGATCAAGGTATCTTTAATGGCTTTTAAGCCCTCGGTGAATACTACTACGTAATGTTTTAAGGTGATTTCGTAATTGGCTCCAAAGGCTTTAACAATAGAAGCATAGAAAAGAAGGAGATAAAGATAAAGAATCAACAGGCAAATAGATAAACATATTCCAAGAAATATTTTTCTTGCCCAGGGAGCAACACTTTTAATTTCTGTTTGTGCTCCTGATTTTCCGGTAATCGTCACATAATACTTCTGAGCCACCCAGTATCTCTGCAGCACAAAAACAGTAAAAGCCGGAACGAGGAGAATAAAAGACAGTACTGCTCCCCCTCTTATATCAAACAGACCGGTTATCTGTAAAAAAGCTTCGGTAGGAAGTACGGGGAATTTATTTCCGGCCAGAATTAATGGTGTGGCGAAATCTGCCAGAGAAGCAGCAAAAAGCAATAAGAAGGAATTGGCCAGTCCCGGAATCGCTAGAGGTAGGGTAACTGTTTTAAAAACTCTCCCACGAGAACTGCCCAGACTAAACGCCATGTCTTCCACGGTCGGGTCAATGCCTGCCAAAATAGCTTTTAAGGTAAGATAAGCAATCGGAAAAAAAGTAATCGTTTCTGCAAAAAGAACACTATGCATGCCATAGATACTAAAATGAGTAAAACCTAATAAATGATGGGTAATGATTCCCCTACGTCCAAAGGAGAAAATTATGGCAATAGCCATTGTAAATGGTGGTGAAATAAGCGGAAGAATGATGGCTGCATCTAAAAATTTACTCCATCCTCTGGATAGATTGGCACGAACCGAAGTAAAGGCAAAGAAAAAACCAAGGACTGTTCCCGAAATACCAACCAGGGTAGCCAATAGCAAGCTATTCCAAAAAGCCTTGACATGGTTTCTTTTCGCTAAAATTTCTACAATATTGGAAAATGTAAAATGCCCGCTTTTTTCAAAAGTTAGTATAAATATTTTTGCCAAAGGGAAAAGAATGAAAATAATTAAAAAAATCCATATAATAATAACGCTGGCAAAAACAGCCGGATCTTTTGTCAATTTATAAAAACCATTTTTTAATTTACTGTAAAAAGCGGGCATTTTTCCTCTTTCTGTTAACGATCGATGTTCTATATTCTCAACTTATTGAGGCAATACTTCCTCGACCCATTTATCAACAATTCTTTTTCTGTTTTCGCCGGCGAACTTACTATCTATGGGGAACACATTTGCGGCACCTTCCAGCACTTTGGCTAAACCAGGTTCAACATCAACATCCGGATGTGCCGGTACAAAATTAATTTTATATTTCGATAAAAGATTCTGCATGGCCGGACTCGAAGCCCAATCGATCAGTTTTTTCCCTAATTCAGGATTTTTTGCCCCTTTAATCAATGCTATCGCTTCAACTGAAGTTCCTATTCCTTCCTTGGGGAAAGATACAACAACCTTGTAGCCTTCCTGTTGAGTCTTTAAAGCATCAACTATAAAGAAAATTCCTGCACCTGCTTCACCTAAACCAACAGGAATAGTTCCTCCGCCACCACTCTTGGTGTAGACCTGTATGCTTTTACTCATTTTTTTCATATAGTCAAAAGCCTTTTCTTCATCTCTGTCAAAGATCTCAAGGATGGAGAAAATCCGCGTCACAGCAGTACCGGAAGTACGGGCATCTGCCATTTGCATCAATCCCTCGTAAGCCGGATCGAGTAAATCATACCATGAAGATGGGGGATTAAGGTTATTTTCTTTCAGGAAATCCTCATTTGACATAAAAACCAGGGGGTCATCTGATATTCCCACCCAGTATCCGTCGGGATCTTTAAATCGATCTGCCAATACACCAAAAGCAGGAGGTTTGTAAGGTTCAAAAACACCTTCTTTAATACCGGCAATATGTGTCGCAACCGGACCCCCAAAGAGAACATCCACTTTAGGATTACCCTTTTCAGCAATAACACGGGCTAACGCTTCACCTGAAGAAAAACGAATAAAGTTTACATGGATACCGGTGGCTTTTTCGAATTCCTCAAACATGGGGCGAGCCCAATTTTCCGGCCAGATAGAATATGCATTTAAAGTCTGTTCAGCAGCATAGGAAATTGAGAGAAGCAAGCTAAAAACCAAGGTCAAAGTCAGCAAAAATGATAGCAGTTTGTACTTTGTTTTCATTTTTAAAACCCTCCTAAAAAAAATATTTTTATGATAAAAAATCATATATAATTTTTTATCATACTTTATACTTTATATAATACCATAAAATTTCTCATCATCCTCTTTTTTTTCTAACATTTTTTTTATTTTTTTAACATATTATAAATAATAGTTAATTAATCAATTGAATTAGTCGTTAGTGAATAGTGAATAGTCGTTAGCTAAGAAAATACAAAAATAAATAAAAACTTAAAGTTATAATTAGCTGATTAACCAATTAGAATATCAAGCAGATTTTGTATTTTTTGTTTTATCTTGCACTTTGCAACTCGTAACTTGCAACCATTTACTTTTTATTCGCCAACTCCCCATCTTTTTCTTTATCACTCGTTACTCATTGCTGATTACTGATTTTTTCTATTGCAAAGAGGGCAGACACAAGATCTGCCCCTACATATTACATATTTTATTGAATACGAATCTATTTTATCTTCTGAATTCTATTTTTTTTCTTCACTCGATACTGTATACTATATACTATTATTTATATTGTTTTATTTATTTTGAACTTTAACTTTAGTTGTGTTATTTTATATAGATGTAAACATTCAATGTTTTTTAAAAGGATATTTTCCATGACAGATAAATTTAATAAAAATGAAAGAATATCTCTTGATTTTCGTATTATAATGGCAGTTACTATTACATTAATTTTTTGGGCTTCTGCTTTTGCAGGTATTAGATTTGGATTAAAAGAATACAGCCCGGAACATTTGGTTATCTTACGTTTTTTATCTGCTTCTTTGATTTTACTGATTTATGCTCTAATTATCCGTATGCCCATGCCTGAGAAAAAAGATTTACCCGCTATGTTTTCTCTGGGTTTTATCGGAATAACGGTTTACCATCTTGCCCTTGCTTATGGTGAAATAAAAGTTACCGCCGGTTCTGCCAGCCTTTTAATTGCATCCGCTCCTGTATTTACTGCTATATTAGCAATATTTATTTTGCGGGAAAAAATTAATATCCGTGGTTGGGCAGGAATTTTAATTAGTTTTTTCGGGGTAACTTTAGTTACTCTGGGAGAAGGTAAGGGGATTAGATTTGAACCGGCTGCCATGTTAATTTTATTATCTGCAATTAGTACAAGTTTTTATTTTGTTTTACAGAAACCTTATTTAAAGAAATATTCTCCTTTGCAATTTGTTACATACACAATCTGGACCGGTACTTTCTTTCAACTGTTTTTTTCTGCAGGTTTATTTCAAAGTATTAAAAATGCTTCCATCGGAACGACATTAGCTATTATTTATCTGGGAATTTTTCCGGCTGCTTTANGTTATATAACATGGTCNTATGTNCTTTCCCGAATTCCGGCATCTCTAGCAGCAAGTTATCTTTATATATCTCCGGTATTAGCAATATTGATTGCCATGATATGGTTGGGAGAAATTCCTACTCTATTATCGCTAATCGGTGGGGTTTTTACATTAACGGGTGTTATTATCGTAAATATCCGGGGGAGATGATCTCTTTTTGTCTGCTTTTCTTTTTCAAATTCTTTTCAACAAAAATCGGTTCTCCAGTAAAAGGATCTTTTTCCGTGTAATACATTAAAGTAGAATAAGTAGAAGGTAGAGGAGTAAATATCTGCACCTGTTCGGGATTCAGCTTTAATTCATTAGATGTATATTTTTTAAGTTTATGCATATCTTCTTCCCGGCAACCCGGATGTGCTGCAATAAGATAATAAGTCAAATATTGTTTCTTCCCCTGTTCTTTATTTATTTTAAAAAATTTATCTTTAAATATTTTTAAATATTTCTTACCTGGTTTACCCATCTTTTTTAAAACATTATCTTCTGTATGTTCAGGGGCAATTTTAAGCTGTCCTGAAATATGATATTTAATTAATTCACGCAAATATTTTTCTCCATATTTTTCATCATTTAAGATCATATCATACCGTATTCCTGAAGCCACAAATACTTTCTTTATTCCTTTTATTCTTCTAATCTTTCTTAACATCTCCAGTTGTTTTTTATGATTAATCTTTAAATTCGAGCATATATTTGAGTATAAACACCTTTTGTCCGGGCAGCTTCCGTACTTTAATTTCTTATGGCATTCAATGTCATACATATTCGCCGTAGGACCGCCAACGTCCAGGATATACCCCTTAAAATTTTTTAATTTAGTTAGACGTACCGCTTCCTTCAAAATTGATTTTTCACTTCTTCCCTGGATAACCTTGCCCTGATGAACTGCGATAGAACAAAAATTACATTCCCCATAACATCCGCGATGAGTATTTATGGAAAACTTAATTGTATCCATCGCTTTTACTTTTCCATCTTTTTGGTAAAACGGATGAACTTCATTTGTATAAGGAAGGTCATAAATTCTATCTATTTCTTTTTGATTAAGCGGAGAAACCGGTGGATTTTGAATTAAATAACGGGTATCTTGTTGTTGGGATAATCCTTTTGCGGTAAGAGCATCGTTATTTTGGTAAAAAGTGTGAAACATAGAAATAAATTTTTCTTTATCCTGTTTTACTTCTTTATAAGAAGGTAATAACAGATATTCTTCCCGGGGCTGAGGTGAAAGAAAACATATTCCCTTAATCTGTTTAAAATCTTCACCTCTTTTTATTTTTTCAGCCAATGCCAGAACTGATTTTTCTCCCATGCCATAAACCAGAATATCCGCTTTTGCATCCACCAGTATTGACCTTCTGATTTTATTATCCCAGTAATCATAATGGGCGATTCGACGCAGACTTGCTTCAATTCCTCCAAGCACAACGGGTACGGTTTTCTTGAAATATTTTTTAATGAGATTGCAATAGACTATGGTTGCCCGGTCAGGCCGCTTGATATTTTCCCCACCGGGAGTAAAATCATCATTCTTCCTTCTTTTTTTTAAGGCAGTATAATTGGCGACCATGGAATCAACTGAACCAGCAGTCACTCCCCAAAAAAGTTCCGGCTCACCCAATCTTGTAATGTCTATTTCACTGTTTAAAGCAGGCTGGGCAATGATACCTACTTTATAACCGGCGCTTACCAGTACTCTTCCAATAACTGTTGCTCCAATGTAAGGGCTGTCAATATAGGTATCCCCGGTTACCAGGATAATATCCGGTTTATTCCAATTTAATTTTTTCATTTCAGCTTTGGTAGTAGGCAAAAACATTAAAAAATCCCCTTATTTTTTACGGCATACCGGACATTTCATCCGAATATCTGCAAAATAAAAAAGTAATCCTATTTATAAATTTTTTTAAATTGAATCAGCAAGCCCTTCTCTGACAACACTACCGTGAAACCATAAATTTATCTTTTTTAACTCACTCCTTAAATAAAAGACGGTAAGGATGACTGATAGAACATCAGCAATCGGATAGGAAATCCAAATCCCCATAATACCCAATCCAAAGACTCTTGGTAAAATAATGACAAGTGGTATAAAAAGTAATACCTGTCTAAGCAGGGATAATATCAAGGTCGGAACTGCTTTTCCTAATGATTGAAAAAGAGCAGCGCCAACAATTTGAATACCGATTACCGGAATCATGGAAATAACGATTCTTATCACCGGGATACCTTTTTCAACAACTTCACTTTCTGATGTGAAGATATTAAAAATAAGCGAAGGGAACAGTTCGATAAAAAACCATCCGAGCGTTGCCAATAGTGTAGTAACTAAAATAGATATTTTTATCGTCTCTTTTACCCGNTCNTATTTTTTAGCNCCATAATTAAATCCGATAATGGGTTGCATTCCTTGAACAACTCCAAACAACGGCATAAATATAAACATGGTCACTCTATGAAGGATACCGACAACAATTAAAGCAATATCTCCTCCTAAAATACTTAAAGAACTATTGACAATAATTCCGGCTATTCCACCGGAAATATGCCTGAAAAAGGAAGCCATACCTACAGTAATAATTTCCTTAATAATATCTAACCTCGGTTTTAAATGATGAAATTTTACCTTTAATGAACTTTTACCGCTATATAAATATCTCATGATATAGAGGAAAGCAAAAAACTGAGCAATGATGGTTGCCAGTGCTGCGCCTTTTACCCCTAATTTAAATATAAAGATAAATATCGGATCTAAAACAATATTTGACCCTGCGCCGATGATCATGGAAATCATGGCTACTTTGGCGTTTCCCTCTGCTCTGATTAAGTTATTGGTCGACATGGCAAAAGAACGGAAAACGCTTCCGTAAAATATAATAGTGATATAATCCCTGGCATAAGGCATTATTGTATCGGTTGCTCCGACCAATCTAAGTAAAGGTTCGGTAAAAGTTAAACCCAATATCGCAATAACCGAACTAAAAAACACGATGGAAACGAACGAGTTGCCGGTTATATTATCTGCTCTTTCAACATTCTTGGCTCCCAGGCTTCTTGAAATAGCAGAAGCCGAGCCCATCCCTATCATAATAGCAAAAGCCATGATAATCATTTGAATAGGGAAAGATACGGTTAAAGCACCAATGGCTATTGCACCTACTCCTCTTCCCACAAAAATAGTATCTACTAAATTATATAATGCATTTACAATCATTCCCATAGTTGCGGGTACAGACAGGCTGATTAAAAGTTTGCTGATTTTTTCTTTTCCCAGCCTTGCACTAATCTCTTTCATAAATTTTCTCCTATTATAATTTTTTCATTATTTTATTTGTATTAAATATTTAATGTCGAATTTCAGAATTTTTTTTATCGCAAAAGACGCGATTTAGAATCTTTAAACCCTTAATAATATCATTTATTTCCTGCTCGGAAAGCTTTTTAAGTAAATGAGTAAAATATTTTTCCCTTTTCTGATGAAATTCACGGCATACTTTTTGATTTCCCTTGTTTAAGTAAATTTTTACCACTCTTCTATCATCTTTGTTGCGTTTGCGCTCTATCATTCCCTTCTGTTCAAGGCGATCCAAAATACCGGAAACAGTACTATCGGATAATCCCATTTTCTCACTAATACCGCTTACTTTTTGTTCTCCGTTTTTAGCCAATACAGAAATAACAGAAAGTTGGGGAAGTGTAAAGCCTGAATCCTGCATTAAATTGTGAAATTCATGTTTCAAAGTTCTATTAAAATTTCTATTCAGACTAATGATTTGGGAAATGCTTTCTAATTTCGACATTTAAAAGTTCCCTCCTGTTTCTTTTTTATTTTGCATCGTAATATTTCGGATACGAAACATTTTATAACAAAGATCCTTTTATGTCAAATATTAAAACAGTATAAATAATAGCATATAGTATACAGTATTGAGTATATAGTGAAGAAAAAAATAGAATTCAGAAGATAAAATAGATTCGTATTCAATAAAATATGTAATATGTAATATGTAGGGGCAGATCTTGTGTCTGCCCTCTTTGCAATAGAAAAAATCAGTAATCAGCAATGAGTAACGAGTGATAAAGAAAAAGATGGGGGATTGGCGAATAGGGAGTAAATGGTTGCAAGATGCAAGGTGCAAGATGAAACACAAAATACAAAATCAATTTGATATTCTAATTGGTGAATCAGCTAATTATAGCTTTAAGTTTTTATTTATTTTTGTATTTTCTTAGCTAACGACTATTCACTATTCACTAACGACTAATTCAATCGGTAAATAGGTAAATTGGTTAGCTGGTCAAAATGCAAACCATCCCTCCTGTAGGACAGGCGTCTCGCCTGTCTATTGGTACATAAAATACAATAACTATTAGCGAAAATAATGGGAAAAGAGTTAATTTGTAAATCAGTTAATTATCTTTATCACTCATTACTGTATTTTGACTCGATACTCAATGCTGTATACTTGATGCTATTTTTTTTATAGCATTCTTTTTATTTCCTTTGCTAACGACTAATAACCATTCACTAACGACTAATTTTGTTTTTTTCATAATTTTACATTTCATGGTATAATAAAAACCGAATATTTTTCAGGAGGTAATTATTGTGAAAAAAGAAGCTTCCACAAAAAAAACAGAAATGGAAAAACTGTTCCACGAATTCAAAAATGCTTGGGTAGACCTCTCTGATAATGACAGAGAATTAACATTTAAAATNGCTGGGGAATATAAAAAATTCCTGGATATGGGAAAAACTGAAAGAGAATGTGTTTCTAAAATTGTTACAATGGCAAAAGAGAAAGGCTTTAAAAACATTCGAGACTTAATTACTAGTAAAAAACCTTTAAAGGAAGGTATGAAGATTTATGCCAGTTATAAAGACAAAACGGTAGCACTATTTGTAATTGGAAAAGAATCCATAGAAAAAGGAATGAATATTGTAGGAAGTCATATAGATTCTCCCCGTTTGGATTTAAAAGCTTCTCCTTTATACGAAGATGCCGAATTAGCTTTGCTTAAAACCCATTATTATGGGGGCATTAAAAAATATCAATGGGCTACCATTCCCCTTTCCATGCATGGCGTCATTGTAAAAAAAGATGGAAGTAAAATATCAATTGCTATCGGAGAAGATGAAGATGACCCGGTTTTTGTTGTAAGTGATATACTTCCCCACCTGGGCAAAGAGCAAGCTGCCAAAAAAATGTCAGAAGGTTTTACCGGGGAGCAATTAAATGTAATTATCGGAAATATCCCGCTAAAAGACAAAAAAATAAAAGAACATATTAAGCTGAATATTTTAAATATTTTAAAAGAAAAATACAATATGGAAGAAATCGATTTTGTTTCTGCGGAGATAGAGATAGTCCCTGCCGGTAAAGCAAGAGATGCAGGCTTGGACCGCAGTCTTATTCTTGCCTACGGGCATGATGACAGAGTATGCGCTTTTCCCAGTCTAAAAGGAATTTTTGAAATTGAACATCCTCAAAAAATGGCTGTTGCCCTATTTACAGATAAAGAAGAAATCGGAAGCGTAGGAAATACCGGAATGTGTTCTGCATTTTTTGATAATACTGTTGCTGAGTTAATTGCTTTAGAAAAACAGGAGTATAATGAATTATATCTAAGAAGAGCTCTTGCTCAAAGCAAAGTTTTATCTGCCGATGTAAATGCCGGTTTTGACCCGAGCTTCCCGGAAGTATTTGATAAAAGAAATTCTTCTTATATAGGTAAAGGTATTATTTTAACAAAATTTACCGGAAGCCGGGGAAAATCGGGAGCAAACGACGCTCATGCTGAATTTGTCGGTGAGATTAAAAATTTATTTACAGCTAATAAAATTGTCTGGCAAGCAAGTGAATTAGGTAAAGTAGATGCCGGAGGCGGAGGAACTATTGCCTATATTTTAGCAAATAAAGGCGCTGATGTTATCGATTGCGGAATAGCCGTATTAAACATGCATGCTCCATTTGAATTGGTCAGCAAGGTCGATCTTTTTATGACCTACAAAGCATATAAAGCATTTTTGCAAAGCTAATAATTATTTTTATTCTTTATAGTTACATAAAAAATCAGCCTTTATTTAAAGAAAAATATTAAAAAAAGGCTGATTTTTTATAATGAGTTAAATATTTCCCCCAAATCACTTAAATAAAAAAGATAAAAAAATTATATTTTTTTTAAAAAAGAAGGATTTTTTTATTCCATATTGAATATATAATAAAACAATATAAGCTCATGGAATATCCCGAAATAAATAATAAAGGAGAAAAAAATGAGTAAAAAATTAAATATTTTCACATTGATTCTGTTACTGCTTTTTATATTTGTAAGTAACTTTGCTTATGGCAATTCTTTACTGAAAGTTATCCCTGAAAATGCGATTGCAGTTCTGGAACTTGCGGATTCTGAAGCAATAAAAAGTATTTCCGAAATGAATATGGGAACTTTTGCCCCGCCAAAAGTCCTCGCCGGAGCAAAGGATTATAAACTGGCCAGAGAAGACCTAAAAAAAGAATTGGGCTTTGATATTTTAGACCCTTTATTTATAGAAAATATCTTTTCTCAAGGTGCAGTTATTGCGTGCGTAGGCGTTTCAATAGGAGGAACTCCTGAATTACTTATGGCAGTATCCCCTTCTAATGAACGTGCTTTTCTAAAGTTTGTAGGAGCTGTAGAAGCTGAAAATGAATTANAGGAAGAAATATCAGATTACAAAGGNATTGAAGTTGTAAAAATTNTCCTTCCTGAGAATGAAGATATCAATTCACAACCCATCGACTCGATTTCTTATGCCTTTTTAGGGGAAATACTGGTCGTTGGAGGAAATTCAATGCCTATTAAAAAGGCTGTCGATGTATATAAGGGAGAAAATAAATCTCTTCTTGAAAATTCTGAATATGAAGAACTTAAAGCAAAAACATTAGAAAAAATTGAATTTTCCACTTTTTTTACCTGCCTATTTAGTGAAGAGCTCTATAAAGTGATTGATGAATTAGCGGAAGTAGTTGAGGAAGAAGATTTAGCAAAAACGCTTGAAAGTTCCCGCGATTCTCTTAAAAATATGGCTAATATAGGCATGGCGGGAGGTTACCGGGAAAATACTTTTAAAACTTATATAATAGCCCCTCAAACATCAGAAGAATATTTAGATTTATTTAAGGAAATTGATATCATTAATTTGCAATCACTTCACATGTTTCCAAAAAATACTTTTTTCTATTTAGCGGGCTTAGCACCCTTTAGCTGGGAAGAAGTGAAAGAAAAAATGATAGATGAAAATTTGCAGGCTAATTTAGATGAAAATATGGAACAGGTTCAAAGTAAAACCGGTATCGATATTGAAAATATACTTTCCGTGTTGCCATCTCAAGAATTCAGTATAGGTATTTTCGATCCATCCGGTCTTTTTCCAAAGGTAGGCTTACTTACCGGGTTTACTTCAGAAGAAAAATTGAAGCAAAACATATATCCGCTACTTCAAAATTTTGCACCGATGATGGGAGGTCAATTAATGGATGGACAGTATGAAGGAATAAATTACAAAAGCCTGCCTAATCCCATGTTCCCCGTATCTTACGGAATTGTGGGGGACAGATTTGCAGTATCAACCGGTATCAATGATATTATTGATACGCAAAAAGGCAGCCGGGAAGCTTTGGATAAATCAGAAGCAATAAATTATATGCTTTCTTTCCCAAATGTTATTTCTCTATTGTATATCGATATGGTACCAATCGCCCAAATTGCAGAAAGATTTATGCAGATGTCGCAAGGTATGCAGCAACCCGAAGGGCAACCGGGAACTGGCGGAAATGATTCTACTAAAGCTATGATGGAAAACTTAAAAAATTTAAAAAACGTACTATTCTGGGCGGGAACGGAAGAAGATTATGTCTACGCCTGGTTGGAAATTAATTATAAATAATAGTTCACACTCTTTACATCTCTAAAAGTTGAAGAATGTGCTGTGAAATAGAAAATATTATTTTTACATAAAAGGGAGCATCTGAATTTATACTATAATAATAATTCAAATGCTCCCTTTTTTTAAATCAATTAAGACAAATTAAAATCTTATCCTAATTTAAAAAATCCCAGTAGATTGGCAGACATCAGCAATATTGCCACAATGAGAAATACTCTGATCCATTTATCCCCTTTACTAACAGCAAAATTACTTCCGATAAATGCTCCGACGGAATTTCCAACGGCAAGAGTAAATCCTAAAACCCAATCTACCCTGGAATTCATCAGAAAAACGGGGAAAGAAGAAAGTATATAAACAAGAACGATAAACAATTTTATGCTGTTAATCTTTACCAAAGACATTCCGGTAATTAATGTTAAAGAAACGATGATAATAAATCCTACGCCAGCCTGAATAAATCCCCCATAAAATCCAACACCAAAAAAAACTAATATAGATACAATTAAACGGGGTGTACTTAAATTTTCTCCCTCAATTGTCTTTAAGAATTTTTTTTCCGGTCGGGTAATAATGATAACTAATATAACAATCATGACAACAGCAAGAATTTTTTGAAACAATTCATCAGGAATACTTGTAGCGTATCTAGCACCTAAAAGAGACCCAAGGATAGCCGGAATAGATAAAATAATACTTAATTTTGGATAGAAAATTCCTTTTCTTCTAAAATTTGTCACTCCTACTATTCCCTGGACAATTAATGCTATTCGATTGGTCCCATTGGCAACTACTGCCGGTAAACCTAAAAAAATAAGCATCGGTAAAGTAAGGAGTGATCCACCTCCTCCAATAGTATTCATAAATCCGGCTACAATACCGACTACTAAAATCAATCCTATATCCAATATTTCCATTTACATCTCCTTGATTTGAATGTTTGGGATTGATTTTCCAAAATTCATATCTTTATTAATTCTATACTCTTAAAAGACAATAAAATTGTTTTTTTATAAGTCAACTTTTAAAAGAATTTTCTTTTCATATTCTATTGCACTCAACTCAATCTCTTTTGCATGTTGGGAAATTTCCTTTACGAAATTTTCATCTTTTATTGACTGCAGGTTTATTTTTACATTGTATAGTGCGGACAGGACAGCAGTTCTTGCCATCATGGAAGCAACAGCACCATCACTTAGTGCATTTTTATTCCCCTTCTCTACAACTTCCGATATAAATCCCATTAGTTTTAAAGTATCTTTTGCTACTTCAAGGGGAACTAAAGTAGCATTTTTCATTGCATTTTGAATGGCTTCTCTTCTCCCGGCTTTTTCCTCCGGTGTATTTTTTGGCATTTTAAAGGCTTTCATCACCAGACTAAATGCATCTGCATCCTTATCAATGTTATTTAAAAATTTTTTTCGATAAACGGATGATTCCAGTATTATCTGTTTCATTTCTACTTCTGTATTTTCATACCCTTTTCTTCCAACCGTTAAATTTGCCACCATTTCTGTAAGACCCGAAGCAAGACTTGCACTTAATGCGGCAACGCTACCTCCTCCCGGAACAGGGGCACGTGAAGCTAATTCTTCTAAAAAATCAATTACACTTTTCTCCACTAACATATTATTTCACCTTTCCTTTCTTATCTATAACAATTCTTCCATTCTTAATAACTTTTTCTACACAGTTCACTCCGATATGATAAGGAATATATTTATAGGAAGGAAATTCAAGGATCACAATATCCCCCTTCTTTCCTTCATCGATACTTCCCACGTTTTCTGCCCTGTTTAAGGCAGCAGCTCCGTTAATGGTGAAAGCAGTCAGCGCCTCTTCCATAGACATATGCATATAAATAGTAGCCAAAGCAAAAATTAAGGGAACGGATTCACTAAAACAACTTCCCGGATTCATATCTGTAGCCAAAGCTACAGCACAATTATTTTCCATCATGTATCTCGCTTTAGGATATGGTTCCTTTAAGCTAAATGCTGTTCCGGGTAGCAAGGTAGCAACTACTCCCGCCTTCGCTAATTCTTTTATGCCACTGTCGGATGCTTGTAATAAATGATCAGCTGATACAGCTTTCAATTCAGCAGCTAATTCTGCTCCGCCTAATTGTACTATTTCATCGGCATGAATTTTTAAGTCTAAACCCAACTTTTTTGCTACTAAGAATAATTTTCTTGATTGTTCGACGGAAAATACATCTTTTTCACAAAAAATATCACAAAATTCCGCCATGCTCTCCTTTGCTACTACAGGGAGTACTTCTTGAATAATAAAATCAATATATTCATCTGCTTTGCCTTTGTACTCTTCAGGAACTGCATGAGCACCTAAAAAAGTTTTTACTATATCCATGGAATGATGTTTGTTTAAATCATCCATTACTTCCAATTCTTTTATTTCTGTGTGGTAATCAAGACCATACCCGCTCTTCCCTTCAACGGTAGTAACCCCAAAAGATAGCATTGAATCCAATCTTTTCATTCCCAAAGAAAATAATTCCTGTTTTGAAGCGGTTCTGGTTGCTTTTACTGTATTTACGATTCCACCGCCTTTGCGCATAATTTCCATATAATTTAATCCTTTTAACCGCCAGGAAAATTCTTCTGCTCGATATCCTCCGAATACAAAATGCGTATGAGAATCAACAAAACCGGGTAATACTGATTTTCCCCTGGCATTAATTACCTGATAATTATTTTCCTGAAATGAAGCCATTATTTTATCTGTTTTATCCACTGCCCGAATAATACCTTCTTCAATAACCACTGCACCATTGGGTATAATTTTTAAATCAGACATTTCCCTTCCACATTTAGCTGTAAAACCGCTACAGGTTACAACTTCTGAAGCATTTTTAATTAATAAATTTCCATTATCTATTTTCATTTATTTACTCCATCATCCGTGCTTCTAAAACTTGTTCTAAAGAAAATTTCTCCAGACCAAGATAATATTCAGCCGTATTAACCAGGGCTTCCATGGGGGATAAACCGACAATTTCACTTCCTGTTACATTCACTCCGTATCTTCTGGCTTCAATTTTTACCAATTCAAAAGCCCGATAAAGGGGAGTTTTGCTATAATCTGTCATATTAATTGATACCTGAACAATTCCCCTCTCCTTTAATTCAACACCCATGGCTTTACAATAATGCAAGCCACCATTTATATGACGAATGCATCTGGCAATTTTATTGGCAATTTCCAGGTTATTTGTATCTAAATTTATATTGTAAGCAATAAGAGGTACTCTAGCACCTATGGCTGTGACTCCTGCGGTGGGATGAATTTCCTTTGGTCCGTAATCCGGTTTCCATTCGGGTAATTTTATTTTTTCAGCCATACCTTCAAATTCACCCTTTCTAATGTTAGAGAGATTTTTCCTCTTGGGTAAAGAAGCTGATTTTTCATATAGAAATACAGGTATTTTATACTTTTTAGATACCACTTTGGCCACTTCTTTTGAAAGTAAAATTGCCTCTTCAAGGGAGATATTTTTTATTGGTATAAAAGGCACAACGTCTATGGCTCCCATTCGGGGATGCTGGCCTTTATGTTGACGCATATCAATCATTTCAATGGCAATTCCAATCGCTTTAATGAGAGCTGCTTTTATCGCATCCGGTTCTCCGATGATGGTAACTACCGAGCGATTATAATCTTCATCTTTTTCATAATCCAATAATTTAACTCCCAATTTATCCTGAAAGGGAGCAACTATTTTTTTTATTTTATCCAAATCTCTTCCTTCGCTAAAATTAGGAACACATTCAATAATTTGTTTTTTATTTTTCATTTCATTAACCTTCTCATGAATTAATTTTGACTTAACTCTACTCTTCCGGTTTATTTTTCAATTTTTATAAACCAATAGACAGGTGAGACGCCTGTCCTACGTGAGAGTTGTTTTTTAGTTTTCTTTATTTATTCAAAATCGTTTTTTTAATTAATCCTTTATTTACCAAATAGGGAAGGGTTATTTGATTGCCCACTTTATTTTCCATATTATGTTTGGCTGCTGTTTCCAGTGCATGTTCATTCCTTGCCCAGGAGCGACGGGCAACTCCACCTATTACATCCCAGGATATTGCATTTTTAATGATTTGGTTTACCTTTTCACTTCCATCCAACACTAATCCAAATCCACCGTTTATCGCTTTTCCAATACCGACTCCTCCACCATTATGTAAGGTTACCATAGTCATTCCCCGAGCAATATTACCTGCAAAACACTGTGTTGCCATATCCGCTGTTACATTACTGCCATCCTTTATATTGGCAGTTTCCCTGTAAGGTGAATCTGTACCACCGGGATCATGATGATCTCTTCCCAGCATAATAGGACCGCTAATTTCCCCTTTTCTCACCATTTCATTAAATTTCAGGGCGATTTTTATTCTACCTTCGGCATCCTGATATAAAATTCTTGCCTGAGTGCCCACAACCAGTTGATTTTTATCAGCATTCTTTATCCAGTTATAATTATCCCTATCCTGAAACCTTTTTTCAGGATCGATGCACTCCATAGCGGCCTGATCTGTTTTCAACAAATCTTTATGCTTACCGCTCAAGCAAACCCACCTGAAAGGACCATAACCATAATCAAACAAGAGAGGTCCCATAATATTTTCCACATAAGAGGGGAATATAAAACCATTATTGGTATTTTTTCCGTCTTTGCAAATTTCTTTTACGCCGGAATCAAAAATTGCCTTCATAAAACTATTACCATAATCAAAGAAAAAGGTATTTTTATCAACTAATTTTTTAATTAAGTCGAAATGATGAGCCAGGGATTGATTGACCAGTTGAACAAATTTAGCCTTGTCTGTTTTCAACATTTCCGTTCTTTCTTCAAAAGTCAAACCTTGAGGACAATATCCACCATCATAAGGAACATGACAGGAAGTTTGATCAGATAATAAATCTATTTTTATATTCTTCTCAACGGCATATTCGAGCAAATCAATAATATTTCCAAAGAAGCCTATGGAAATACTTTCCTTTTTGTCAATATATTCCTGTGCTAATTGAAAGGCTTCGGCCGGGTATTTTACTATTTTTTTAATCCAATTTTGATCCAATCTGGTCTGAATTCGGGAATAATCCACTTCAGCAATAATGCACACACCCTGGGCAATTTCCACTGCTTTACCCTGAGCTCCGCTCATACCTCCCAATCCCGAACTAACAAACAAATGTCCTTTTAAATCACCGTTATCAGGTATGTTAAGTTTTAGTCTTCCCGCATTTAATAAAGTACTGTAAGTCCCGTGTACAATTCCCTGTGAACCGATATACATCCAACCTCCGGCGGTCATTTGTCCATAATTGGTCACCCCCAAAGAAATAGCTTTATGCCAATCTTTCTGATTGTCAAACTCACCCACCAACAATCCATTGGTTAAAATAACCCGGGGAGCTTCCGGTGACGATTTAAACAATCCCAGGGGATGCCCTGATTCAACAACCAGGGTTTGATTTTCGGTTAATGCTTCTAAATATTTTTTAATCAGGCAATATTGCATCCAATTTTGACATACTTGCCCGGTTTCCCCATAAGTAGTTAATTCGTAAGGATATAGAGCAACTTCAAAATCCAGATTATTGTCAATCATCACCTGTATGGCTTTACCAGCCAAACAATGACCCTTGTATTCATCTATCGGTTTTCCGTAAATTCTTCCTTTAGGGCGAAAACGATATCCGTAAATTCTCCCCATATTAATCAGTTCTTCCAGAAATTCAGGTGCTAATTTTTCCTGCCATTTTTCAGGGATATAACGTAAGGCGTTTTTTAATGCAAGTCCTATTTCATTTTCATTTAAAACAAGTTCTCTGTTCGAAGCTCTTCTGATCCCTTCTGCAAATTCAGTTTTTTCCGGCAAGCTGTCATCCAATTTAACAGACATAGCTTTTGAAATATCCAAATTTGTCAACATGATTATCACCTCTTTATAAGTTATTATAATAAATATTCATTTTTTATTAAGTCATCTTCCGGATTATAGTTGTTAAATAATGGGTAAAAAATTAAATTTATCACTAAAAAAGGGGAATCTTATCCTCCCAGATAAGCTTTTCGTATTTCATCTTTTTGTTTGAGGTTATCTGCTTTGTCTTCCAAAATGATACGCCCAGTTTCCAAAACATAACCTCTATCAGCAGATGAAAGGGCTTTTTTAGCATTTTGCTCAACCAGGAGTATAGTAATCCCTTCTTCATGCATCTTCTTAATAGATTTAAATGCTGTATTCACCAAGATAGGCATCAGTCCCATACTAATTTCATCTATAAGTAAAAGTTTGGGATTTAACATCATCGCCCTGGCAATAGCTAACATCTGCTGCTCTCCTCCGCTCATGGTACGGGCTAATTGTTTTTCTCTCTCTGCGAGTCTTGGGAAAAGATAAAAGACCCTTTCTATATTATTTTTTAAAACCTGCTTGCTCTTGATGGTATATGCACCTACTTTTAAGTTTTCAAGCACGGTAAGGTCCGGAAAAACTCTTCTTCCTTCAGGAATATAACCAATTCCCATCTCTGCACGAACCCAGGGAGGCTTATTGGTTAAATTTACATTTTCAAAATATATATTTCCTTTCTTTACCTTAACCAATCCCATAATTGCCTTCATAATGGTCGTTTTTCCTGCCCCGTTTGCACCAATTATCGTTACAAATTCTTCTGCTTTTACAGATATGGAGACCCCGCTGATTGCTTGAGACTCTTCGTAATATACATGTATTCCCTCTATTTTAAGCATCTTCTTCCTCTTCTTTCCCCAAGTATGCTTCAATAACTTTTTCGTTTCCCTGGATTTCTTTAGGTTTTCCTTCTGCAATCTTCTCCCCGTAATCAAGAACAATCATTCGATCGCATAGTGACATGGCAGTGGGCATATTATGTTCCACCATCATGATAGTCAAACCTTCAACTTTTAATTTTTTAAATAATTGAATGAAATCCTTGATAGCATCATGGCTTAAACCTGCACATGGCTCATCCAACATGATGATCCTGGGATTGATGCCCAAAGCTCTGGCTATTTCCAATCTTTTAATATATCCCAGGCTTAAAGCAGCAGCTTTATCATTTTCATATTTGCCCAGTTCAACCATTTCAAGAAGCTGTCTGGCTTTATCGATGGTTTTACTCACCCTACTACCTCTAAAAGAATTCCATACACTTTTATAGATATCAATGCCGATTGAAGATATTACATTATCCAAAACAGTCATATCACCAAAAGGTTTTACGATTTGAAAAGTCCTGGCAATACCTAATCTGGCAATCTGAAAAGAAGTTAAACCTTGAATTTCTTTTCCTTGAAAGATTATTTTACCACCGTCAGGCGAATAGACTCCGCATATAGTATTAAAAAAAGTTGTTTTTCCTGCTCCATTCGGACCAATAACTCCCAGGGCTTCACCTTCTTCAACCTCTACACTTACTTCATTCACCGCTTTTACGCCACCGAAATATTTTTTTAATTTTTCTACTTTAAGAATTGTCATTTACTATACCGCTTTCTGCTTCTTTTTAAAGTCATTTCTTTTAAATAATTTCTTTAGATTTGTCCATAAGACACTTTTTTCGCCCAGTAAACCCTCCGGTTGAAATCTCATAGTAAATATCAATAATGCACCATAGATCAACATTCGGTAATCCATAGCGAATCGAAATACTTCCGGAGTTAGTCCAAGGATCACTGCTCCTATAATTGGACCTCTGATGGTTCCCGAACCTCCCACCATTGCCATTGATAAAATAGTAATAGAAGTTACAAATGCAAAATCCANCGAAGAAATAAAAGTCATATAGTGNGCATATACACAGCCTGCTATGCCGGCAATAGCAGTACCCAAAACAAAAGCAATTACTTTAAATTTTTTAATGTCTATTCCAATGGATTCAGCTGCCACTTCATTATTTCTGATTCCTCCCATGGCCATACCAAACCATGAACTCTCTAATTTTCTTAAAAATATTACAATTAAAATAATTAAAACGATCACTACGGACAAGTAGCCCAAATAATTTATTTTTATTCCAAAGAAATAAGCTGAAGGAACAGCCATTCCTAAAGAAGCACCAAAAAAAGGTACATATTGGAAAATCGCAACTACTACAAAATTTGTTCCTATAGTAGTAATAGCCAAAAAATCATCTCTTACCCTTAAACTAGCCAGCCCTAAAAGCGCTCCGATAAAACCTGCTATAACACCGGATAGGGGAAGGGATAAGATAAAGGGAATACCGTATTTTCCAGTCAGTATAGCGGAAGCATATGCACCTATACCAAAAAAAGCAGCATGTCCCAGGGTGGGTTGACCGATATAGCCTGTAATAATATTTACACTTAATGCCAATATAATAAAGATTCCGATATTTATGGCAACCACGACTTCATACATCTTTTTTTACCTTAATTCTAAAGATTTTTTCTGACAAATAAACCCTGCGGTTTAATCAATAAAATAATAATAACTGCAATAAAAGCAATGGAATCTCTGGGAAGGAAAAAGCCGATATAACCACCTACCAAAGTTTCGATCAATCCGATCAACATAGCTGCAACGACCGCTCCTACCGGATTTCCCAATCCTCCCAAAACAATGATAGCTAACATTTTATATGCCGGAACATCTCCCATTGTAGGAGAAATGAAATTATACATAATGCCAATCATAATGCCTGCTGCAGCTGCAAAACTATATCCCAGAAAAAAATTAAAGGCAACTACGATATTAACGTTAATTCCCATGGCTTTGGCTATTTCCAAATCTTGAGCCGTAGCTCTCCAGGCTAAGCCAATTTTAGTTTTAGTTATCAAATACCATAATATAAAAAGTAGTATGGCGGTCGTTAAAAGAACCAATATCCATACTCCCATAATGGTAATGTTTTCCGTCCTGATTCCGGAAAAAGGTAATTTTAGATTCGCTGGAAAATCTTTAATCTGAGGACCAGCCCATAGCCTTATAAAATCTCCTAAAAAAATAAATAAACCTATGCTGGTAATTAGGGAAATTAACGGTGATTTGCCTAACAAAGGAAGATACAAAAATTTTTGAACAACAATTCCCCAAATGCCCATGGCAATCATTCCTATTAAAAAAGAAACAATCAAATTTCCGGTGGCTACATAAGAAAATAGACCCACATATGCCCCCAGGGCGTAAGCACCGGCATTTGCGATATCTAAAATTCTGAGAATGCTATATACCAGTGTTGCACCCATGGCAGTTAAGGAGTATACGCTTCCTACTACAATTCCGTTAATTATTTGTTGAACTAACATCAAATTCCTTTCTTTTTCTTAGGCTGTAGGCATCTCAAAGGAAAAATGCAATAAAAAAGTAAATCCGGAACAATGAACGCATAAACCGGAATTATCCGTAAAATCTTACAGTTTTTATGCAAAACCTTACGGATAATTCTCAAATATTGATTTATTTATTAAAGCTTGCGGCCTTTATATGTATCAATCACATCTATCCATGTTTTATCATTATAAGGTCGGAGGTGCAACTACCTCGGCATCTGTAATTTCAGAAAAGTAATGGAATTCTCCATCCACAACCTTTTGAACCTGTACTGTTTTGGTTACTTCTCCTAATTCATTATAGCCCTTGATAATCCCGGTCACTGCAGGGAAATCTTTAACTTTATAAATTCCTTCTTTTATTTCCTGTGGTGAAGTACCATAGTTTTTCATAACATAACCAAGAACTGTAAAGGCGTCAAATACTGATGCTCCAACCATATCGGGAGCATAGTCATACTCTGCAGAAAATGCTTCTATAAAGTTCTGTACTTCTGCTCTTTCGCTATCCCTATTAAGGTTAGTGGTAATAACCAAACCGTTTGCCTTTTCACCCGCAACTTTTAAGAATTGCATGGTGGAATCTACACCTTCAGTTCCCAATTTCTGGCAATTTAAACCAATTGCATCTGCCTGGAGAATAATCTGTGCACCTTCTCCTGCATAAGCAACCATAAATAATATGTTGGGATTTTCTTGTTTTATTTTAGTAAGAACAGGAGTAAATTCTCTTTCTCCTATAGAAAAGGAATCTACTGATAAAATTTTAACTCCCTTCTTTTCTGCAGTTTCAATAAATGATTTAGCCAACACTGTCCCAAAGTCATTATCTACATGAATCACGGATACAGTTTTAGCCTCTAAAAGTTTTATTGCAACTTCAGCTGCCGCTCTTCCTTGGACGGTTCCAACAAAAGATTGTCTAAAAACATAATCTCCAGCTCTAGTTATATCGGGATGAACTCCATATGCGGAAATCATAGGAACTTTTGCGTTTTGATAGGTCTCAGCGGATGCTCTTGTGGTATGACTGTATGAGCCGCTAACAGCAGCAACTACGCCATCTTTGGTAGTTAACTTTTGCGCTATACTAACAGCTTGAGGTGGAGAGAAGGCATCATCGTAATAAACTAACTCAACTGGAACTCCGTTTATTCCCCCTCCTTCATTCAGCAGTTTTATCGCTAATTGCGCTGCCTGTAGACAACTTTCTCCATCAGCAGCAGCTGGTCCGGTTATGGGAGCATAAAATCCTAATTTAATAGGTTTTTCAGCACCGTACACTACTAAAAAACTCGATACCAGCAAAAATACCGTTACAAGTCCCAGCAAACCAATCTTTTTAAAATTTAACATAAACTACCTCCTAAAAATTCTAATATTTTTTAATTTTTAAGTAAAGCAATCATGATCAAAAAATTGTATATTTTATTTAATTTTAATTAAAACATATATAAATGTCAATAATTTAGTAAATAAAATAATAAATTAAATAATAATAAACCTCCAACCCCC
>JGI24025J20009_10000872_pt1 | contig 23264 bp, 21 predicted proteins | sample Cruoilmetagenom3_FD_20009 | JGI IMG/M metagenome (IMG submission 20009) | reverse complement strand
AGAGATCTGCGCCAGGGATGGTCTGGCCCAGGTTTCCACGGAGCTTTTGGCTGTGAGGGTTTCCTTGCTGGAGTGACAATTTTGGCCTTACCAGACTCGATTCCACCAGGCATAGCCCGCTTTATATTCCTCACCCTGAGCACTGGAGCTTCTGGTGGGCCATTGTGGACTCGAACCACAGACCCCAGTCTTATCAGGACTGTGCTCTAACCAACTGAGCTAATGGCCCCTAAATACGCTATCTCGATTTCCTCAGGCTGAGCTTATATTTTAAGGGAAAGGCGGGTAATTTCTCAAGTTTTGCTCTTATTCTCCTGCCACAAACGCACTGCTGTCTGGCGGATAACTTCATAGCTGAAACCACGATAGGCGAGATAACTGGATAATCGTCGACGAAATTCGGGATAATCCAGGTGAGCCAACAGGTGCAGACGGCAGCAAGCCAGTCTGTAGGCGCTGTCCTCATCATTTACATTTTCAATGATGCGTTCAATAATTTCCCGGGCTACTTTCTTATCTTTCAATTCCTGCGCTATCAGTCTCTTGCTTCTGGGTTTGGATGATAGGCGGCTATCCCGCCAGGATTCGGCAAAGGCAAGGTCATCAATCAATTCTTGCTCTTTGAGGTTGCTGATTGTCTTATCCACAACTTCATCATCGAAGCTGCGTCGGCAGAGATATTTCCTCAGCTCGGCCTCACTACGCGCGCGGTAGCTGAGATAGCGGTAGGCACTATCGAGGCAGCGTTGCAGTGTGCTGTCATCTAACAATTTTCTGGCTCAGCTTCATTCGGTGGGAGCAAGCGTAGCTGCATCTCTCAAAGAGATATTTGCGGTGGGTGTTGCAGCTCGTATTTGCTGCTCTATCTGTGTTGCAAGTTCGGGATGTTGGTTGAAATACTCCTTGGCGTTTTCTCTGCCCTGTCCTAATTTTGTTTCACCATAAGTAAAGAAAGCTCCACTCTTCTTTAGCACTCCCGTTGTCACTCCCAGATCAACCAGATCTCCCTCTTTGCTTATGCCGTGGTTAAACATGAGGTCAAATATGGTGCTGCGGAAAGGAGGAGCCATTTTATTCTTGACTATTTTAGCTCTCACTCTGTTGCCTATTATCTCCGAGCCTTGTTTAATGGAATCGACTCTTCTTAAATCTATGCGCACTGAACTGTAGAATTTGAGCGCTCGGCCTCCCGGGGTTACTTCAGGGTTGCCGAAAATAATGCCCACTTTCTCTCGCAGTTGGTTAATGAAAATCACTGCTGTATTGGAGCGGCCTATAGCGGCTGTCAGTTTCCTTAAAGCCTGGGACATCAATCTTGCCTGCAAGCCCACATGAGTGTCACCCATGTCACCTTCTATTTCTGCCTTGGGCACTAATGCAGCTACACTATCAATCACTATCACATCTACACCACCGCTCCTCACCAGAGTCTCGGTGATTTCCAGCGCCTGTTCGCCGAAATCGGGCTGTGAAATAAGCAGGTCATCCACTTTGACACCGCAGTTGGCAGCGTAGACTGGGTCGAGAGCATGCTCGGCATCAATGTAAGCCACAATGCCGCCGAGTTTTTGAGCCTCAGCAATTATATGCTGGGCGAGCGTGGTTTTCCCTGAAGCCTCAGAACCAAAGATCTCGGTAACCCGTCCTCGAGGTATGCCACCTATACCCAGAGCCAGATCTAAGCCCAGCGACCCGGTGGGGATGACATCTTCAGACGTATTGGCTGAGATCTGACCCAACCTCATAATGGAACCTTTGCCGAAGTGTTTTTCCACCTGTTCGACAGCCAGCTCTACTGCCTTTTCTTTCTCTGTTGCCATTTCTGATATCTTAGCTTACTGACCTTATTAATGCAATAAAATTTTGATATAAAAAGTGTATTTATGCTCTATTCTGCCTGCGCCTTTGTTGAATGAAAGGAATTAGCCAGGCGATGCCGCCAAAAAGCAGAGCCTCGACAACCAGGGTTATGCCGCCTGCTATGGCAACATCTTGCCAGAAGGGAGGGGGGAATAGCATTATTAGGTAATCCTTGCTCGGGTCAAGTATCCATGGTGATTGCGAGGGGTCACCAAAAGCAAGATAATGGAAGCTGATAAATAACTGCTGGAAACCAACGAAAGATACAATGCCCACTATCGCTATGAAAGCTAAGGTGAGAGCGCTTCCCCATCTTACTCCTGCGGCCAAATCCTGCCACTTGTTTTTTCTCCACAGGAGAGAGAGCAAAGCATAGATGATGATGTAAGCCAGGATTGCTATCTGAATGAGATAATCAATGTGAAATAGCCTTCTTACGTCCTGCAGGTGGTCAAGCTCATAATCGTGGAATAACTCAAAAATTTGAGGTGTCTCCACCCTGAAATTGAAATAGTCAATGAGTTTATCGGCGGTCTCTTTTAACTGCGCCTCATCCAGCCCGGTAACCTGGCTCACCTGATATTTATGAAAGCCATACTGGTAAAGCTGTGTACTGCTCACCCCCACACGCACAGTAGTGGTAAGAAGCAGAATGGGAATGCAAATTATAAATAGCCAGCGAGTGATAGTTTTAATGATTTTCAAATTTTAATCCTCAATCTCCTTTGGCTGCAAGGAAGTGGTGATGGAAACCCATGTTATAATTTAAATGATGCCACACAAGTTTGTCCATCTTCATGTCCACACTGAATACAGCCTCCTCGACGGTATGTGCCATATTCCCCAGCTTATCGCCAGGACCAAGGAATTGGGTATGGATAGTCTTGCTATCACGGACCATGGTGTCATGTATGGCGTCATTGATTTTTACCTGGCAGCTAGAAAAGCGGGGATAAAACCAATCATTGGCTGTGAAGTCTATGTGGCTAAAAACGATTGCCGCAGTCGAGACCACAATTATAAAAATCCCTTTCATCTCACTTTGCTTGCTAAGAATGAAGTGGGATACCGTAATTTAATCAAATTGGTTACCAAAAGTCACCTGGAGGGATTTTACTATAAACCCAGGGTAGATAAAGAGCTTCTCAAAATTCATCATGATGGGCTTATTGCTCTTTCTGGCTGTGCTCATGGGGAAGTGCCCCAACTCATTCTGGCAAAACAGTTTGATGAAGCTGCCGGGGTGGCTTCATGGTATAAGGAGCTCTTCGGTGACTATTATTTCGAAATTCAGAGGTATCCCATCCCGGAGCTTGAGCAAATCAATGAAGGCCTCATTTCCCTGTCTGCCAAGCTGGACATACCGCCAGTAGCCACCTTTGATGTTCATTATGTGGAGCAAAAAGATGCCCCGTCTCATGAATTGTTGTTGTGTATACAGACAAACACCTCAATTCATGATGAAAAAAGGCTCAAGATGGCCGGCGATTTCTTTTATCTTAGAAGTCCCCAGGAAGTGGAGCAGTTATTTTCGGATTTACCTCAGGCGGTGGAGAACACACAGCGCATCGCTGATATGTGCAACCTGGAACTGGATTTCACGCAACTTCATCTGCCGAAGNTATCCTTACCGTCACAGCAAACAGCCGATGCCTTTCTGGCTGAGCTTTGCTGGCAGGGACTGGAAAAGCGCTTTCCTGATGCTGCTTCCGAGGTGAAAGAGCGTCTCAGTTATGAGCTTGATGTCATTGCGAAAACAAACTTTGCAGACTATTTCCTGGTTGTCTGGGACATAACCTCGTTTACCAGAAAACAAGGTATTTACTTTGGAGTTCGTGGCAGCGCCGCCGCCAGTTTGGCGCTCTACTGTCTGGGCATCACTGATATTGACCCTTTGGCTTATGGACTTGTTTTTGAGCGCTTCCTCAATGTAGAGCGCAGTGAAATGCCAGATATTGACCTCGATTTTCAGGATGACCGTCGTGATGAAGTTCTGGCCTATGTCACCCAGAAATATGGCTCTGATCATGTAGCTCAGATTATCACCTTCGGGACACTGGGGGCTAAAGCGGCTGTGAGAGATACTGGCCGCGCTCTTGGTCTACCCTATGCACAGGTAGATCGAGTAGCCAGACTTATTCCCACAGAGCTGACCATAACCCTGGAGGGGGCTTTACAGGAAAGCACGGAGCTTCATGATATCTATTCTCGTGATGAAGTTGTACACAACCTGATTGACTCAGCCATGAAATTAGAGGGGACTGTCAGGCATGCCAGCACTCATGCTGCCGGTGTTGTCATCTCGCGTGACTTATTGACAAATTATGTTCCTCTGCAAATGACTGGCAAGGGAGGGCAGCGTGTCATTGTGACTCAGTTTCATATGGGAAACATCGCACGCCTGGGATTGCTGAAAATGGACTTTCTGGGCTTATCCAACCTCACTATTCTGGACAGAGCCAAGAAAACCATTGAGCAGAGTCAGGGAATCTCCCTGGACTGGCAGCATCTTCCTCTGGATGACTCCAGAACATTTGAATTGCTCGCCTCGGGGGAAACCAGAGGGGTCTTTCAATTGGAGGGCACTGGTATGCGGCGCTATATCAAGGAGCTCAGGCCTTCCAATTTTGGTGATATTGCTGCCATGATAGCGCTTTACCGTCCGGGGCCAATGGAGCAAATTCCTACCTTCATCAAAGCCAAGCAGGGAGCTATTCCAGTTAGCTATCCCCATCCTGCCTTGAAAGAAATACTGAAAGAAACCTATGGGGTTATTGTATACCAGGAGCAGGTGTTGTTTATTGCACAGGCTTTAGCTGGATACAGTCTGGGTCAAGCTGATATTCTGCGCAAAGCCATGGGTAAAAAGATACCCCAGGTGATGAAGAAAGAAAAGCGGAATTTCCTCAGCGGTGCTAAAGAGAAGGGGATATCGCTGCAATTAGCCCAGGAGGTTTTTGCTCTTATTGAACCTTTTGCTGGCTATGCCTTCAACAAGGCTCACAGCATCAGCTACGCTACCATTGCTTATCGCACTGCTTATCTTAAAGCAAACTATCCCGCTGAATATATGACTGCCTTTCTTAATACCTATTCCGATAACATGGAAAAGGTTCGCTCGGCGATTGCTGAGTGCCGCAGATTGGGTATCAGGGTGCTGCCGCCAGACATCAATCAGAGTCATGCTGACTTCGTTATGGAGAAAGAAGGGGAAAATCCTGCTATCCGTTTTGCCTTAGCCGCTATCAAAAATGTGGGACGTTCTCCCATTGAGAATGTGCTCTTCGCACGCAAGCAAGATGGTGTTTTCAAGTCCATAGAGGATTTTTGTTATCGGGTTGACTTGCGAAACATCAACAGGAAAGTGCTCGAAAGTCTGATTAAAGCCGGTGCTTTCGATTGCCTGAGCAGCCGCAAAATCCTTCTGGAGTCTGCCGATAGAATTATCTCCTTAGCCCAGGCTTCCAGGAGAATGCGGGAAGCCGGTCAAACTAACATGTTTGCTGTATGGGGAGAGGTATCTCCCGGCTTCGCCTCTATTGCAGATGAGGCCAGAGTTGAGGATGTTTCTGTAAAGGAAAAACTGCTCTGGGAAAGGGAGCTGACGGGCACCTATTTTTCACAGATGCTCGATTTACCTTCTCGGAGTTCGTCTTCACTGGATGCCGTTTCTTGTGGTGAGATTAGCTCTGAAATGGAGGGTGAAACGGTAACCCTGAGTGGTGTGGTGACCGCTATGCGTCAATCCTATACTCGAGAGGGGCAACCTTTCGTTATAGCAACGCTGGAAGATTTGGAGGGTGAAATTGAGGTCGATACCTGGCCCAGAGTATATAAAAACACCTGGAAATTTTGGGAGGAAGGCAATGTCCTTACGGTTAAGGGTGTTGTCAGGATGAGAGGCGATAGAGTTCAATTAAATTGCCAGGAAGTGCAGTATTATCACCGTAGTGGACAGGACAGCGTCGTTGCCACCCGGTCTTCATTACCAGAGTCAGCGCAAAAGCCATGTATAGCGGAGGCAAAACAAAGCCGGCTCATCATAAATGTCAAGCAATCGCAAGAAACGAAAAGAGATATTGAATGTCTGCACAAAATCGTGGATGTCTTGAAGGCTTATCCTGGTGAGGACAAGGTGTCCCTCGTTGTGATCAATGAAGATGAAGTAACTAATCTGGAGATACCGCAGATAATGGTTAACCGCTCTCCTGAGTTGAAGCGTGAACTGGACGATATAATGGACGAGTTCGAGCCCAGAGTGTTTATTTGCTACCCTGAATAGTTTTGTGTCATTGTTGGGCACTCTCCTTGATAGCGCACATCATTTATTTGAGTAAAGGCTTCTCGTAAGCTATAATGCGGGGATAAGTTAAGGAGTTTGCATCTTGCTCAAAGACCATAGTTGCGGTGCTCTGGGGAAAGAACATACTGGACAGAAGGTAACTCTGGCAGGCTGGGTACACCGCCGCCGTAACCACGGCGGCATGGTGTTTGTTGATTTGCGTGACAGGGAAGGCATAGTTCAGGTGGTCTTCAACCCTCAGACATCGCAGAAGACATATGAGATAGGCGCTTCGCTTCGCAATGAGTATGTGATTCAGGTAAGTGGAGAGGTTGTTTTGCGTCCCCTGGGAACAGAAAACCCCAAGCTCTCTACTGGCGAAATTGAGGTTGTCGCTGAAAGGGCAGTGGTTCTCAATGAATCAGAGACGCCGCCTTTCTATGTCAACAAAGATGTGGAAGTTGAGGAAAGCCTTTGCCTCAAGAACCGCTATCTGTATTTGAGGAGACCGCGGATGATGAATAACCTCATCCTGCGTCACAAGATAATCAAGTTTATCTGCGATTTCTTTGATGCTAAGGGCTTTATTCAGGTGGAGACACCTATTCTGATTAAGAGCACTCCCGAGGGGGCACGGGATTATGTGGTGCCCAGCCGCATAAATCCAGGGAAGTTTTATGCTCTTCCTCAATCACCACAGCAACTCAAGCAGATTCTCATGGTAGCTGGCCTGGAAAAGTATTACCAAATAGCCCGCTGCTTTCGCGATGAGGACCTCAGAGCTGACCGACAGCCTGAGTTCACCCAACTTGACCTGGAGATGAGTTTTGTCGAGGAAGAGGATGTGCTTCAACTGATGGAAGAGTTTCTTCCCTCGCTTGTGAAAGCTGTTCAACCGCAGATGAGGGTATTAACTCCTTTGCCACGTCTTCGTTATCAGGAAGCCATGGAGCGCTATGGCAGCGACAAGCCAGATCTGCGTTTTGGTTTACAGTTCAAGGATATTTCCGATATAGCTGGTGAGACCAGTTTTGATATTTTCCGCTCTGCGGTTGCCGAAGGTGGCAAGGTGAAAGGCATATGTGTTCCTGGATGTGCTCATTACAGCCATCAGCAGATAGCTGAACTTACCGAGCTGGCCAAGAATAATGGCGCTAAAGGGCTGGCCACATTCGCCCTTTCCGGGGAGAGCCTGGCATTGGATGAGATAAAATCGGTGGCTGCCAGACATTTAACTCAATCTGAACTGGAGAGCATAGTTGCCAGATTCGAAGCAAAATCCGGAGACCTCTTGCTTATCGTGGCTGATAAGGTTCCAATAGTTAACAGCGTACTGGATGAGCTGCGCCGCCACCTGGCGTACCAGCTCAACCTGGCAGATGATAACTTCCTCGTTTTTGCCTTTATTGTTGACTTTCCTCTTCTTGAGTGGAGTGAAGAAGAGAATTGCTGGGAGTCCATGCATCACCTCTTCACGGCTCCGCGTGAAGAAGATGTGCCGCTGCTTGATAGTGAACCAGCTAAGGTGGGAGGCCGCCATTACGATGTTGTCTGTAATGGCTGCGAGCTGGGCAGCGGCAGTATCAGAATCCATACTTACCAGCTTCAAGAGAAAGTACTCAGCCTTCTTGGTTACAGTGCAGAAGAAATGCAAAGCCGATTTGGCGCTCTTCTGGAAGCCTTTAAATATGGAGCACCTCCCCATGGCGGCATTGCCCTTGGAATAGACCGTCTGGTAAAGTTGATTGCCTGTGAAAAAACCATCCGGGAGGTCATCGCCTTTCCCAAAAATCAAAATGCTGTAGATTTGATGTTTGATGCACCTTCGCAGATTAGTGAAAGCCAACTTGAGGAACTGAACCTCGGGTTGAAACATGAAGTGATTGGTGGTTCTTAAGATAAAGGAGGGAAATGAAAGTAACCACTGAACCAGTGGAAAACTGTCAGGTAACTCTCACCGTTGAGGTTGAAAGGGATGAACTTGATAAATCTCTGGGTGAAGCATACCAGCGTCTTGTAGGTCGTGTCTCCATTCCAGGTTTTCGCAAGGGGAAAGCACCGCGGTCTATTCTGGAGCAGCACATGGGCAAGGGAGCTTTGCTGGAGGAAGCGCTGCAGCGCCTCATACCACAGCTTTATCTTAAGGCTGTGGCGCAGGAAAAGCTTGAACCCATAGATGAGCCGCAGATGGAGCTTGTGCAAACAGAGCCGGTGATTTTCAAAGCTGTGGTATCACTCAAGCCTGAGGTCAAGCTTGGTGATTACCACAGTATCAAGATAGATTCTGAGCCTGCTGAAGTGCGTCAGGAGGAAATTGAGGCGAGCCTGGAACAAATCAGGCAGCAGCAGGCAGTCTTGACACCTGTTGACCGTCCTATTCAGTTTGGCGATGTAGTTACCATGGATGTCGAGGCCACGATGGAAGGTAAGCCGTTTTTAAATCATAAAGATATGCTGTATGAAGTGGACCAAAACTCAGGCCGTCCCTTGCCAGGAATGGCTCAAAATCTGGTGAATGCAGAGAAAAATAAGGTGAAGGCCTTCACCCTGGAAGTTCCTGAAGATTACGAGGTCAAAGAATTTGCCGGCAAAAAATACTCTTTTAATATTACTCCTACTGAAATAAAGGAGAGGGAATTGTTGGAGCTTGATGATGAATTAGCTCAGAGTGCTGGTTATGATAACCTCGCTGCCATGAAAGAAAAGGTAACTGCGGGGTTGAAAACCAGAGCTGAAGAAAAAAGGCGCCTGGAATTAAGGCAGAAAGCCATTGATGCCGTGGTGGAGATAAGCGAAGTGAATTATCCCCCTGTTTTGGAGAATAAGGAGATTGCAAGCCTCCTTGCTGAAGAGGCACGGCAGTTTGGATTTGACAAAGTAGAGGACTATATGGAAAGAACCAACAGGAAAATAGAAGAGTATCGGGAGCAATTACGCCCTATAGCTAAAAAGAGAATCAGGTATTCTCTCGTTCTGGATAAGATAGCAGAACAGGAGAAGATTGAAATCGCTGCCTCAGAGGTAGATAATAAAGTAGAAGAAATAATAGGTGGCGCTGAGGATAAAGAAAAGGCAGGGCAATTTTGCGCTCTGCCGCAGGTCAGGGAATCTATCGAAGGGTCTCTGCACAATCAAAGAACATTTGATAGGCTGGTAGAGATCGTCAGTGCCAGTACTCAAGGGAATATAAAGGAGGAGTGATGGACACAGTATCCCAGATAATAATTCCCACAGTAACGGAGACCAGCGCCCGGGGTGAACGCGCCCTGGATATATACTCCCTTTTGCTTAGGGAGAGAATTGTCTTTCTGGGGGCACCTATTGATGATCAGGTAGCCAACCTGATTATTGCTCAGCTTCTCTATTTGGAAAGGGAAGCTCCGGAGAAGGATATCAATCTCTACGTTCACTGCCCCGGCGGCATTATCAGTGCTGGCCTAGCTATCTATGACACCATGCAGCTTCTTCGCTGTGATGTGTCTACCATTTGCGTTGGTCTGGCGGCGAGCATGGGTACTTTGCTTCTTTGCGCTGGAACCAAAGGCAAGCGCTATGCTCTCCCCAATGCCACGATACATCTTCATCAAGCGATTGGTGGTGCTCAGGGACAGGCGGCGGATGTTGAAATCGCCGCCCGGGAGATCATGAGAATGCAGGAAAAAATCCGCAATATTCTGACCGAGCACACGGGTCAACCTGTTGAGAAGATTGCTCATGACACCGACAGGGATTTCTACCTCGACCCCGAACAAGCGGTGGAATATGGGCTTATTGATAAGGTGCTCAGCAAGACGGAAAAGGAATGAAGCAGGTTAAGTCACTGCTGTAAGTTGATGTTAGCGGGGGTGGATTAAGACGATGGTGACTTGGTCACATTGGTTGGAAGCAGGTCCTGGGGCTGTCGTGGGTGTTCCCGCCTTTGGTGGTCTAGGGACAGGTGGCTTGATCGCTGTCATTGTTATTGCTGTAATCCTTATCGCTGCTGTCGTGTGGCTCATCAATGGCACCAAGAAGCATGAGTAAAAGATAAAATGTCAAGATGAATCAAAGAGCAGTTAAAAACTGCCCCTTTTTTATTCTTTCACTTGTCCTTACGAAATGCTGTGCTGAACTGTGGCAGGCAAGGTGATTACACTCCCAGGGGAGTAAGGAGTTTTATGGATATCTCAGGAATCAAGGTTGGGCATTATACTGATCTTGAGGCCGCTAGGGGATGCACCGTGGTTCTCTGTGAACGAGGTGCCATCGCTGGAGTGGATGTTCGCGGGGCAGCTCCGGGAACCAGGGAAACTGATTTACTGCGTCCCATGACACTGGTGGAAAAGGTTCATGCTGTCCTCCTCACTGGAGGCAGTTCCTTTGGGTTGGATGCTGCTGGTGGTGTTATGCGTTATCTTGAAGAGCGGGGTTGTGGTTATGATGTGAAGGTAGCCAAGGTGCCTATCGTCCCCGCTGCCGTTATCTTCGACCTTGCTGTAGGTGATGCTGGTGTAAGGCCTGGAATAGATGAAGGGTACCGGGCATGTCTTGAAGCCAGGAAGAGTGAGGTAGCGGAGGGCAGTGTAGGTGCTGGCACAGGAGCAACGGTTGGCAGTGTGCTTGGGATAGGCAGGGCAACTAAAGGTGGACTGGGCATAGCCAGCCAGAAGATAAGCCGGGAAGTGGTGGTGATGGCCCTTATGGTGGTGAATGCCTTTGGAGATATTGTTGACCCTGAGACGGGGTTGACCCTGGCGGGCCCGCGGCGCTCTGATGGTAAAGGTTTCTTAAATACACAAAAACTGCTGAGAAGAAATGAGGCACTGATAAATTCTGCTCTTGTAAATACTATCATAGGGGTGGTTGTCACCAATGCATCCCTGACCAAAGAGCAAGCCAATAAGCTGGCACAAATGGCACACGATGGTATTGCCCGTGTTGTGCGGCCGTCTCATACGATGTTTGATGGTGACACTATTTTCGCGCTCTCTCTGGCTGAGAATCCTGAACTTCAGGCAGGTCTAACGGTGCTGGGGGCAGTGGCAAGCGAAGTGGTAGCTGTTGCCATTTTACGTGCTATAACTCAGGCCGATTCTTTATTGGGTATACCATCTGTCAAGGACCTGAAATGGAGTGGGTGATATCTCAATACAGGATTTATCGAAGCTCTGAGTGCCTCTATGGCAGTCGGCTGGCAAAAGGAGAAATTTAAGCAAGGAATTGAGAGAGTTCAGGAAGACCATCTCTGGCACCCGTGCTGGTCATGGCATAATAAGCCATCCTGTCTCCGAGTTTCCCACATTGCTCGAAGTCCTTTCCTTTGAGGAGTCCAAAAAGGAACCCGGCGGCAAAAGCATCCCCGGCCCCGGTAGTTTCTGGCTGGGATTTTCCCAGGATTCCTTCGCCGCTTTTTGACTGCAAATGGCGAAGCTGGGATTCAACCTTATATTCTTTGTCTCTGAGACGGATATAGCTGGAAAAAACTTTCCCTGGCTCTAAAGCTGCTCCCGCGCCCAGGGTGACCACCACAATCTGGCAGCCCAACTGAAGGCATTCACTCGCCCCGGTGATGAAATCCTTGCCAGTCAGCCGCTCTATCTCGTCTTTATTGATGAAGAGGATATCTGCCCGTTTAAATAGTGGCGATAACGCCTTTATCCCTCTGTTGACATAAAGCATACCTGGAGCGAAGCTGAACTTAACTGTGGCTGGCAGCTTTTCTGCCAGCTTCGTTTGGATATTGAATTGCTTATCATCTGCAAATGACGAAAAATGGACGACTCTTGCTTGACTTAAATAACTTATGTTTATATCCCGCCACTCGAGTAAGCTGTTGGCTCCAGATGAGACATATATGGAGCGCCTGCCCAGTTTATCGGAAAGACACAGGGTGTAGCCTGTGCCTTTCCCCTTTTTAGTTTGAACCTGGCTGGTATCCACGCCTGCAGTTTCAAAACTTTCGATGGAAGCCTTGCCCTGCTCATCGTCTCCTGTAGCGCCAACGAAGCCTGTTTTTATTCCCAGGCGCGACAGTCCATAAATGGTGTTGGCAGCCGAACCGCCCGGTGTTAACTTGAGGTGGTGAATTGATGTCTCTCCATCGAGGACAATCTCGTTTACTTGACATAAGCAGTCAATGTTGATTGCTCCCATGCCAATCACGGCGATATTTGACATAATATTACCCCAGTTTAGCAGCCTCGGCTCTCACCAGGCGGCGGATTCTCTTGTGAATTTTCAGAGCTTGAGATATATCTTTAGCCTCGGCCAGCCACTGGAAATGCTCTCTATTACCCTTGCCGCCATTTCTTTCTTTTTCCTTGATCAGGTGTTTTACTGTCTCGCGTTTACCTTTCTCCCAGGCTTCTAAAGCTATCCAGAGGTCATCCAGGTTGGTAGATGCCAGCCCCATGGTAGCATAAGGCAGGGCATATTCATTGGCGTTGAAGGCGATTGCCAGGCCGCTGAGTTTATTTACAGCTTGAAGCATTTTAAAATCGGTGATGCTGTCTCCCACTGCTATCCAGTGGGAAAGTGGTTTCCCCATCCTGGCACTGAAGCGCTCTAATGCCTCTACTTTGCGTTTTCCGCCCACAGGTTTCACTTCAGTTATCATTCTTCCCGAGCTCGTCCGAGGCAGCTCCTGCCAGTAAAACTTGTCCAGGACTTCCTTTATCCTGGCATCATCGGTGAGGTCTATAAATTTCTCTTCTGCCTGCTCCAGCAGGGCGAAATCGTCCTCACTTAGCAGGTGACGAATCTCGTCCAGCAAAAAGGAGGTGCAGGTCACATTTTCTTGTGGTATGCCCAGCCTCTGGGTGATGGGAAGAGCATACTGCTCATAGCTGGTACTGATGCAGAATATTTGCCAGCTGTAGGCTTTCAACCTGGAGATTAATTCTTGAGCGCCCGCAGTGAATTTGGCTTCCTTTCCCATAGTGGTGATTTGTTTTTCTTTTATCCCGTGATAAGCCAGAAAAGGGGTGATAAGCGCCAGCGTATCCCCGGGCTCATAATCCTGCCTGCCTTCTAGAGTCAACAGGTCATCATAACGGCTGATGACCTGGAAAAGTCTATCTCCATGGGGCAAAAGCTTCATGAGCTCATAGGCGTTGTCTTGAGGTGCCAGAGGACCCTCAAGGTCAAAGCAAATCAAATTCATTGTTGCCTTCCAATTTCGCGGGACACAACCTGGTCTATTTTAGCACTCAGGTCATATCCTTCGATTATTTTTCCCTGTGCATTGGTTATTTTACCCTCTCTTACACTGATCTCTCTTATACTCAGGGCTTTAAGCGTGGAAACGATGAGAGGAAATTCTCGAGCGAGTTCATGTTCCCGGATGAGTTGAAATAGCTTTTCTGGCTCGTTTTTCTGCCAATATTGGTCAAAAGGGCTGCCCTGGATAGGGAAAAGGCAGTAACTTACTACGGGACCACGGTCTAATTGGGGAGTGACCAAATGTATCATGGCTCCAGCTTCTCCGGCTTTATTTCGAATCAATGTCCAGATTACCTCCTGCCAACTACCAGCGGGACCTCCAGGAGGCGCAGGATGAAGGTTAATCATATTGTACTTGCGGCAAAGCTCTCTTCCCACAATAAGCATGTAGCCCGCGAGAAAACAGATATCAGGAGAAAATGGCTTGATGCGCTTATCTACCTCTCTGTCATATTTGAGGCGCCAATCCTGTTGAGACTGCTTCGCCGTGCCCTGAATGACATTTTTGAACTTTCTGTGAGAGAAAGAAATAAGGGGTATATCATAATGCCGAACCAGAGCGAAGAAGTTATCGCTTTCTCTTGATTCTCCGGGTTCTCTGTTGCTGAAGACAAAGCTGATTCCGCCCTGGATTTCACCAGCCGCTATACTTTCCTGAGCCACCTGTAAAAGCTGGCTTGCTGCCTCATCTCTGCCGGTGGAAAACCAACCAATTTTCATCAAGGGTAGTTTTTACCTCCTGTGGCGGCTCTCTTCTTCACTTTTGCCCAGGTGCTGGCGAAGTGGATTAAGGGATTGGACCTTTTACCATGTATTGTGCCCTGCTTGAGGCAGTCCAGGAAGTCATCCGCCCCGTTGAATTCAGGCATTTCTACGTAAGCCCTGCCAATTTCTCCTGCTGTATGTGCATCGCTTCCAGCACTGGCAGCCAATCCAGACTTGTTGGCTAATTTCTGAGCCTTGCTGAAGTGGTGTGGGTAAGGTGTACGCGAGTTGAAAACTTCCATGATATCAATTTGAGATAGGATTTCCTCGGATAGCAACCTNCTTTGTCTGTCTCCTGGCAATAAAAAGGGGCTTCGCCCAAATGGGTGAGGGATGTTAACCAGCCCACCCTGTTTCCTGATACGTGCTATTGTCTCCTGAGGAGACAGTCCCTTGGGAATATCTTCACTGAGGAACAATCCCATCAATTCACCGAAAGGGGTAAGAATTTCCTGGGCAACGATTACCTTGAAGGGGGCTATCTCTTTTAATTTCAGGGCACCGGCGGTGGTGCCGTGGTCAGATATGGCAACGCAGCTTATGCCCATTTTGAGGCAACGAGTGATTATATCACTCAAGGGTGTTTGACAATCCATAGAATANCAGGTATGAACATGCAGATCAGCTCGCAGCAACTAAGTCACCTTCTCCAGGTATTCTCCGCTTCGTGTATCAATCTTGAGAACATCATTCTCATTGATGAAAAGGGGAACCTGAACAACAAATCCCGTCTCCACCTTGGCTGGTTTGGTGCCTGCGGTAGCTCTATCTCCTTTGAACCCAGGCTCTGTCTCTATCACCTGGAGTTCTACTGTGGTGGGTAATTCCAGGCTTACTACCTTGTCTTCACAGGTCAGGATCTCCAGATTCAGCCCTTCTTTGAGATAGTTCAAATCATCTGCCACTTGATTTGCGGGTATCATCAGCTGCTCATAATTCTCAGTATCCATGAAGTAGTAGAGGTCGCCGTCGTTGTAAAGATATTGAGCCGGTCGGTGTTCTAGAAAAGCTGGTTTGAATTTATCACCAGATTGGAAATTTCGTTCTATGACATGGTTGCTGCGCAAGTCACGAAGTTTTAACTTGATCACGGGTTGCCTCTGCTGCATCTTGACATGCTGGTATTCAATGATCTGATATATATTGCCGTCCAGCTCTATAGCGATCCCCTTCTTCAATTCTCCAGCGCCTATCATAGAAATCTCCTTTCTCTGTAAGCTTTATCTTTCCATGATTTGCTGAGCACGCGAACTTTGCCGGCTTCCAATGTCACCACATCTTCAATTCTGACGCCACCCCATCCGGCTATGTAGATTCCGGGCTCTATGGTGAAAACCATACCATCGGTGAGAATATCCTGAGAGTTTGGGCCCAAGGCCGGAAGTTCGTGCACTTCCAGCCCGATACCGTGCCCCAGGCTGTGCCCGAAGTATGCGCTATAGCCGGTGCGGTTGATAATCTCTCTGGCTAGCTCGTCTGCCTTCACTGCACCCATCCCGGCTCGAATTCTCTCTATAGCAAAAAGTTGCGCTTCCAGAACGATATGATAAACCTCCTCCAGCTTTTTATCTCTTCCCAGGGAAAAAGTGCGGCTGAAGTCGCTGCAATAGCCATCTATTTTAGCTCCCATATCGATGAGCACTGGTTCTCCCGAGCCAATTACCCTTTCCGTGGGATGAGCATGGGGCAAAGCTGAGTTGGGACCTGAAGCCAGGATAATTTCAAAAGGCACTGCCTCACTTCCGTTGTGGCGAAGGAAGCTCTCTATCTCCCAGGCCACTTCCTTCTCCTTCATACTAGGATGAATTATCTCCTCAAGATATTCAAAAGCCTCGTCAGTTAGCTTTACAGCCTTGCTGATAAGTTCTAATTCTGCTGCTTCCTTTATGGAACGGAGGTTCTCTATCATTCTGACGGTGGGGACAAGCTCGAGATTGGGTATGGTTTTTGTTACTTCACCAAGCTGCTGATAAGTGGCAAAGGGAAGGCTTGTCTCAAATCCCAATCTGTGCCAGCCCAAATCGGATATCAACTCGGGAAGCCAGTGAGGCACTTCACCTTTGATTTGAAGCACTTCAAAATTTGCTGTCTCTTTCTTAGCTTGCTCTGTATAGCGGGAATCGGTAGCCAGAAAAGTATGCTTATCCGAGATGAGCAGCCATCCTGATGAGCCGCTAAACCCTGAAAGATAGCGCTGGTTCTCTGATTGAGAGACCAGGAGGGCATCCAGGCTCTTCTCAGCAATCCTGGGCCGCAACTTCTGCAATCGGTTTAAAGTCAACTTTCCTCTCTTAATTCGCTCACTAAAGCTTGTAGGGCAGCGATATATCCTCTCCAGCGCAGTCCGCAGATTTGCCCTTTGACGATGGGAGCGATGACAGACTTGGCTCGCCATTCTTCACGGCTGTAGATGTTGGATAGATGAACTTCTATTACAGGCAGCCTGGTGTCATCCAGAGCATCGCGTAAAGCAAGCCCGTAGTGGCAATATGCTCCTGGATTGATAATTATACCATCGGCTGAAATAGATTCCTTTTGAATGAAATCAATGAGGGTTCCTTCACTGTTGGACTGAAATGTGATTACCTCTACATTTAATGCCTCACTCTCTTTCTTAATCAATGATTCGATCTCAGCCAGGGTTTTATCTCCATATATCTTTTTATCTCTCCTGCCCAGCATATTTAGATTTGGTCCCTGGATAACTAAGATTCTCATGAAGTCACCTCCTGTTTTTCAAGTTCAGAGAGTTTTATTTTATATCCACAAGCCAGACACTTGCCCCAATCCTTTCTATATAGCACTAACAATTTGCCGCACTCAGGACAGGGTTGGGGTATTGGTTTGTAGCTTGTTGCGAATTGACACTCGGGGAAATTGCTGCATCCATAAAATATTTTCTTCTTCTTGTTAACTCGCTCTATCAACTCACTGCCACATTGGGGACAGCGAACCCCGATTTTGATCATGTAAGGCATGGTTGTCCTGCATTCGGGATAACCGCTGCAAGCCAGGAATTTGCCGAAACGTCCTACCTTTATCGCCATAGGGCGGCCACATTTGGGACAGGTTTCTTCAGTTAACTTGGTCATATCTACCTTATTGATATTGCTGGAGGCTTTCTCCAGCATATCCTCAAAAGGAGTGTAGAAATCTCTCAGAACTGCCACCCAATCATTTTTGCCCTGAGCTATTCCGTCGAGTTGCCCTTCCATTCGTGCTGTGAAGCCATAGTCAACGATTGTGGAGAAGTGCTCGTTTAAGATATCAACCACAATTGTTCCCAGTTCCTCGGGGTGAAATTTACCTTCTATTTTATGCACATACTCTCTTCCCTGGATGGTAGAAAGTATCGGAGCATAGGTGCTGGGGCGTCCAATGCCTTTCTCTTCCAGTGCCTTGATTAATGTTGCTTCGTTGTAGCGAAGTGGTGGTTGTGTGAAGTGCTGCTCGGGAAATATCTCTCTGCCGACTAATTTATCGCCAATGTGCAGTTGGGGCAAAGCAACCAACTGTTCCTCTTGTCCTCCCTCATCCTTACTCTCGCTGTAAATGATGATGAAGCCGGGGAATCTGAGCTTGGAACTGGTTGCTTTGAGTTGGTAACTATCTTTACCTGCCACTCTGGCTGATATCTCCACTATAGTTGTATCATATAATGCCGCTGCTGTCTGACTGGCCAGCATGCGCTTCCAGATTAATTCATACAGTTTTAGCTGGTCTCGGTTGAGGAATTGCTTGATTTGCTCTGGTGCGCGGTAAATTTTGGTAGGGCGAATTGCCTCGTGAGCTTCCTGTGCCCACTTTGTCTTCCTGGCGAAGGTGCGTGCTTTTGGCGGCAGATATTCCTTGCCGTACTTTTCCTGGATAAAATCTCTTACCTCGGCTATAGCCGAGGTGGCGATATGGGTGGAATCAGTGCGCATATAGGTGATGAGCCCCACTGAGCCTTTTTTACCTAAGGGCAAGCCTTCGTAAAGCTGTTGGGCAATTGCCATAGTGTGCCTGGCAGTGGAATGCAGTTTTCTCCAGGCTTCTTGCTGCAGCGTGCTGGTGATAAATGGTGGAGCTGGCTGGCGGACAATTCTCTTGTTTTGTATTGAGGCAACTGTGTATTCGGCATCTTCCAGGTCGGCGACTATTTTCTCTGTTTCTTCTTTGTTGTGAATATCCAGCTTGCTGCCATCAGCTGAAGCTATCAGCCTGGCTCTGAAGCTTGCCTCTTGGTTTTCAACTGGCGCCAGTTCCACCTCGATGTTCCAGTATTCTTGTGGAGTGAAGCCTTGAATTTCTCGCTCGCGCTCAACAATCATTTTGACTGCCACTGACTGAACTCTGCCTGCGGAAAGGCCCCTCTGCACCTTTTTCCATAGCAGGGGGCTTAATTTATAACCTACGAGTCTGTCCAGAATGCGCCTGGCTTGCTGTGCGTTGACCAGATTTATATCGGCACCGCGCGGGTTCTTGAAAGCCTCCTTCACTGCCTCTTCGGTTATTTCATGGAAAACTACGCGGTGATTAGGTATGTCATCCTTGTTCAGCTTGGCCGCCTCGATGAGATGCCAGGAAATTGCCTCTCCCTCTCTATCAGGGTCAGTGGCCAGGAAAATGGAACTGGCTCTGGTGGCTGCCTCTTTAATCTGCGCAACCACCTTTTTTTTCTCAGGCACAGTAACATATTTGGGTGCAAAGTCTCTCTTTATATCTACGCCGAGGGTTTTTCTGGGCAGATCACGCACGTGACCCAGCGAAGCCTTTACCGTATAGCCGCGCCCCAGTATTCTATTCAGAGTTCTTGCTTTTGCTGGAGACTCAACGATAACTAAATTTTGTTTTCGAGGCTCTTTGTTGCTCTTAGTTTTTGACCTTATTGTTTGCTTTTTCCTTGGCATAATTTACTCTGCTCTTATGAGTCAGTACATAGTTCATATTTCCTATATGCCTGGCTATGCCTTCAAGCTCCAGAATAGCCAGTGTACTGCTTACCTCAGCTATGGGCAACCCGCTGAGACGGCAAATTTCATCTATATGAATTGGCTCGGCGGTCAATTGTTTTATTACTATGGCTTCAGTTTCGTTTTGTGGAGAAAATTCTTTGATTTCCAGTTGCTGAGGAGCTACTATGCTCAGGTTCAGTTCCTCCAGAATATCATCGCAATTGGAAACTAACTTGGCTCCCTGTTGTATAAGGTTATTGGTTCCCTTACTTGTAGGAGCAAGAATGCTTCCGGGTATGGCAAAGACCTCACGATTCTGCGACAATGCCTGGAAGGCTGTAATCAGAGCGCCACTTCTCTCTCTGGCTTCTACTACAAGTACTCCTAAACTCAAACCACTCATAATTCGATTGCGCAGCGGGAAATTCTCAGCCCTGGGTCTGGTCCCCAAAGGATATTCGCTTACCAGAGCTCCATTTTCCATTATTGCTTGAGCTAATTTAGCATTTTCCGCGGGATAGATGATATCCAGTCCACAGCCAAAGACAGCTATTGTTTCCCCGCCATTATCAAGGGCAGTGCGGTGAGCTACAGTATCAATTCCTCTGGCCAGTCCGCTGACGATAACGATGTTATTTTGTGCCAGATCGGCTGTGATTTCTTCAGCCACCTGGCGCCCGTAGATGGTGGAGCGCCGTGTACCAACGACGGCAAGATAAGCGGTATCTTGAGGCGGCAGCTTGCCTTTGACATAGAGCACCAGGGGATAATCATAAATTTCTTTCAACCTCAGTGGATAGGCGTCATCCTCACAGACAAGAGCCTTCACCTTGTGGCGCTGCAGTTTTTCTATTTCATCGTCCAGAGAAAGTTTATGGCGCAGCAGCACCAAGGACTCTATGCTTCGTGAAGCCAGTCCTGCTTGTCTTAGCCTGGTCTCTGAGGCATTCCAGGCATCCTGTATATTGCCAAAATAGTTTTTTAACTGTGAAAACCTTATTCTACCAATCCCGGGTATCCGAGAGAAGCCTACCCAGTATTTCAGCTCATCGGCACTTACCATGGACCTGAAGCATTCCCCTGCTAGGGTGTATAGGTGACAGTAAGGATAACCTTTTCCCATTCAATGTATTCATCGTTATGGTTGCCATTAGTTTCATCGAAAAACTTGGCTTCGAATTGCAAACGGTCAGTGGTGCTGATTCCCTGGCCAATGTTCCGTACAAAATTCGTTACATCTATGGTTATTGGGGGTTGCCACATAGTTGAAGTGGCGTCTTTATATTTAGGCACGTCAAAATTGGGCAGATGTCCAGGGTCGGTGCGAACTACGACTAAACTAAACCCGTGAAGGCCGTTTATTGTATCGGCAAAAGGATAATTGACTATCTTCTTTTTAGTGAAGGTGAGTGTGGCTTCTTTGACATCAGTGCCTCGTAAACTGTAGAGATCGAAGCTCCAGAAAGCGCGGTAGCCGACATTCTTTTCATCATCTCCTGCCCTGGTCCTCGCAGTATCTTTATCTCCAGTGCTTGATACTGTGCCCGTCTCTTTGGGTACCGGGTTGAATGTTTTGGTCTCTTGGGTTGAAGCCGAAGAAACTACTACATTTACCTTAGCTACATTTTGACCACCCTTACCGTCATCAACGGTAACTGTAATGGCGAAAGTCCCCTCTCTATCCGGCGCTGTCCAGGTAACTCTATCGCCTACTCCGGTAACCCTGCCATCGCTGGCGGTCCATCCATAATTGACTGTATCACCATCGGGGTCGCTGGCAATGCAACTGATTGTTGATTGCCCCTGAGGCAAAACTGTGGTTGGCTTGGCAATCAGGCTGGAGATCACCGGGTTTCGGTTTTGTACTACACCTAATTGTAGGGTTTCCCGGGTGACGCCGCCTTTATTATCTTTAACAGTAACTGTAATATCATAAGTACCGTAATCCTTTGGGGCTATCCAGGAGATTACAGGACGACCATTTTCGGTAAACCTGCCGCCGGTGGTTGCCCATTCATAAGATATGGTATCGCCATCGGGGTCTGAAGCATCACAGCGAATCTCAATGATATCTGAGGGGAGAACCTGTGTCTGGGCAGGTGTCAGGCTTGAGATTATGGGTGGTTGATTGCCGCCTGGTGTCGGCGTTGGCGTGGGTGTTGGCGTGGGTTCTGGACCTGGGCCACAGGCACTACTCAGTGCGATTATGAGAGCTAACGTAGCTGTAATTGCTCCCAATTTTGCTTTATTTATATTCATTTTTTTTGTCTCCTTGCTGTTCAAATACTCTGCCAGGATTTCATTATATACAATCCATGACGGTTTAACAATGAATGTGTGAGCAGAATATTTGGCTCTCAGTATTTAAACCAGGATTTCTACGAAGGTGAGGCAAAGGTGGAGCAGCCCATTTCTTGCAACTTTGGCAGCACATCCTTTGCAGCTTTATATCCTTGGGCTATAGCTTCTTCTGCGTTATAGAAGGCAAACGTTCCAATGTGGCTGACATCGGGGTTTATGAGTATATCCGCAGATTTTGCTGCCAATCTGAGATTTGCATATTCCATGGCATGAATTGACTGCATCAAAACATGAAATATGTTTGGTGTTTCAGGATCTATCATTCTTCTAGCGTCATGAATCTTGATCCTGGCAATATCAGAAAGCTCCTCAAAGACCTTGATTTTGTCTTTGTTCTCTCGAAGTAGATTGGTAATCTTCTCTTCTATAAGCGATAAATATGTGTTCTTGGGGTGGGTGCTTGGCTTACTCTGGGCTTTCTTCTCGACTGGTTTTCTGTCCCTTCTCTGCTGGGCGATGCCAATGGTATTCACGGCGATGACTACTTCTGCTCCCATGTTGCGCACAACATCAACGGGCATGGGATTGACTATGCCCCCATCAATCAAAAATCTCCCTCCTTGCTTCACTGGCGTGAATATCACCGGCAATGAGATGCTTGCTCTCACTGCTTCTATCACCGAGCCTTTGCTAATAACAATTTCCTCCATACTTTGGGCATCGGTAGCCACGGCAGCAAATGGGATTTCCAGGTCTTTGAATTTGATATCTCCGATAAGGGACTTTAGAAGCGACTTAACCTTTTGTCCCTGCACAAATCCCTTCGAGAGCAATATTAAATTTAAGTCAGCCAAATGGGCTAACTTCCTCCAATCTGTATCTAATGCTATCTCCTCCAACACGCTCACTTTTCGCTCTTTGGCATAGCAGGCTCCTATTAATGCGCCCATACTTGTGCCGCTTATCATATCAATGGGGATTGCTTCCTCTTCTAAAGCCTTAAGTACTCCGATATGAGCCAGGCCATGAGCGGCTCCTCCGCTTAAAGCCAGGCCAATTTTTGGAATTTCACGTATTAAAACCCCCCTGATCTTTGAGGGCGTAATCTACAGCAGCTTTGGAATGTATCGTGGTGGTATCAAAAATGGGGATTGGGGAATCCTGTTGCTTTATCAGCAGAGGTAGTTCAGTGCAGCCTAAAATGATTCCCTGGGCACCGTTATCGCTGAGCCTGTTGATAATCATTTTGATTTGCTCTCTTGATGAATCCTTTAACTGCCCTAGGGATAACTCCTTTAAAATTATATTATGCACTGTTTCACGGTCAGTCTCATTGGGAATTACAACACCAAGGTCATATTTTTCATTTAGCCGCTTTTTGTAAAAATCTTGCTCCATGGTGAATTTGGTGCCTAGAAGGCTGACTTCCTTCAAACCCGAAGAGACAATCTCCTCAGCAGTAACATCAACTATGTGTAGCAATGGTATGCTTATACTCGCCGCGACCTCATCTGCTATTTTATGTATGGTGTTGGTGCAGATTAAAACGAAATCAGCGCCAGCGCCTTCCACTTGCTTGGCAGCAGCTATCATTGAATTGGTAACTTCGTCCCACGCTCCTTCGCTTACAGGTTCTACAATCTCCTCAAAATCGAAGCTGTACATGATGATTTTGGCTGAGTGGAGCCTGCCCAATCTTTCACTCACAGTTTTGTTTATAATGCGGTAATACTCCAGCGTTGACTCCCAGGTCAAACCTCCAATAAGCCCAATTGTTTTCATAGTGATTGTCTCCTTGGTTTGATTAGATTATGTTGCTTTTGGCGGAGAGGGTGGGATTCGAACCCACGGTCGCCAAAGGCGACACGCGCTCTCCAGGCGCGCCTGATAGACCGCTCCAGCACCTCTCCGTAAGACTT
>JGI24025J20009_10000871_pt1 | contig 23283 bp, 17 predicted proteins | sample Cruoilmetagenom3_FD_20009 | JGI IMG/M metagenome (IMG submission 20009) | reverse complement strand
CTGACCCTGTTATTTTCATTATCTTATATTAATAGCTTTGTGGTATACTTTCGAAGACATTTTCAGTCGAGAAAGTATACCCAAAGCTGATATGTTATATTGCAAGACCTGACCTTGTTATTTTTCAAGCTCAATATCAAAAAAAACAATTCTCCATTCATTTTCTTCCTTTACTAATGGCACTTCAATTTCCTTTATCTCTTTTTCATCATATGAAAGAGTTGTTAGATTTACTGTAACTTTTGCATTCTTATATCCAGCATTTGAAGATAGTATTTCATATCTTACAATTTCCTGAAAATCATGAATTTTATCTATAAATTCATTCAAAGAGAATTCACTTTTATTTTCTTCACATAAATAAGAATATGCTTTCAAGTAATCCTTATCCAGAAGATTAGTAAAAAAACTATTTACAACAGGCTCTGGTTTTGGACTGGAAAAGGATTTTCTAATAATCTGACAACCTGTAAAATTAACAAAGATCAATATTATTAAAGAAAACAAAACAGTATATTTTATCAAACCAATAAATTTCTTAAAAGTAAGATTACAAAAAACCTCTTTTATAATAGTCATAGATTTAATTTTACACATATAATAATATCCATTTCTGAAATAGTTAATTAATTAATTTTAAATCTTTTTAACTTTCTCTCTTATTATAACCTAAAGTTAGATTATTACTGTTTTCCCTAATATTATATTTATAGAGTTAATTTCATTATACACAAGTAAAGTTGACGCTTTTAATATTTTGTTTTTTGTAAATTTAATATTATCTTTTCAGAAAATTTAATATTATTTTGTAGTTACTTCGCTCTGCTCAGAATGGCGTCTGAGCACATTCGCGCAGTTTATCCTTAGCGAAGCGAAGGACCTGGTATAGGCTGCGCGAAGAGTCTAATTATATTTATCTTTTTAAAAGGAGATTCTTCAGTCGCTATCGCTCCTTCAGAATGACAATATATTTTTATCATTAGCTTTGTGGTATACTTTCGAAGACATTTTCAGTTGAGAAAGTATACCCAAAGCTGATATTTTATATTGCAAGACCTGACCCTGTTATTTTCATTATCTTATATTAATAGCTTTGTGGTATACTTTCGAAGACATTTTCAGTCGAGAAAATATACTTAAAGCTTTTATTCAACATTATCAAATGGTTTCTTCAGTCGCTATCGCTCCTTCAGACTCCATCCTCGAACGAAGTGAGAGAATGACAAGAATTTTTATTTCATCACATTAATCTTTCAAACAGCACACTGTTAACCTATCTTGTGTAGAGTACAATATTTAAAAAAAATTGTTTATTTAGGTTTTAATAATTGAATATCTTTATAATAATTTTGTATTATCGTATAAAATTATTTAAAAAATAACTGCTCATTTTTATTTGGCATGCAACCACTAACTGACAATTAATCTAAATAACAATCCATTAATAGAATCATATTTTATTATTATATCTTATAGATAAAATAGAAATAATTCACTTAAAATTCACCTAAGATTCTATCTTAATATATAGCTTATTCTTTGATTTAATTAATTATTTATAAATTAAAAAATATTTCTATTGACAAAAAAAATCTTTATATAATATAATTAAAACAATTTATTAACACGTGTTAATTGATTCTAATCATGAGAAAATATCCTCGAACAAAAGATATAGCTAAATTAGCTGGCGTTTCTAGAACAACCGTTTCATTTGTACTTAATAATCGAACTGATGTAAAAATATCAGAAGCTACCCGTAAAAAAGTCTTAAATGCTGCTAAAGAATTAGACTATTACCCTCATGCAATAGCAACAAGTCTTGTTAAAAATAAAACAAAAACAATAGGTCTAATTTTGTGCCAAAAGTTAGAAAGTGTATTTTCTGATGCCTTTCTACCACGCGTTCTTTTAGGCGTAAGTACAGTTGCACAAGAAAAAGGTTACAGAATTCTTCTACACTATGTTGAAGATATATCAAAAAAAGATGCTTATTATCCAATGGTTAGGGAAAAGCGAATTGATGGAATGATTCTATCTGGACCAAGGTCGGATGATGAAGAACTTTTTAGACTTAGAGAAGAGGATTTTCCTATTGTACTAATGGGACAGATAAAGGAAGACAATTTTAGTTATTCAGATATAGATAATGTAAAGGCTGCAAAAAAAGCAGTACAACACCTAATATCTCATGGTCATAAAAGAATAGCAATGATTACTAATGCTCCTCTAAATTACACCGCAAGTGCGTCAAGATTATCAGGATACAAAAGTGCTTTAGAAGAAAATTCTATTACTTATGATGAAGAACTTATAGGTATAGGAGATTTTACACCACAGAGTGGCTTCAAGGAAATGCAGAAATTATTGTCTTTAAAAAAATTACCAACAGCCATTTTTGTAGCATCCGATGTTGTTGCTTTTGGTGCTATGGATGCATTAAAGAAAAGGGGTATGAAAATACCAAAGGATATTGCATTAGTAGGATTTGATAATGTAAATCTATCAGAGTATGTTGACCCTCCTCTAACAACTGTTGATTTACCTGGATTTGAGATTGGAAAAAATGCAGCCAATCTTCTTATAGATAATATAGAAAATAATAAAAATAATAATAAGAAAATAATTTTAGAAACCCATCTGATTATAAGAGAATCATGTGGTTGTAACCTAAAATAAATTTAAACTCAATTTTTAATATTTAATAAAGGTTCTTGTCATTCTGAAGGAGCATTTCGCATTCGCTCAATTGCAGGCTTTAGCGACTGAAGAATCTCATTATATATATTAATAAATCTAATAGGACTTGAACTTTCAAAATACTGTTTAGAGATTGCTTCGGGACTTTGTCCCTCGCAATGACAAATTAATATTAACTTTAAAAGAATAAAATATTAAAAGAGTTAACCTAACTTGTTAACAATATATATAAAATAAATAAATTAAATAATTAAAACATATTAAAATATAGCATTTTAAAAATGGGGGGTGATTATATAGAATTCAAATAAATCTCTATTAATGGCTATTATTACGTAAAATTAAGGAGGGAAAATGAGAAAAAAAGTATTAATATCAATAATAATGTTGATATTGTCAATGGCATTCATAACATCATGTGCCCCAGCTACTGAAGAAGAAGCTAAAGGAGCTGTAACTGTTCTTGGTGTATGGGGAGGCGATGAGCTAACCAACTTCCAGGAAGCAGTATTCCCATTCACAGATGAAACAGGTATTGGTATGGCATTTGAGGGTACCCGAGATTTAGCAGCTGTTCTCACTACAAGAGTTGAAGCTGGAAATCCACCAGATTTGGCAATATTACCAAACCCTGGTCAGATGTATGAGTTGGCTAAGAACAGTAATCTTGTTGACATTAGTAAATTCATGGATATGGACAANTTNAATNCAAATTATGCAAAAGCCTGGTTAGATTTAGCAAGNTATGATGNTACTCTATATGGNATCTTNTANAAGGTNGCCAACAAGAGTCTTATCTGGTACAATCCCACAGCTTTTTCTGATGCTGGATATGAAATTCCAACGACATGGGATGAATTAATAGTTCTTTCTGATAAAATTGTTTCTGATGGTAATGCACCATGGGCAATAGGTTTTGAAAGTGGAGCTGCAAGTGGATGGCCTGCTACAGACTGGATCGAGGATATCATGCTTAGAACAGCCGGACCAGATGTATATGACAAATGGGTTAACCATGAAATTCCATGGACAGATCCAGCAGTTAAAACTGCCTGGGAGACATTTGGAAAGATTGTTGGTAAGGAGGATTATCAATATGGTGGTTCCACTGGTACACTGACAACTAACTTTGGTGATGCACCAGCCCCACTATTCACTGATCCTCCCGAAGCTTACATGCACCGTCAGGCAAGCTTTGTTACCGGCTTTTTCCCGGAGGGGGTAGAAGCTGTGACTGATTATAACTTCTTTCCATTCCCACCAATCGACCCAGCATATGGAACACCGGTCTTGGGTGGAGCTGATCTAATCGTTATGTTTAATGACACTCCAGAAGCTCGTAAATTGATGGAATATCTTGCTTCCGCTCAACCCCAGGAGATATGGGCTGCTGCAGGTGGATTTATCTCACCCAGTAAGGAAGTTAATCTTGATTCCTATCCTGACGAGCTTACTAAAAAGATGGCTGATATGGTAGTAAAAGCAGAGGTTTTCCGCTTTGATGCTTCAGACCTTATGCCTGCAGCTGTTGGTGCTGGATCCTTCTGGTCAAGAACTTTAGATTATGTTGGTGGTGAAGATCTAGATACTGTTCTCGGAGACATTGAAGCCAGTGCTGTTGAGGCTTACAAATAACTACTGATGCTATGAACTATGTTAAGGCAATCCACTTAATTGTGGATTGCCTTAACTATCTTATTTCTGTTAATTTTTAACACAATTTAAAAACTAATTTTATATAAATTTTTTTTGTTTTTAATATTTAAAAGAATAAATTTTATTTATTTTATCAATAGAAAAGGAAAATTATTATGAAAAAAACAAATAAATGGGCATGGTTTTATATAGCACCCACACTATTGATACTTATATTCTTCTTGGTGTATCCAACCATAAATACATTTTATTTAAGTTTTTTTGATGAAGATTCAGAAAATTTCATAGGTTTAGCTAATTATCTATTTGCCTTTACTAGTAAGGATATGCTATATGCATTTAGAAACAATACTATCTGGTTAGTCGTATTTACAACTCTTACAGTATCGTTGGGTTTGATTCTTGCAATTCTTCTTGATCGAGTTAAATATGAATCTGCAGCAAAATCCATAATCTTTTTACCAATGGCTATATCCTTTGTAGGTGCTGGTGTTATTTGGAAATTTGTATATGCATACAGACCCGCGGGCTCACCTCAAATTGGAATNTTAAATGCAGTTTTAAGTAANACTTTTAATTTAGAACCAGTTGGATGGCTAATNAATAAGACNGNAAATAACTTTGCACTTATCTTTGCAGGAGTATGGATATGGGTAGGTTTCTGTATGGTTATTTTATCAGCATCATATAAAGGAATACCAAAGGAACTTTTAGAAGCAGCACGTGTAGATGGAGCTAATGAGTTACAGGTTTTTTGGCGTATCATTCTTCCAGTAATGAAACCCACAATTGCAGTTGTTGCTACAACAATGGTTATAAATGTGCTTAAGGTCTTTGACATTGTTTATGTTATGACAAATGGTGAATTTGGAACTGAAGTTGTTGCTAATAGAATGTTTAAAGAGATGTTTCACTTCAGGAATTTCGGACATGCAAGTGCTATTGCAGTGATTCTATTAATAGCTATTATTCCAATAATGATAGTTAATATACGAAGATTCAGGGAACAGGAGGCTATAAGATGAATAAGAAAATTACAAGATTATTTTCACGCCCGTTACTTCATATTGTTATTATTTCTATAAGTTTTATGTGGCTTATGCCTTCTGCAGGACTACTTACAAGTTCATTTAGAGTCAGAAATGATGTATTAAGCTCTGGTTGGTGGACAGTCTTTCAGCATCCATTTGAATTCACTCAGTACTCTTTAGAAAATTATGCTCAAGTAATTACAGCAAGTGGACTAGGGCGTGCATTTCTTAATAGTTTAATTATAACCATCCCTTCTACAATTATTCCTATAATGATAGCTGCATTTGCGGCTTATGCTTTTGCTCGTATGGAATTTCCAGGTAGGCAGATAATATTTGTAATTGTAGTGGGTTTATTGGTTGTTCCTATTCAGATGACATTAATTCCTGTTTTAAGAGTATATAACAAATTAGGATTATCGGGTACTTTCATTGGAATCTGGTTAGCCCACACAGGTTATGGTTTACCTTTTGCTGTATATTTACTTCGTAACTTTTTTGGTTCTCTTCCAAAAGATATTTTTGAGTCAGCTTTTCTTGATGGTGCATCACACCATACTGCTTTCTTTAAATTAGCGTTGCCCTTATCTGTTCCTGCGTTGGCTTCACTTGCAATTTTCCAATTTCTATGGGTCTGGAATGATCTGCTTGTAGCACTAATATATTTAGGAGGAACTGAGAAAGTAGCACCACTCACACTTAGATTAAGTAGTTTAGTTAACTCATTAGGTCAAAATTGGCATTTACTTACAGCTGCAGCATTTATCTCTATGATACTACCTTTGATTATATTCTTCTCTCTACAGCGATATTTTGTACGTGGAATTCTGGCAGGCTCAGTTAAAGGATAAAAAAATGCTAATAAGTAGGGCAAAGTTTTAGCCTTGCGAAAGTAAGCAACCCTAAAGGGTTGCCCTACGTACTAAAATTTATAGATTCTTATAATATATATAAGAGTAATAATCATTGGAGGTTAATATATTGATAAGTTTACCACTTGTTGAGATTAAGAAGAAATCCCTTGATTCATATGTAAATATAGTTAGTAAAGAAAAAATTGAAAAGATTAAAAATTACTCATCTAATCTAAAAGGTTTAAAAGTTTTGCATGTAAATTCTACTTCTTATGGTGGTGGGGTATCTGAGATTTTACAAGCTTTGGTTCCATTAATGAGAGATATCGGTCTTGATGCAGAGTGGAGAGTAATTGAAGGAGATGAAAGATTTTTTAATGTAACAAAAAATTTCCATAATGCCCTACAGGGAATGGGTATAGAACTTAGTCAGGAAATGAGTAATATATATTTAGAATATAATAAAAAGAACGCAGAGATATTTGAAGGTGAATATAATTTTATAGTAATTCATGATCCCCAACCAGCTGCCATTTATCATTATTTAACACCTTATCCAGGTATATGGATATGGAGATGTCATATTGACTTAACAAAAACAAATATGAGCTTCTGGAATTTTATTAAACCGTATATTGAGATCTATGATTCCTATATATTTACCCTCAAAAATTATGCTCAGAAAGGGCTCAACAATAAAAAAATATCAGTTATTACACCTTCTATTGACCCTCTATCTGAAAAAAATGACCCATTAACTTTGAAAGAAAGCAAAAAAATTCTTAAAAATTATGGTGTGGATACATCCTGTCCTATAATTTTACAGGTATCAAGATTTGATCCATGGAAAGATCCCTTGGGAGTAGTTGATACTTATAGATTGGTTAAAAAACATTTTCCAAATACTCAATTGGTTATGGCAGGTTCAATGGCAACTGATGATCCAGAAGGAATTAAATATTATGAAAAAACAAAATCTCATGCTGGAGAAGACCCGGATATTTTTTTATTAACTAATGTAGATGGTGTGGGAAATAAAGAAATCAATGCTTTTCAAGTTGCATCAGATGTTATTATTCAAAAATCAATTAGGGAAGGATTTGGACTTACAGTTACAGAGAGTTTGTGGAAAGGTAAGCCAGTTATAGGGGGAAATGTTGGTGGAATACCTAAACAGATAATTAATGGTGAGAATGGATTTTTAGTAAATAATGTTAATGAGTGCGCTGAAAAAATAATATTTCTCTTAGAAAATCCTAATATTTCTAAAAGAATGGGAGAAAAAGCCAAAGAACATATTAGAAATAACTTTCTTATAACTGACCATTTATATAAATATCTTAAATTATTTAAGAAACTATTAAAAACAGACTAGTTAATCCTCATAGAATTTGTGAGATAATAAAAATAAAAATTTACTAAAAAGTTTTAAATTAGACTTAAAAATTAAAAAAATATATTAACTTAAAAATTTAACGCTCTATTATCAATTCAAATTTTTATTCCAATAACTTCTTTGATCCTGAATTAACCTTATCTTTCAAAAGTATCTAAATATAATTACTGTTATAAATTTTTATATTTAAAATAACTATTTTATTAGTTTTACTGATGTTTAGATATCAATTCCACAACTTCAGGGAAATCTATCCCCAATTCTTTAACCTTTTCAATCGTTGGTATTCCATCAGGAGTCCAGCCACGACGTTTGTAAACAGCATCTTTTAGCTTTTCATATTGGTCTTCCCTGTATTTTCTTAAAGCTTTTAACTTCTCATCTGTGCTCTTCCCGTTGGGGTCTAAAATATTTAAATCCTTAAGCTGTTTATCATACCTGTCCTGTCTTGATTCATACTCTTCTATAGTAACAGGTCCCATGGCTCTGTATGGTATGTTATCATGCTCTCTTTTTCCAAAACCTTGCCTTAAGTTAAATACTCTTTGAAAGTTATAGACTCTCTCACTCATCTTTATTAAATCATCAGGTTTCACTTCTTTACCTGTAACAGCTGAAAAATAATCAGTATACCATTGAACATGTTTCATAACTTTTGCAGGCTCAGGAGTCTCAGAATTATCCTCAGGTATTACATCATTCCATGGAAGTTTGCAAAGACCGTTAAGACCAAACCAGGTCCTCCACATCGGAAACCAGAAGAGAGATTCTGCTTTTTGCTCAAAAGTAGGCATTAGATTATGAACCATGTCTAAAAATATTAACCAGGCTTCATCATGTTGTGGACCTTTTAATGCAAGACCATAACCACCCTGTTGTGCCAGGGATTCTTTAGTAATATATTCTGAAAATTCCAATCCTTTTGCTTCCATTCCTATATCCTTCATGATATCAGGATCTGCTCCATATTCTTTTTTAAATATATCTTTCATATTTCTTATACCTTGACCAACAATAGCACCAAAACCTTCTCCTCTTGCCATCTGATGTACTATTTCTAAAGCAGCTTCTTTATTACCGAAATAAAGTTCTAAACCTCCTGTTACACTTTTGTCTATAAGACCCATTTCATAACACTCCATAACAAATGCTAATGCAGTTCCTGAAGAAATAGTGTCTAAACCATATGTGTCACAATAAAAATTAAGTTCTATTAGAAAATCTGGATCAAAAATTCCCAAGTTGGAACCACAACCAGCTATTGTTTCATACTCAGGACCGTCTACCCATACAGCTTCTCCTTTGGATGGACCCGTTTTTAAGACAAAATCTTTTACTGTATGAGCACATGCTATTGGACAACCTATACAACACCCATCAAAACCTGGATGAAACCTTTTTCTATATGCTTCTTTCCCAAGATTCACAGCATCTTGATGACTTCCAAATTTATAGTTATTAGTTGGAAGAAGGTCAAAATCATTCATTATAGTTACTAAATATGAGGTTCCTACCTTAGCCATTTCATTCTGCTTGGGGTCTAATGTTTTTATCTCTTTTATGTATGTTCTGCCAATATTTTTTGCTCTATCTTTATCAGCAGGATGATTTATATCTGAAGTAACTTTTGAAAATTTAACAACAATCGCCTTTATATTCTTATTCCTAAAAACAGTCCCGGTTCCACCCCTAGCAGCTTGTTTATAACGAAATGTTTTTCGAACAGTATCATAAAAGGAAAAGTTAAGACAACCCATTAAACTGTTTTCTGCTCCTAATCCAGCTGTTACAGTGGAAATAGCTTTAAGGTTTTTTTCACCATAATGTTTACCGAGAAATTTACCAAGAACGTATGTATTATCTGGAAAATTTTCTGCACTCTCAATACTTATGATACCTTCATCACCATCTATTACTACAACAACATCCTCTTTAGCCTTACCTTGAATTTCTAATGCATCCCATCCCGCGAATTTAAGATATGAACCAAAATAACCACCAACATTAGAGTCCATAACTGATTTAGTCAATGGTGAAATCGTAGTAACAATACTTTTACCACTACCCGGATAAAGTGGATTTCCACCAAGTGGTCCACACGCTATACATACTTCATTATCTGGATCGTCCCATTTTGTATTTTCACCTATAGCATTCCATAATAACCATAGATCAAAACCCCTTCCGCCAATAAATATTTTTCTCATTTCTTCAGTAACTGGCTTGCTTAAAATCTCATTATTAGATAGATTTACATATAATGTTCGATTATTATATCCTTTCTCAATTGGTTTAAGGGGATAATAAAACCTGGTTAATTCAGTTTTAAAAATTTTTTTAGAAGAATCAGCACTCATTCTCTAACCTCCTCCAATTTAATATTCTTTGAGCCTTTCTAAATATACTTAACTAAAATTAAGTCACCAATAAGTGAAATTATATAATATTTACAAAAAAAATGGTATATTATAATTTTATATATATAAAAAATGGTTTAAAAAAATCATATCAAAGGAGTTGTTTCAAATGAATGAAAGTGAGAATAAAAATATAAATATAAATTGAAGTTTACTTTTACATGATACTCTATTTATAAGCTTCTCTACCAATACCAAATACAAGGGAATCGTAAGCTTTCTTAGTTTTATGATAGTTTCTATCTCTATCAAGAGCTATTCCTCTACCTACCCCGGAGACAATCTTCCCTATACCAATCTCGTCCATTTCTTCCGAAAGTTCTTTCAAGAAGAGTGGCGCACTTCCTGGTTGTGTACTCCGTCCATCAAAAATAATGTGTACATAAACTTTCTTCAATCCCTTCTCTTTAGCGAGTTTCATTAACTCCAATGGGTAAATCATACTTCCGTGTGAGCTCTTTTTTGACAGCAAAGCTATTAGATGTAATGCACTATTACGCCTTTTGACAGTTTCCATTGCTTTAAGAAAAACAGGATTTTTATGAAATGAACCATCTTCAATAGCTAAATCAATTCTTGCATCATCTTGTGTAATTATTCTGCCGGCACCAATATTCATGTGACCAGCTTCTGAATTTCCCGGTTTTCCTTCCAAAAGGCCTACTGCTCTTCCAGCAGCCTTAAGCTGGGTAAAGGGATATTTACGAATTAATTTATCCCAGAATGGTGTGTTAGCCAAAAAGATTGGATTTGTTTCATCATCTTTGCCAATACCCCAACCATCTAAAATAATAAATAGTGTCTTATTTCCATTGATTTTTTTAAAATTAATATTAGCTTTATTATAATCAGCAAAGTTTTGTATTAAACTCTTACCTGTCATGATTTCTGGTTTAGGTAAATTCATAATTTGAAGAATGGTAGGTGCTACATCCTTTAAAGAACCTCCTTTTCTTAAAGATAGACTGAGATACTCCTCTTTAATATCCATATATTCATCAGGAAATACCAGAACAAATGGAACCAGCTTATCAGTATGTCTGGTATTTGGGCTTCCATCCTCCTTAACTGCTGTTTCTAAAACACCATGATCTGCTGTTATGGTGGTGACATATCCTGCTGATTTAGCAGCTTCTACAACCACTCCTAATTGCTTATCCAATACCTCAGCACATTTGATTTTTGCATCTAAATTATCTATATGTCCAATTACATCTCCATTTGCAAAATTAATTGCAATCAGTGCATATTTATTTTTATTTAAACCTTTTAAAATCTCTTCAGTCACTTGTGCACTACTCAATTCTGGAACACTATCAAAAGGCACTCCCTTGGGTGAAGGGACCTTAACACCATCTTCGCCAGGGAAGGGTTCATTATTACCACCATTAAGAAAGAATGTAATATGAGCAAATTTTTCTGACTCAGCAATACGGAGCTGAGATAATCCATGTTTACTGATTACCTCACCCATAGTATCCATAATTTTTTCAAGAGGAGGAAATGCAACAGAAACAGGTAAGTTTTTAAACATCTTATGATATAAAGTCATTATTATAAAATTAAGATTTTTAAATTTTATCACTGGGAATTCATTAAAGGATGGATCCACAAATGTCCTTGTTAATTGAATCTCTCTTTCTCCCCGGCGACAGCAAAAAATTACAGAATCACCATCCTTGATTTGTCCAACAGGATTTTTTTTATCATCAATAAGATTAATGGGATCTAAAAAATAATCAGTTTGCCCTTCTTTGTACATATCCTTTACGGTTTTTGTTATTAGAGCTTCACCTATTGATATATTATTCATTATAAAATACAGGCTTCAAAACCCTTTATTGATTGAAAGGGTGATAGCCGTACTCCTTTCCATAAATTTTGTTTTATTTTTTTGATTTAAAGTTTTTCACTGCTTTTTTAGCAGTCCTGATAACGAGTTCGTTTAGATCACCATCTCCCCCAACAGTTGTAAGAATATTATCCATAAATACAACTTTTAAATCATGTTCTAAACCAAGTCTTGCAGCAACATCAATACCTGCAGCTTTTATCTCTGTGAGTATAGTGTCTACTTCACCTTTATCAAAATACTGTTTCATATCCTCTCTAAGTTTAGGGCGATTTGATAGATGATTACTCACTCCAATAACCTGACAACCATAATTCTCCTCTAGATGATTACTAAGCACATCATTCATTATAGATGGTGCTGTTACTGTCAATAATATTTTTTTCCCTTCAATTGATTCTAATGGACGTGGTCTGAAGATGGTGTGTATTACTTTAGCCTTTGGATTAATCTCCCTTATAAAAGAGTCCATCTTTTGAACTTTTTCCTTATCAGCCATTGGTGGCTCGCACATAGTTATAATAATTAAATCTGACATCATCACACGATATGGTCCCATATAACCACCGATATAGTCTAAAGGTTGATGTGCTCCAATAATAAGAATACGAGCATCTGTTTTTACTGAAGGTGTAGATGCCCCACTACCCTCAAACAAAACAAAATCTTCAGGGAGAGTATTAGCTAAAGCTGCACTATCTTCAACATTTGAAAAGAAAGTTACACCTGCAAAACCACCACCGCACCTCCTGGAACCAATAGTGGTTAGATGAGTAATATATGCATCTTCAAAGTGATCTGAAGCAGCATGTTTACCCTTATTTGCCAAGGAAACAAGACACTCTGGTGTCATATTAAGTTCCTTACCCCTAACAAGCTCTGGTTCTGGAGGTCCTCCTCTTCCCATTGTCACAATAACTGGATCAAATAAGGTTTCTTTTCCTTCTTGACCACTGAGTATTCTAGCCATATGAGCACACGCAGCTGTTTTACCAATTCTTTTACCTGTTCCCACAACAGCAATTGATGGTTTTGTCATAATATCAAGATAACGTGGTGGTTCAAATCGAAAATCTGCTCCAGTATAGACAACTTGATGACTCAAAATGAGATTAGCAAATTTAAATCTTTCCCTGTAACCCACAATTGGCTCATCACTCAAATCAACTATGATATCTGGTTTGAATTTGTTTATTCCTTCTTTAATCCCCTCCAGGGCGTCCTCTTTCATTATTATAGGTAAATTGAGAGCATCAAGGTCTCCTTTCTTGCCTATCTTCTCAGTGCCCCCAATAAAAACCGCACCAACAATATCATATTGTTTTTCTTTTACTAAATTATCAATAGCCCATTTCGTAATCGGAATATAATGCTCCCCATCTATTAAAGTTACCACTCTTTTCATAAAACACCTCCAAGTTTTTTCTCATGTATTAAAACAAAGTTTATATTAAATTCATATTATAGGAAAGTTAGACTAATTTATTCAATCTGGAATTTTAAAATGAACCTTTCATTTAAAAGACTTTCGCTAAAGGCAATGATATGTGGATGGTGTTATAAATATATCATCTCCGACAGTATATTCCTCTTTTGCTGATACCTTAACACGGAAATTAATTTCGTTTGATGAAATTATATATTCAATTGCTTCACCAAGATAAATTCTATTCTTGACGACTCCCTTAATTAATCCCTGATCTGGACTTAAATTAATATCCTCAGGTCGAACCATTACGGTAACCGGACCAGAAGACAATTCACCCTTAAGTGATAATGTTACTTTTGGCCATGCATTTAAGTGTATATTTTCGCCCTCGACCTTGCCTTCAAGGAAGTTTGCAAGACCAATAAAATCTGCAACAAAATTATTTGAAGGATTCGTATATATTGCTCTTGGTGTATCTATCTGTTGAACAACTCCAGCATCCATAACAACTACTCGATCTGATAAGACCATAGCTTCAAGTTGATCGTGAGTGACAAAAATAACTGTATAACCAGTACGCTCCTGCAATTGTTTTAACTCTATACGCATATCTTCTCTTAGTTTAGCATCAAGATTGGAAAGCGGTTCATCTAATAACAAAACTTCTGGTTTCATAACCAATGATCTTGCAAGAGCTACTCGCTGTTGCTGTCCTCCTGAGAGCTGATGGGGATATCTATCAATTAAATCTGCCATTTTTACTAATCCGAGAACTTCCTCAACCTTTTTTCTTATCTCAGTCTTAGGTATTTTCTTAATTTTAAGTGGATAGGCAACATTATTAAAAACAGTCATATGTGGCCATATAGCATAAGACTGAAATACCATTCCCACATCCCTTTTTTCAGGAGGTATAAAGATTCCTTTTTTAGCATCTGCAACCACATTATCTCCAATTACAACTTGACCCTCAGTGGGTTGAATAAATCCAGCAACCATTCTCAATGTTGTTGTCTTACCACAACCTGAAGGACCAAGAAAAGTAACAAGTTCACCATCTTTAATATCAACACTAAAATCTTTTACTGCTGCAGTTTCATCAAATTTCTTTGTAATCCCGATCATATTAACTTTTGCCATATAAACCTCTTTTTCAATATTTCTTCTATTTAATCTTTTAATCTAATATAAGATTATATAGTCTTTGACCTTATGTCGCGTTAAAAGATTTTAATTTTCGATTAGCTTTTAAATGCTCAATCTTTTTTAAAGTAAAACTAATTTTTTAAATATCAAATTATATTTTTAATATCCAAACTGTCCTTTTGTTATTTTTCTCAAAACATAATTAGCTGTAAAAAGGACAGCTAACATAATAACAGCTAAAGCTGCTGAGTCACAGGGACTACCTTGTTCCTGTAGATTAAAAACCACGACACCAATAGTCTCGTTCTTAACAGAATAAAGTAACGCGGAGAGTGTAAGCTCTCTTAAAGATGGAATAAAAACCAAAAACCAACTGGCAAATAATCCAGGAGCAATTAACGGAATAATGATATCCTTAAATGATTGTAACCAGTTTGCACCTGAGATAAAAGCTGCTTCTTCTAACGAGTCATGAACCTGTTCCAATGATCCGGATGTTGCACGCACACCAAAGGCTAAGTAACGCGCAATATATGCAACAAGAAGGATCCATATTGTATTATATAAACTAAAGCCAACATTTGTGAATGGTATCTTAAATTTCATCCAGGCTAAAATCATAGCAATAGCAACAACTGTACCAGGAATTGTATAAGGTATGTTGGAGAAGAAGTCAAGAATGTTTCGGAAACGCATCTTTGTCTTAACAATTATATATGCAATAAGTGCACCAAAGAATGCGATTATGGTTGCAGCACTCATAGCGAGTATAAAACTATTGCGCACACTTCTTCTGGATGATGGCATCAAAACAAGAACATTATAAAAATTTTTTAGTGTCCAATTATTTGGTAAAGGCGCCAGTCCATAAGCTTTTGTCAAGGCTGTAAGTAGAATTGTCATTAGAGGAGCTATTGTAGTAATAAAAACCAAAAATAAACAAATCCCAAGCATTAAGGATTTATATTTCCCTAATCGAACTATATTTGGTTGCATACTCTTACCTGAAAGAACTGTATATTTTTTTCCTTTAAGAATAACTCCTTTTAATAATAATACTGAACCCGCTATAACAGCTAAGACAAGAGAGAGACTTGAGGCAATTGCAAAATTGGGCTTACCCAGAGTTCCAGTGATGGCATCATAAATTTTGGTTGTAAGCACAAAATAATTTGCTGAAAAACCCATTACCATTGGGATACCAAAGTTGGCAATAGAATAGATGAAAGCAAGTAAGGATCCGGCAACAATTGTAGGTGTCATTAAAGGTAAGGTGATGTCTTTCATTACAGTAAATATGGGAGAACCAGATATCTGAGCTGCCTCCTCAAGTTCAGGATTCATCCTTTCAAGTCCACCGAGAGCATTTAAATATACATATGGATAACCATAAATAGTGAGTACCAAAATTGTTCCTACTCGACCATAAATATTAAAAAGTGGCTTTGTAGAACCAGTAATACCCATAAGTAACCTGCTAACATATCCATAAGGACCAATGAGTTGAATCCATGCAATAGCACCTATGAATGGTGGAATGATAAATGGAAATAAAAAGGCAGCCTGTAAAAACTTGCGCATTGGCAAGTCAGTACGGGCTACCAACCATGCTAAAATTGTGCCAATTATTATTGCAAAGATTGTAGATATAAAAGCTACTTCAATACTGTGCAAAAGAGCTCTATAATTACCTGGTTTCTGTGCAATCTCAATGAAATTTTCAAATGAAAATTTACCCTCATAAATAAAGCTTTTTAGAAAAACTTTACCTAACGGATAAACTACGAGAATTAATAATAGTATAACAGTTAAGCCAAGTATAAATTGACCTATGTCTATATGTAGCTTTCTCATCTAATTTTTTCTTTACTTATACTTATAGCACTTAATTATTCACCAAAGATTGCAAGGAATTTTGTATTTAACTCTTCAGCTTTATCTTTAACAGTTTTCCAATCAACACCTAACTTTGCAATTTCATCAAGATTAGGTACACCTTCTGGTGAATCAACATCAGCTCTTATTGGAACAAAATTACCCTTTTCAACTAATGTTTTTTGTCCATCTGCTGAGAGAATATAATCAACAAATATCTTTGCAGCATCAGGATTTTTAGCATCTTTAAAGATAGCTATTTGGCTAGGAATAATTGCTGCTCCAGAAGATGGCCATACATAATCAATAGGTGATCCTTTCGCTTTAGCTGCACGAACCATGTAGTCAAGTACCCAACCAGCTTTTAATTCACCAGTTGATAATTGATCCCTAACTGTTCCGTTGTTCTTAACTTGCATAGCTCCATTAGCTTTCAAATCATCAAAGAATTCCCAACCAAAATCTGGATTTTCAGTTAACATACCTACAGTTGCTAAAGCAGATCCTGCTGATGTTGTAGCAAATCCTACCTGATCCTTATACTCTTCATTAAGTAAATCTTTCCAGTCACTTGGTGCTGTAGCTTCACTATTATATGCTAAAACCATATTAATAACACGACCAGCATAATAGTAACCATCAGGATCTTTGAATTCATCAGATAAATTAGCAGCTTCACCAGGTGTGAACTTAAGAAACAGATCTTCATCTTTATAAGCTTCATATGTTGATGGTTCAGCAACCCATAAGAGGTCGGCTTGAATTTCTCCAGCTTCCAGCTCAGCCTCGACTTTTGCTTTTACCTTCCCTGTTTTCTCTCGGAAAATATTTAATGTTATATCCGGATTTTTTTCTTCAAAAGCAGCCTTAATCTCATTTATTATGCCTTCTGGAACCGACGTGTAAAGAGTTATCTCACCACCAGCAGCTGGTTTGGGTGCACAACTTGTAAAGGCAAGAAGGGTTAATGTTAGCACCATCAAAATAGTTAATAATTTTCGTGATTTCATAAATATTCCTCCTTATGAATTCCTTTAATTTAGTGTAACAATACTAAAGATTGGGGTACTTATAATAATGCAGGATTGCCCCGGAGATCTCCCTGCGCTTTTATTTCTGTATTCCTTATAAATCACCCCCCCTATTAGTTAAGATATTATTAATAAATAAATATTTAGGTTCTGTAAAGATTTTTCTGTAAATTCAACCATAATGCTATCCTTTTAAGTATTTACAATTTGTGGTACAAAATTAAAATTAAATTCATAATCTTCTATATCATCCAGCTTCTGTCTTTCCATATTCAAATATCTTCTTGAGCTAATCCAATCCTCATGAATCTCTAAGAGCACTGAACTTACAAGTCTAAGACAGCTATTTTCATTAGGAAATATCCTAACAACCTTAGTTCTTCGCTTTATTTCTTGATTTAATCTCTCAAGCATATTTGTACTACACATTCGCCTTCTATGATTTGAGGGAAGTGTTAACACATTTAACGTCTCCTCTATCGTCTCCTCTATATAGTCTGCTATCTTCGGCATTCTTTTCTCATAGAAAGATATAACCTGTTTTACTTTCTCTCTCGCCTCATCTATCTTATCGGATTCCCATATGTATTTTATGGCTTTAACTAATGTTCTCCTGTCACTTTTCTTAACTAGCTTCATAAGATATCTAATGTAGTGGACTTGACATCTCTGCCATATGCAACCTGTAAAATGACGTCTTATTGCTTTTTTGATTCCCTTATGAGCATCACTCACGATGTAGGTAACTCCATATAGCCCTCTCTCTTTTAACTTCTTAAACAATTCAGACCAAGATGCCTCACTCTCCAGGTTTTTCTTTTCAACTCCTAATATCTCCCTATATCCATCTTCATTTACACCAGCTATTTTTAAGTTTGCTTGTTCAACTATTGCATGATTTTTTCTTACATTCTCATAGTGAGCATCTATTATTAAATATCTAAATACTTTATCTGATAGATCTCTATTTCTGAACTTATTTAGCTTCTCATCTAAAGTTTTTGTCAAATTTGAGATTGTTGTGGCAGAAAAATCGGTACCACACAACAAATTAGTTATCTTCTTCATTCTCCTGGTACTTACTCCCTGCAAGTATGATTCCATGAGCGTAAGACATAATGCCTTTTCACTTCTCTGATATCTCTCAAATAGAGATGTTTTAAAAGAAGAGTCTCTTGTCTGTTAAACATTTAAATTTAACTTGCCAACTCTTGTATTTAACATTCTAGTCTTATATCCATTGCGATATCCCTTTCTATAGTTAGTCCTCTCATATGATAATGCGCATAGATGTTGATTTATTTCCCTTTCCATTATCTGTTGACACAGATCTTCAATCAACTCTCTCAGTCCTTCATGATTATCATTAAACAATCCTTCTACTTTACTTATTTCTGCTTTTTTGTTAAACTTTCTTTGAGCCATCGTTATCATCTCCTTTTGAGTTTTTTTATTTAATACTTAAAAGAATAACAGTGGCTTTGTCAAGAAAATCTAATCTCAATAGATTTTAAATTTACAGAAAATATTATACATAACCATATTATCATTAATAAATCTTAAAGTTCTGTCAATATTTTCCATTGAATTTAAGTAGTTTTTGACTGCTCAAATTCATTTGGCATTCAACCATTAGACCCTAAAATGGTTGAGGGTATAAAAAGAAAAAATACATCAATCGTTATTTAAAATAAAGGAGAATATTTTGAAGGTAATTATTTTAAAAGATTATGATGAAATTAGTAAAAGAGCTGCTAAGATAGTAGCTGATGAAATAGTAAAAAAACCTGACATGGTTTTAAGCTTAGCAACCGGTAGTTCTCCTTTAGGATTATATAAAGAACTTATTCGCTTATATAAACAAAAAAAACTTGATTTCTCCAAGATAACAACATTTAACTTAGACGAATATGTTGGCTTATCATCTGACAATAAAAATAGTTTTTATTACTTCTTGGCTGAGAATTTTCTCAACCATATAAATATAAACCCAAAAAATATACATCTTCTAAAAGGTGTACCCAGAGATTTTAATACATATTGTAAATCATATGAGAAGATTATTAAAAATGTTGGTGGAATCGACTTACAAATATTAGGGGTTGGAAGGGATGGACATATAGCTTTTAATGAACCAGGTTCATCATTGGGTTCAAGAACTAGAGTAAAAGCTTTAACGGAGGAAACAATTGAAGATAATGCTCGCTTTTTTAAAAGTAAAAATGAAGTTCCCAGATTTGCTATAACAATGGGTGTGGGAACTATCATAGAAGCAAAAAAAATTATACTGTTAGCTAATGGCTTAGGTAAAGCTGACATCATTGCAAAATCAATTGAAGGTCCTATCACAGCAGAGATCACTGCATCTGCATTACAGATGCATCCAAATACCATTATTGTTATAGATGAAAAAGCTGCTTCAAAGTTAAAAAAAAGAAGTTATTATGAATATGTTCAAAATATGGAAAAAGAGTGGATAAATGTAACCAAAGTAAAAGAATAGGGTGTTTGGAGGTAATTTAATGAGTGAAGAAATATTAAAAGAGATTCAGAATGCTCTTATTATAGTAGATGATGAAACTGTTGTTAATTTAACAAAAATCGCTATAAAAAAAGGAATAAATCCAGAAAGTATTTTATCCAAAAGCCTTATTCCAGGTATGGTAATAGTTGGAGATAAATTTTCAGCTGGTGATTACTTCATTCCTGAAATGCTAATTTCTGCAAATGCTATGCAAATGGCGATGGATATACTTGAACCACTGCTCTTAGGAGAAAAAGTATCTCATGTTGGAAAAGTTATTTTAGGCACTGTACAAGGAGATATGCATGATATAGGAAAAAATCTTGTAGGTATAATGCTTAAAGGTAATGGATTTGATGTTATAGATTTAGGAGTTAATGTACCTGCTCAAAAATTTATTGAAGAAACTATAAATTCAAAAGCTGATATTGTTGGAATGAGTGCTCTTTTAGCTACTACCAGACCAATGATGAAAAATATAATAAACTCTTTTGAAGAAGAGGGCATCCGAGAAAAAGTAAAAATTATGGTTGGAGGAGCTCCCTTAAACCAAGAATTCGCTGATAGCATTGGTGCTGATGGATATGCACCTGATGCTTGAAGTGCTGCAGCCAAAGCTCTTGAGTTAATTAAGAAGCCACAAAAATAATTTCTATCAATACTAAAAATTGGTTTATCTTGTCAATAAATGAGAGAATTTTTAACAAGTAATTATATTTTTTTACTCAATTAAAACCTTAAGTTGCCTATGAAGTATTTTACAAAATCTGGATATGTTGTTAATTCAATATATTTGATATCCTGTAAAACTTCTTTAGCTTTTTTCCTAACTTTTTTTGATATAAGAATATGTTTTGCTCCAATTCCTGCAGCATTTCCTACCTGGTGAAACTTACTAACTGGCATATTTGGAAACATACCAATTTTAATGCAATTTCTTATATCGATAAAAGTACCAAATGTTCCAGCTATAATAACCTCATCAATATCTCTAGCATTCAAATTGGCATTTTTTATTAAAATATCAATTCCAGTTCTTATCGCACCTTTCGCCAATTGAATCTCTCTTATATCTTTCTGTGTTATTGTAATGTAATTTTCTTCTTGATTTTGAGTTATTGTTTTATTATCTTCACTTTTTATTAAACTTTTTTTATTATTAACACCTATTTTATAGCTCTTCTCTCTCTTGGATATTCTTATGAAATTATTCCATTGATTTGAACCTCTTTCAGTCTGCATATATTTTTGTTCATCTTTATTTAAACCCCTTTTTACTAAAACATACTCTAATCCTTTATTACTACCTACTTTAACTTCCCCTTTTCCTTTAATAATTTTTCCACTTGAATCTATTATTTCTGTTTTCAGCATTTCCGCAACAGCATCTAATATTCCTGAACCGCATATTCCAATAGGGGGGTAGTTATCAATGGTAGAGACCATTACATTTAGATTATCTTTTTCTATCACAACACTATCTATTGCTCCTGGTGATGCTCTCATCCCATGTTTAATATTAGCACCTTCAAAAGCAGGCCCTGAAGCAGTTGAACAACAAGTTAATATATTATCAGTTTTTAAAACCACCTCTGTATTAGTGCCGATATCTATACATAAAATATTCCCTTTTCTTTTAATAATCTCTGAACTAAGTATCATAGCTAAATGATCCGATCCAACAAAACCAGCAATTGGTGAAGGAAAATAAATATATCCATATTTATTAATATCAAGACCAAAATCTCTTGCTTTTATTTCTACTATATCTTTTATCGCAGGTTTAAAAGGTGACATGGCTAATTGCTTGATTGGTAAGCCCAATAACAGATGATGCATAGCAGTATTTCCAATAATAACAGCTTCCATTACTTGTTCCGGGGGTATTTTATTCTTTTTGCAAATACTATTGATTTCCTCATTTAATTTTTCTAATACAATCTCCTTTAATCTATTTAAACCGTCTTTACTCTCCAATGCATATCTAAGCCTACTTATGATATCTTCCCCATACGCTATCTGAGGATTCATCATTCCAACTGCATCAACAGTCTTTCCTGTTTCTAAGTCCATTAAATATATGGCAATCTTAGTTGTTCCTAAATCTATAGCAATACCGTATATCTTCTTAGTCTCACTTTCCAAATCAACAGAGATTATCTCTTTATCCCTAACAGTTACAACTATTTCCTGTTCTTCTTTTTCAATGATTCTTTTTAAACTTTTAAAAACTTCATAGTCAATTTTTTCCACAGTTATATTGAACCTTTTCAATAACTCACCTTTAATTATTTCGAAACCAACTTTCACATTATTTGAATAAGTCTCAAGGAAAGCTTTGTGAGAATCTTTAACTTTTTTATCACTTAAAAACTTTTTAGATGAAGTTCTTTGGGAGATATTAATTGTTTTTATACCATCATTCTTATAGGAGATCTTGGGTAGACTAATTAGAAATTTCCTAATAATAGGGGAAAGTTCTACTTTTGATTCCTCTCCTCCTATCTGAATTCTCTGTTTAGCTTCAAAAGTTGACCAAGGAACATAGACTTCACTGGCACCATAAATTTTTGTGCAGCAAGCAAGACGATAACCATTTTTAATATCTTCATTTGAAAGTAGCTCTTTCTCCTCTAAAGTAACTTCATTTACAAACTTACTACTTACTTTCACTATACATTTCCCACATTTAGCCTTACCACCACATAAAGACTTTATTTTAATACCTGCTTCCCTTGCAGCATCAATTAATAAAATCTCTTTAGAATATTTAATTTTTTTCCCAATAGGTTCAAATTTTATTGTAAAAATTGGTAATCACCTTATACCCTTGATTTTTCTATAATGTGAAATAAATCTTTTACCATATTTGTCTCTTCCATTCAGGAAGTCTGCAGCCAACATAGTTTTAATAACACTTTCTTTTGTAGGATCAACAATTGCAGTGCTTAAACCGTTAGCAATCTCCATTGAAAAAAATGAGATATTTAAATTATTTCTCATAGGCATTCCAAAACTTATATTTGAAATTCCTAAAACAGTTGATACACCAAGTTCATTTGAGACTTTTTCAACTGTTTCAAGTGTAATATCAGCAAAGTTTGAATCAACCCCTGAACTTAGAGCAATACAATCTATAACAATATCGTCCGGGGGTATTTCATAATTTTCTGCTTTTCTAATTATTTTCTTTGCAATATCAAATCTTTTGATTGGGTCATTTGATATTCCATCCTCATCATAGACTAAACAAATAACTGCTGCATTGTATTTCTTTGCTAAAGGTAAGATTTTTTCTAATTTATCATCTTCTCCTGTTGTTGAATTTATTAAAGCCTTATATTTATATATCTTAAGAGCCTTCTCAATTGC
>JGI24025J20009_10000870_pt1 | contig 23293 bp, 30 predicted proteins | sample Cruoilmetagenom3_FD_20009 | JGI IMG/M metagenome (IMG submission 20009) | reverse complement strand
TAATGAGAAGGAAAACGAGAGAAAAACCGCCTTCTGTATCTGGTTTTCTACTTCAATATCGTCAAGAACTGATGGTCAACCATGGGAAAGGCGGGTTACAACGACGAACAAGATCCAAGATCGCTTTGGACACACTCGGCCAGTCTTCTGTTTTTGTCCATCCGGTATTTTCGTATTTTTTCCTTATATCTCCCGTAGTAACGGGGGCTATATGTATCCAAGCACCCTTTTGGCGGTTAGGGCTCGTGTCTGCATATGGTAGCAACTTAAGCAAGACCAGATCAGTTACGTCTTCATTACGGTCGGCAGCAGAGATTATACGGGCATAGTTTTTTCGAGCTTCCTTTCTTGCATTTTCGTAAGCAGGTATATGTTGTTGACCTTCAGGCTTGGATGGATAAGTTCTTGCGAATTCCCCAAAAAGCTCGATAAACTCTTCTCGCCTTTCTGGTGTTAGGATAGGCTCTTTGTCGGCGGTAGCAGTTACATAAATCAGCGATTGAATGTCCACCATATCCCTGGGGTTGTACTCCTGAAGATTATTTTTAAGTTGTTGGCAAAGATCCTGGATGGCCGCATACGTTGCTCCCGTCGGAACCGAGGTCAACTTGATTTCGTCGTCCAGACCCATAAATCCGATAAACCGCTTCATGGACCTGGGTTTGACGAACATCTCCGTCTCTGGGTGGCAGATGAAGAGAAAGTATGTTGGAAAGGTCCACTTATGCGGAAGACCATTATCCATCACGTATTTCATATAGCGGTCGAACCGTTCATGGGAAGGGCTTGCCCCGTAAAGCAGGTCGAAGACGGCGCGGCAGAAAGAGGGTTCGTCGAGTTCAGGCTGGTAGAGAACGCTCAAGTCCCCAGTGGAGGGAACGCTGCGGTAAAGCAGTTTGTTCTTAGGATGTTTGCCTATTTTATCAAGCCTTGCTACGAATTCGTCAAAATCACCCTCATCGATCAATCGCTGAAGCTTCGATTTGCTCAAGATATCCTGCGCATCGGCGATGATGGCCTGTTTATATTCGATCTCCTCTTCGACAAAACGTTCGTCTGAGAATCCGTTCCAGTCGGGAAAATCCCTTCTGACGAGAGATACGAGCTCCGGGATCTTCTGTTTATCTATTTTCATGCCAGCTCAAACTAAAAACCCTATTCCACTAAAAATGTTTTGACTGGAACTTACATTTTCGGGCACCTGCAAGTACACCTCGCCGAAGGCGGCCGCGATCTGTCACCCTGAGGGAGGCCCGGCCGACAAGCTGGCCCGTTATCTGCGAGAGCTGGGAACGACTGCCATCTTTGTGATCGTGGTGAAGAATACCTCCTACAGATAGCGGATCATCAACGGCAGCATCAGCACACCCATCGCATGAGTCTTCCGTATCCCGGCCAGGGGCGCTATCAGCCCGATCGTGGTAGAGACGAAGAACAGGAACCCGCCGAAGGGGCCGGTGAAGATCAGAGTCATCGCCACCAAAAACGATATCACCCCCAGACAGAGCCGTTTGTAGTTCAACTTCTCCACGATCCTGGCAGCAGTCTGTCCTGTCCATATCGTAACGATATAGGAAGCCAGCGCCGTTGTCAGGACTACCAGGATCATCATCATCAAGAGGCTCTGGTCCAGAGTTACAAGTTTATCCACCGCGGCCACGGCTCCGCTCCTGGGCCGGCCGATCACCAGCAGCGCCACCAGGGCGAAGAGGGCGTTGGCGGTGTTGACCCCGGAGACCGAGATCAAGAACTCTTGATCTGAGCCTGCCGACCCCAGCCTGGTGACCACCGTGGCCACCGCAGGAGTCACGCCCGGGATCCAGGCCACCAAAGATCCTGCCAGCCCGCCCAAAAAGACAGACTTGACCACCGTCCTGGCGGGCAGGCGGAAGAAAGTATCCCTCTGGGGCGGTATCTCCGCGTTTGAGAAGAAGCTTATGACCAGCAGCGAGGCTCCGAAAAGACCGCTGAGGAGCGGGAGGAGTACCTGGGGCTCGAAGCCTAATGGTGAAACCGCCAGGTTCTGATGCTCGAAGGCGAATAGCCCCAAAAGCCCGCTGGTCAGGAAGAGAGCCAGGGCCAGAGCCTTGTACTTCAGATGAACCAGGGACCCCTGGCCTTCGACCACCAGCCCTTTCTCGGTGGCGATCATCAAAACGACGATGGCCAGAAGCACCAGACCGATATGGGCGATGAAACTATCGTAGAAGTGACGAAATAGGAGCGTCAGAGGATATATCAGGACCAGAGCCACCAGTATCGAAGACGCGCTCCCCAGGGCAGAAAGCCTGACCGCCTCCGGGCCTCTCCCATCCAGCATCATGGCATGGCCTGGAAGCACCGCCAGGACGGTATCGGGATCCGGTGCGCCGATGAAGACCGAAGGAACGATGTCAAGGAAGGTATGGGCTATGCTGGCCGCCAGGATGACCACCGCCAGGTGATGAGGCTCCAGTCCCAGAGAAAGGAGAGCTGGCGATAGCGCCAGGAGCAATGCTGCGAAGTTGTTGGTATGTAGACCGGGCGTCAGACCGCTGCAGACCCCCAGGAAAAAACCGAGGGCAATCGATAGGAGGAGAACAAAATCCAGCATCTCTGAGGTTTTATTATAATTTGCGTTAGATAAGTCTTGCGATCGGCTGTCGGGTTTGGGTTATCGCGGGGATCGGTGATAATAAAAACACGACCCCAATATGGCTGGCCTGCAACCGGACCCGCGCCGGGGGCGAAAACGCTTAAATAGTCTTAATCTGGTGGTCTTACAAATCCGCGCGGGGGCAGTGTTCTCGTTGCTATCGTTTCAGCGGCGAGCAGGCGCGGTGAATGCACCCCCCGGCACATGGACTGCGGTGTCCGAACGCGTTCGTTGCGCGTGAGTCGATCTCCTTGAGGGAGATTCAGCGGAGGACTGTGATGAAGAAGATCAAGAAGACGAATCCAAGGATAGTTCGCCTCATAGACGATCTAAAGGCAGCGTCCCGCGATGGTGGGGCAAGGATCTGGCGCGACGTGGCCCGCAGGTTGGAGAAGCCCACCCGCAACTACGCCACCGTGAACGTCAGCAAGATCAACAGACACACCGGCATCAACGGCCTGGTTCTCGTCGTGGGAAAGGTACTGGGCGCCGGAGAGATGGACCACAACGTAACCGTTGCGGCGCTCAGCTTCAGCGATCAGGCCCGATCCAAAATAAAGTCGGCTGGTGGCGAGTGTCTCAGGATAGAAGAGCTGATGGCAAGAGACCCTGCATGTTCTGGCGTAATTATTTTAAGGTGATCTGATGATTATTGATGCATCCGGGATGATCCTGGGACGTTTGGCCAGCGTGGCTGCGACGAGCCTTCTTGCAGGAGAGGAGGTTCGGATCGTCAACGCAGAGAAGGCGATAATCTCGGGTCGGAGAGAGAGTGTCTACCGGGAGTACGCCGAGATGAGAGAGAAAGGGTCCACGGAGAAGGGTCCCTACTTCCCCAAGAGACCCGAAAGGATACTGAAGAGGACGGTCAGAGGGATGCTCCCACACAAAACGAAGCGCGGACGCGATGCCCTGTCGCGACTGAAGGTCTACGTTGGGGTTCCCACCGAGTTCGAGGGCATGGAACTTGAACGTCCCGCCTCGGCAGATCTGAAACGACTGGGCACGGGTAAGTATGTAGAGCTGGGCAATCTGAGCCGCAGGCTCGGATCCAACTTCTAGGAGAGTCGCGATGAAGATAGTCAACACATCAGGTAAGAAGAAGACCGCCATAGCCAGGGCCACCCTGAGAGAAGGTAAAGGGCAGATCCGCGTCAACAAGAAGCCTTTGGAGATCATGGAACCCCGGTTGGCCAGGCTTAAGATCATGGAACCGATCATGATGGCCCAGGGTCATGTCACCAACATAGACATAGCGGTAAATGTCCGTGGTGGCGGGTTCATGGGTCAGGCAGAAGCTGTGCGCACCGCGATCGCTCGCGGGATAGTGGAGTGGACCGGCGATACCGTTCTGAGAGATACGTATGCTGAGTATGACAGGAACCTCCTGGTCAATGATCATCGACAGAAGGAGAGGAAGAAGGTTGGCGGCCCGGGTGCTAGAGCTAAATACCAGAAGTCCTACAGGTGAGTCTGCTTGATTCCAGTTAGGTGCTTCACCTGTGGGAATGTCATTTCTGACGTATGGGAGGAATACAAGGAGCGTACGAAGGTCGAGCCACCTGGAAAGGTACTGGACGACCTGGGCATAGACAGCTACTGTTGCAGGCGTATGCTCTTGACCCACGTAGAGATCGTGGAGACTCTCCGAAGGTATCAGTAGACGTTAAGGGGTTGTAGGGTAGCCTGGTCATCCTTCGGCGTTCGGGACGCCGTAACCTGAGTTCGAATCTCAGCAACCCCACCACAGCTCATCCATTTGAGGTGGCTATTTGAAAGCCGAGAAGTATACTCGATATGAGCGCGCCAGAATTGTGGGGGCTCGAGCTTTACAGGTTTTGATGGGCGCTCCTGTATTTATCAATACCGACTCGATAGATCCTCTCGAAATAGCTCTTGAAGAGATGAAAATGGGTGTCATTCCCATTACCGTTAAACGGGATCGTGATACCTATAGAGGCAGGTGAAATTTTGGAAGAAGATGCGATAGAGACAACGGTCGAAGAACATAATATGCTTGTCCCTATAGATGAGTACCTTGCGGCAGGCATACACATCGGTACGCAGCAGAAGACGAGCAGCATGAAAGATTACATTTACAGGGTGCGCACGGACGGACTCTACGTGCTCGACGTCCAGGCCACGGATCTGCGCATCAAGCAGGCCGCAAAGTTCCTGGCGAGGTACGATCCGTCGAACATCCTCGTGATCTCGGCCAGACAGTACGGCCAGCGCCCGGCCTCCATGTTCGCCAAGTCTGTGAGGGCAAAAGCCATCGTAGGGCGTTTCATCCCCAACACCTTGACCAACCCCATGTTTTCCGAATATCTGGAGCCGGACGTGCTGATGGTCACAGATCCCAACGGTGATGGCCAGGCGGTGAACGAGGCGATCGACGTGGGGATCCCCGTGGTCGCACTCTGCGATACCAACAACTTGACATCCAACGTAGATCTGGTGATACCGACCAACAACAAGGGCAGGAAGGCCCTCACCTTGATCTACTGGCTCCTGGCCAGAGAGGTTTTGAGGCATAGGAACGAAGAGGATCGGTTCCGGTACACCGTATCCGACTTCGAGATGGAGTTCTGATCCGTCATGAGACATCCCGCCGCAGCAGACAGTTTCTACCCCGCAGATCCCGGTGCCCTCCGGCGCGAGCTGGAGCAGGCCTTCCTGGGGGTGAACACGTCTGGCGAGGTGATACCTGCTCATGGGGTGGTCGTCCCTCATGCAGGCTATCCCTTCTCGGGATCGGTGGCGGCGGAGGTCTACTCCCGACTTCCTCGGAGAGATACCTACGTTCTCATCGGGCCGAACCATACCGGTATAGGCCTGCCCGTATCCCTCTCCAGAGACTCCTGGATGACACCGTTGGGCGTAGTCGAATGTGATCTGGAGTTTGCCGACGCTCTGAGAGGAAGCATAATCGAGGTGGACGAATCTGCTCACCTCTACGAGCACTCGCTGGAGGTCCAGATACCCTTCCTCCAGTACCGGTTCACCGGTTTCAGGATCGTCTCGATATGCATGGGCCTCCAGGACGAGGAGACCGCGGTGGATGTCGGCGAAGTCGTCGGAGAGGCGACTCGCGATCTGGGCAGGGACTGCACGGTTATCGCAAGCAGCGATTTTACCCATTACGAGTCTTTCGAAGACGCCAGGAAAAAAGACACCAGGCTGATCGAGTCCATCCTGCAGATGGAGATTACGAATATCTACGACCTGGTTTACCGGCTGAACATTACCGCCTGTGGGATCGGCCCCATTGCCGCCACCATAACCGCATCCCGGATACTGGGTGCGAGCAGCGGCAAGCTCCTCCGCTACGCCACCAGCGGCGAGACCACCGGCGATTTCAGCCAGGTAGTGGGATACGGAGCTCTCGTCTTCACCTAGGAGGTCTTTCACTGACCACAGCATCGGCTCCGGGCAAGGTGATCCTCTTCGGAGAGCACGCCGTGGTCTCAGGGGCACCCGCTCTGGGCGCGGCCGTCGATATGAGGGTCCGGGTCCGGGTCGAGGATGCTTCGGGTCTCGTAATAGAGGCCCGCAACCTGGACCTGGTCCTGGACGGTCTGACTATCGACCTCTTATCCAGAAAGGCCGGGATGAAGGAGATCACCGGGAAGGCCCTTCACGCCACGAGGTACGTCTCTGCGGTTCTCGCCGAGGTAGAGGCCCGCAATCTCCATGTGGTGGTGGAATCCGAGATACCTCCTTCCTCCGGGCTGGGCTCGTCAGCCTCGGTCGTCGTCGCCACCCTGGCAGCGCTGAACGACCATCGGGGTCTGGGACTCTCTTCTGCCGAGATCGCCGAGAAGGCTTATTCGATAGAGAAAAATGTACAGAAGGGCATGGGAAGCCGGATGGATACCGCCCTGGCCACCTTCGGCGGCTACCAGGTTGTCACCGATAAGGCCGAAGCGGTTGACCTGCCGAAGCTCGATCTGATCGTGGGCTGTACAGGCAAGCCCCATGATACCGGGTTGGAGGTGGAGAAGGTCCAGAGGTTGCGTGCCAGGTACCCCGACGTTGTAGATCCCGTCTTCGAAGCGATGGGTGCGATCTCCAGGAGGGCCCTGACTCATCTCAGAGAACGAGAGCTGACGGAACTGGGTCTTCTCATGAACGTGAACCACGGCCTACTGGAGTCCATCGGGGTGGGGACCCGGGAGCTGACCGAGCTGGTCTATGCGGCCCGTGGTGCGGGAAGAGCCCTCGGAGCGAAGCTGACCGGTGCCGGTGGAGGCGGATGCATGATCGCGTTGCCCGGTCTAGAAGAGCACGATCAATCGAGAGCGATGACAGCTATCGTCCAGGCCGGGGGCGAAGCCTTCCCCGTGACCACCGGATGCGAAGGCGTGTGGCTGGGTTGAGAAAGATGGTCGGGATACTGAAGATTGGTGGCGGCGTACTGACCGATAAGACGAAGCTGGAATCTCCGCGTATGGAGACGATCGAGCGGATCGCGGCGGAGGTGGCAAGTTCTTCCTCGGGACTGGTACTGGTACATGGTGCAGGCTCTTTTGGACACATCCACGCCGATAAGTACGACCTGAGGGAGAAGTTCGATCCCGAGGGCATCCTGGAGACGCACAGGTCTGTGGTGAGGCTGAACGAGATCGTGGTAGAAGCCCTGTGCCGGGCAGGAGCCCATCCCGTCCCCGTCCATCCGCTGAGCTGTGCCCTTCTCCAGGATGGTAGGATAGAAGATATGAATATTGGGCCCCTAACGGAGATGATAGAGAGGGGTCTGTTGCCCGTGCTCCACGGCGACGTGGTCATGGACAGGGCGCGAGGCGCGGATATACTATCCGGTGACCAGATCATAACCCACCTGGCCAGATCCCTGGGGGCGGATGTCGTGGCGTTAGGAACAAGAGAGGACGGCGTCATCTACGGTGGAGAGGTCGTTTCTAGAGTTACCAGAGAGAACTATCACCGTATAGAGCCTGAGCTAGGCGGGAGCAGAGGGGTCGATGACGTCACCGGTGGCATGAGAATGAAGGTGATGGAGCTTCTGGACCTGGCAGACGACGGCATCCCCTCGCTTATATTCAACGCCGGGAAGAAGGGTATGATCGAGAAGGCCCTGGAAGGCGAGCTCGTGGGAACCCTTGTTGAGGGATCCTCATGACCACACCCGGCAGAAAATTGGATCATATCAGGATCTGTCTGGAAGAAGAAGTAGAGTCTGCCTGGAGACCCTTCAATGATCTGATGCTGGTGCCCAGGGCACTGCCGGGCATCGATGCTTCCGAGGTTAACACAAGATGCCGGTTCCTGGGCAAAGAGCTGGCCGCCCCCCTGATGATCTGCGGCATGACAGGAGGGCATCCTGATACCAAAGAGATTAACCGGAACCTGGCCCGGGCCGCCCAGGAGGTGGGTGTCGCCCTGGGTGTGGGCTCGCAAAGGGCTGCCCTGGAGGATCCGATGATGGAAGAAACCTTCTCCGTGGTCAGAGATGCCGCCCCCGGCGTGCCCGTGGTGGGCAACATCGGAGCGGTACAGCTCAGGAAAGAGGGGCCGGAGATCCTGGATAGGCTGGCGGAGATGATCGATGCCGACGCCCTGGCCATCCACCTGAACTTCCTCCAGGAGAGAGTCCAGCCCGAGGGAGAGTGCTGGGGCGGGGGGCTGATCGAGGCCATCGGGTCGGCCACCCGGGGAAAGGTTCCCATCATAGTAAAGGAGACGGGAGCCGGGATCTGCAGAGAAGATGCTGTCGCCCTCGTCGATGCGGGCGTCCGGATCATCGATGTGGGCGGGTTGGGAGGAACCAGCTGGGCCGCCGTCGAGGCTCGCCGGGCGGAGGAGAAAGGTGATCAAGAGTCGTTTCGTCTGGGCCGGACCTTCAGAAACTGGGGTCTTCCCACACCGGCCAGTGTTGTGGAATGTGTCGCCGCAGGAGCCGAGGTGATATCCTCGGGAGGCGTCAGGAGTGGTGCCGACGTGGCCAAGAGCCTGGCCTTAGGAGCCACTATCGCTGGCTCGGCGCTGCCCTTGCTGGCGCCCGCTACGAAGAGCGCCGAGGAGGTGGCCGAGGTCCTCCGGCGCTATATACGAGAACTCAGAACCTCGATGTTCCTGACCGCCTGCGTTGATCTGGCAGAGCTGGGGTCTGCGCCCATAGTTGTGGGCGGAAGGGTACGAGAGATCCTGGATCAAAGAGGGTTTGAGACGAAAAAATTCGCAATTATTAGAGATATATCAAGATAAATATTAGAGAGATGTCAAGATAAATATTAGAGAGATGTCAAGATGAATAATATAGAAATCAAAGCGGTCGGCGGCTACGAAGAGGTCGGAAGGAACATGACCGCGATCCGGGTCGATCGGGACGTCATCATTATGGATATGGGTCTCCGGTTGGACAGAGTTCAGATACACGAAGATACGGATGTGGAACGGCTTCACACTTCGGAGCTGATCAGCATGGGTGCCATCCCCGATGACAGCGTCATGAAGAACATCGATGGCAAGGTAAGAGCGATAGCTTGCACCCATGGTCATCTGGACCACATCGGAGCCGTTTCCAAGCTGGCGTACAAGTACAAGGCGCCCGTACTGGGTACACCCTTCACCACAGACCTCATAAAACAGGAGATCAAAGACGAGAAGCTCTTCGACGTCACGAACGAGGTCATAACCATGAACGCCGGGGAGAGCTATCAGGTCACCCCGGATATCGAGCTGGAGTTTGTAAGGGTCCAGCACAGCATAGTGGACTGCGTCTTCGCAGCCATACACACCCCCTACGGTGTAATCCTCTATGCCAATGACTTCAAGATGGACAGGAACCCCACCCTGGGCCAGCCGCCTGACTTCGTCAGGATGAAGGAGCTAAGTAAGGAGGGTGTCCTGGCCCTGATCACCGAGACTACCAACGCGGGGATATCCGGGAAGACTCCCTCAGAGCAGATCGCGAAGGACCTGGTCTGGGACGCCTTGTTGGGGACCGCGGAGAGCAAGTCGGGTGTGCTGGTTACCACCTTCTCGTCACACATCGCCCGGATCAGGGCCATAATCGATGCTGCTCACGAGATGGGACGGAAACCGGTTCTTCTGGGCAGATCGATGGACAAGTACTGGGGAACCGCTAGGAGGACGGGGTACGCGACGAAGGCCAAAAACCTCGCCATCTATGGCAGGCGTAGGAGCATAGACAAGTTCTTCAAGAAGATGATGCAGGATGGTAAAGACAAGTATCTGCCCATAATGACCGGCCACCAGGGCGAGCCCGGAGCCATACTGGGCAGGGTGGCCAATGGGGAGACCCCCTATAAGATCGAATCGGGAGACAAGGTGATATTCAGCGCAGGGATAATACCCCAGCCCCTCAACAGATCAAACCGCTACGTGGTGGAGACGAAGCTGAAGATGAGAGGGGCCAGGATATACGACAACGTCCACGTCTCGGGACATGCCTGCATAGAAGATCACTGGGAGCTACTCAGGATGATAAACCCGGAGAACGTGATAACCAGTCACGGTAACTTCGAGTCGCACGGCAAGTACCTGACCATGGCCGAAGAGACGGGGTACGAGCTGGGGTATACGATCCACATCCTCAGGAACGGGCAGGGGCTGGCGCTCTGAGATAAGTTTAACCGGTCGGAGAGTTGGTGACAATATATGCTTGACGAGGAGCTAAAGAGACGTGCTTCCATGGTAACGGATGCTATCGAGAAGCTGCTGCCGGTGGTTCATCCGCAGGGTCTGTATAAGGCAAGCAGGCATCTTGTGGATGCTGGCGGGAAACGGCTCCGGCCGAGCATGTTGATCCTGGCGGCGGAGACCGTGGAAGGAGACCAAAAAGTCGTTCTTCCTGCCGCAGTCTCCGTGGAGCTGGTCCACAACTTCACCTTGATCCACGACGACATAATGGACCATGCAGAGACCAGAAGAGGCCGGCCCGCGGTTCATGTGAAGTGGGACGAGTCCGGAGCCATCCTCGCAGGAGATACCCTCTACTCCAAGGCCTTCCAGATCCTCGCCTCCACGAAGACCGATCCCGGATGCGTGGTAGCATCGATGGAGATGATGGCAGGAACCTGTACCGCCATCTGCGAGGGTCAGTGGCTGGATATGGAGTTCGAGACGAAGAACCGGGTATCGGAAGACGAGTACCTGGAGATGATCGAGAAGAAGACCGGTGTCCTCTACGGCGCTGCGTCCTGGGTGGGGGCCACATTATCCGGCGCTCCGGAAGTGCAGGTAAATGGGCTGGAGGAGTTTGGCAGGCTGGTGGGTATGGGGTTCCAGATCTACGACGACGTCCTGGACCTGACCGCGCCTCCTGAGGTGCTGGGCAAGCCCCGTGGCGGGGATCTTGTGGAAGGGAAGAAGACGCTGATAATGATCCACGCCATGGAGAGAGGGGTCGTGCCGGAGGTCTTGGGGAAGAAGAACGCCACAACCGAAGAGATCGAAGCGGCCTTATCGGTCCTGGAAGAGAACGGGTCGATAGACCACGCCCGGACCAAGGCGGCGGCGCTGGTGGAGCAGGGGAAGAGAGCCTTGGATGTCCTGGAGGACTCGGAGGCGAAGGATCTGCTGCTGGAGCTCGCCGACTACATGATCAGCCGAAGGTACTGAATAGTATGAGCTTAACGCAAGTTAATAGGTGATAAATATGAATAAATCTGAGGCCGAGCACTTATTTGGACATTGGATAGAGCATAACAAGGGTCATGCCAAGAGCTTCCGGGACCGGGCAGATGCAATCAAAGAGATAAGTTCTGGTTCCGCTATCGGGCTGGGAGAGGCGGCGGATCTGATGGACCGGTGCACCGAGAAACTTGTGGAAGCCAAAGAGAAGCTGTGAAGGGGATCAGGGGCGGGGTCCTCTCGGATTAGATTTTTGCTGTTCCTCGACCTTCTCCTTCGTGACCTTGTCGAACTGATCCTGTATGTCTTTTCCCAGGATGCCTATGGCGTCGGACCTGCACTGCCGGCAGTGCCTCATCTGCCTCATGACCTTGCTCAGCTCGTCTTGGACCGCCCTCTTCTCTGCCGGGCTAGGCGGGGTGATGTGAGAGAACCGGTACTGGGGTATGAGAGGCATCACGTTCTGGATATAGACCCCCAGCTTCTTGATCGTCCTGGCGACCTCCATGACGTGATCGTCGTTTATGGTGGGGATGAGAACGGTATTCACCTTCACGATCATCTTCCTCTTCACCGCTTCTTCTATGCCCCTGAGCTGATGGTCCAACATGATCTGGGCGGCTTCGTAACCGGTGTACTTCTTGCCCTCGTAGGTCACGTACTCGTAGATCTCCTTCCCGATCTCGGGGTCCACGGCGTTCAGGGTAACGGTGACGTTCCCGATGCCCAGCTCGTCCAGCAGCTCGATCTTCTCGGGAAGAAGCAAACCGTTGGTGCTGATACATAGAAGGAGATGAGGATACTTTTCTCCTACCAGCTTGAAGGTTTCGAAGGTCTGCTCGTTGAAGAGGGGCTCTCCCGGACCGGCCACGGCAACCACCTTGATGTAATGAACCTTCTCTATGACCTCATCCACCCTGGCCAGGGCCTCTTCTGGCATCAGGACCTGGCTTGTGACCCCCGGCCTGCACTCGTTGACGCAGTCAAATTTCCTGATGCAGTAGTTGCACTGGATGTTACACCTTGGTGCCACGGCCAGGTGCATCCTGCCGAAACGGTGAGAGGCCTTGGCGCTGAAGCAGGGATGCTCCTGAATCCGCCTCAACTGCTCCGGGTCCCAGGGAATCTCCTTGCCCATGACGTTGGCGGTGGGGTATTCATTCATGCTCATGATCACGAACTCCGTCTTCTAAGTGCATCTTATTCCCTAAAAGGCTATCTCATGTCCAAAACCCTTATCCGCTCTGGTCGCGTTTTGGCCTACATGTCTAAGAGGGACGATAGGTTGGTCATCTGGCCGGTCTACTTCGATGCAGACAGGACCCGGACCGGTGGCAGGGCGGTCTCCAAGAGCGACGCGGTCCACAAGCCTACGGTGGACGAGGTGCATGTGGCCGCGATGGAACTGAACCTGGAACCAACGATAGAGCGAGAGAAACGCTATCCATCCATATGGTGGAATAATATGGGAAGAGTTCTGATCCGGAAGAATGGACCCAAGACCGCTCTGTTGAGAGATCTCGCCAGAACTATCAGACGCATAAGAGGCTGATCGTCTATCGTTCCTGGAGGGTCTCTACCTCTTCCACGATCTCTTTTCCCGCGGCGACTTCGTCTATGCTGTGAACGACGCCGCCAAAGTCCTGAATCACCGATTCCACGGCGACGTAGTCGATATCGTCACCCTGGATGGTGATCTTGACCGTCTCCGTCTGCTGGTCAACCTCAGAAAGGCTCAAGTTGACGCCGATTATCCCGTCGAGCCTGCCCAGAACCCTGGCAAGCTCCAAAATAGTGGGAACATGTGGCTTCAATACGTCCAGTACCAATCGTCTGATCATCTCAGCTCTCTGACACTCCATCAAATTGTTACTTAATGCATTTGGTTAGAGGCAATACTTAATAATGTTTGTGATCGTCGCCCAACCATGATCGATCTTCACACGCATACGGTCTTCAGCGACGGAGAACTGCTTCCTGGTGAGCTGATCCGGCGAGCCGAGACCAAGGGCTATCGGGCCATAGGGATCACAGATCACGTAGACTTCTCCAACGTGGAGTTCGTCATCTCCAACGTCTCCAAGATCAAGACGCTGGAGGACGTCTTGGATATGAAGATCCTGGTGGGTGTGGAGATCACCCACATTCCTCCTCCGAAGATGGAACGATTTATCCTTCTTGCCCGCAGGCTGGGGGCCGAGATCATCGTGGTCCACGGAGAGACGCCAATAGAGCCTGTCTCACCGGGCACCAACCGGGCCGCCCTGGAGATGGGCGTCGATATCCTGGCCCACCCGGGTTTCATCACCCATGAAGAGGCCGACCTGGCCAGAGAGAACAACGTCTGTCTGGAGATTACCGCCCGCGCGGGTCACAATATCACCAACGGCCACGTGGTGAGGATGGCTGTTGCATCGGGCGCGAAGCTGGTGGTGAACACGGACGCCCACAGTCCCGACGACCTGATCGATCGTAAGCGTGCCGTTTTGATCGCCATGGGTGCGGGACTGACGGAGGAGAAGGCCACGGAGATCACAACCCACCATCCCATAGTGACGCTGTAACCTGGTGATATCTTGGACGTCGTGGCGGTGGACATCTCGGGCAGGCACGCCGTAGAAGGACGCTACATCATGGTCTGTGCCGCGGTGGCTGCCAGGATATCGCCGCGGTGCACCGAGAAGACGTGTCGAGTGAAGCTGACGACCCTGGTGACGAGTTCCGTCGATCTGTACGTGGTGACCGATCTGATCGAGACGGCCTCTGAAGGTCTCCCGGGGGTTCTTGTGGCCGAGAGAGGGGATCTCTTCAACATAGAGAGGTGGAAGGCCGAGAGCATCCTGGGTCGAGAGTTCAAGTACCCTGAGTCCCTGGGCGAGAGACGGGCCATCGAGCTGGCTCACCACATATCTTTTGCCGCCAGGAAGATGATGCTCGAACTTGAAGAGTGGCCGGGCATGGATAAAAATGAAAGACTGTAGGCAAGGAGGAAAAAAACGTCTCTTCGGTCTGATTCGCTCGGAGTACACAATGTTATACATTATATACAATAAAAAAGGTTTGATATTCGCCGCCGTTATATTCGCAGCAGCAGCATTTGTGTGCTTTGGATGCTCTTCTACAGCGACGAGTTGCACACCCATCATCACCGAAGTATATTATGATACTTATTTAAAAGGAGATCTTGACGAGTTTATAAGGATATACAATCCCACTGAAAGTACAATCGATGTCGGCAACTGGCAGATTACCGATAGGGAGGGTGTCATCATCTTCCCGGCATGGACGAATTTAGATGCCGGGGCTAGCCTATATCTCGCCTCTAACGCAACAGCATTTTATGAAGAGATGCTTCTGAAAGCTGACTTTGAATACGGCGTGGATTCAGACTCGACACCAAACATGATAAAATCAGGCAGGCTACAATTAGCCAATAAGGGAGACGAAGTAATCCTGAAAGACGACGAAGGCGAGATAATAGATGTCGTGATTTATGGTAACTCGGATTATATCGGTGCCGGATGGACCAAAACCCCGGTGAAAGACATAAAAGAGGGTGTTATCTTAGAGCGAGATAGAAATGAGAAAACCGGGCAGTATGAAGATGAAAACTCGTCTGCTGACTGGGATGATTATCGAGTATACGTCATTGGGCAGTCGCATTTTCCTTATGAAACTTTCAATTTTAACGGAAATGTAACGGTATTTGCATCGCCAGATGGCAGCTTTAACGAGATCGTAAATGCAATTGATAACGCACAGGATTCGATCTATTTGAACATTTATCAATTTCATAATTTCTATTTGATGGACCATATAATAGATGCGTTGGAACGGGGCGTTGACGTTAAGATAATGCTCGAAGGCGACCCGGTAAACGGGATCGCCGATGAAGAGAGGTACATCGCGAACCAAACCGTCGCCGCAGGCGGAGAGGTACGGTTTATGATAAATGACAAAGGCAGAGGTGTTCATGACAGATATGCGTTCAATCATGCGAAATACGCAGTTATCGACGATGAAGCGACGATGGTAACCTCTGAGAACTGGAAAAATACGGGTGTGCCGGTCAATAATACTTTTGGGAACAGAGGCTGGGGCATTATGGTAAACAGTCCAGATGTAACAGGTTATTTCAGCGAGGTGTTCTTTGAAGACTGGAAGCCCGCAAGCAAGGATAGTATACTTTTCACTGCATATGATTCAACCTACGGGAATGAATATGGCTGTCCGCCGCCGGATTTTGTGCCAAATCGCACAATCCTGATCGGTAATTACTCGCATCCATTTGAGAGCAAAACAATTTCTGGTAAGTTTAATATTTCTCCTGTATTAGCTCCTGATACCTCGTTGATGCAGATGGTGTCTATTATTGGGATGATAAAAGGAGCAAAAAATTCTGTTTATGTCGAGCAGCTTTATATCTACAAGAACTGGGGGAGACGTGCAGACCCAAAGCCGAATCCGTTCTTAGAGGCTGTAATCAACGCGTCGAGGAGAGGTTGTGAAGTAAAGATATTGCTGGATTCCGTGTACGGAAAAGAGCATAATGAGGAAATGATCGAGTACGTCAACGATATTGCAGCGGATGATAAATTAAATCTTGAGGCGAAGTTGATAAATAACGAAGCGATAGGGCTTAACAAAACACACAACAAAGGTGTGATTGTTGATTGTCGTGAAGTTTTGATTTCAAGCATCAATTGGAACGAGTACAGTCCAACAAACAACAGGGAAGCGGGTATAATTGTCGAGAATAAAGACGTAGCCGAATTTTATACTGATGTGTTCCTCTATGACTGGTATGCTGGCTCACCGGTAAAAGCTGTCTTCAATATGGGACCAGGGACATACTCAAGCATACCCGGCACGCATAGCGGAACAGTCACACACGTACAAACAATGGGTGTATATAGTCATGAACCTTAGACTTGATACTTAATGGAGCATCTCAAAGAAGTCATCTGCATGTTCAGCGAACAAAATGTGACAGTTGTGGAGTCAAGCTTTCACGAATGCAAACCGAGCCGGCGCAAACTGGCCGTAAAGGTGGTGGACATCTTCGGCAACGACACCATGACGATCGTGGACGTGAATATGGGAGGGAAAACCGCGAATGAACGCAAATTAAAAGAAAATAGTAACTACTCAGGCACCTAAACCACGATCGGGAGACTTCACTATGCAGGAACTACCCGAGACATGGGGCATACTGTAACCAAACACGGGATATAACCGCAGAGTACGCAGAGGGGTATGGAGGGGAAATAAATGGGTAAATGCTCTGCGTTCCTCTGCGCCCTCCGCGGTTATTTTTCTTGTTGTACATAAAGTATAATTTTATGTGCTCAAGTAAATCCGACCGAAGGGAGGATTTTCTTGCCAGAAAGCACAGGATCGCAATCGGAAGACCAATCAACATACCTGAGTAGTTACAGAAAATATTAGCGTTCATTAGCGGTTGAAATAAGGAGAGTGTATGTGTCTAGCTCCTTCAGAATCACTCGCTTGATACTGGTTTTAATCAATATAGAGATAAAACCGATAACAGTAGGTAGTGGGAACGTCAGATATATTTACAAAATATATAAAATGCCCGTAGCCTCAATTGGGGTCCCATGTGACATTGTCAAGTTAGACTTGATACTTAGTGGCGCATCTCAAAGAAGTTATCTGCTACAAGGCCAGCGTTTTCTTGGACTGGGATCGTCTTGCGCATCGGATAAGTGTCAAACTTAGCGTTCAGGACTATAATATATAACATATAATGAAAATGGATAGAACAACTGGAATCTCGCAATTAAGCTCTGGATGCAATGAGAAGACCGCCGTTCTGCTTATGCGCGAGGACCCGCATAGGAAACGGCCCGAGAGCATAGACGAGCTGAGGAACCTGGCCAGGTCGGCGGGCTACAATATCCTGGCCGAGATCACCCAGATCAGAGGCAGAGACCGCAGGTTCCAGCTGGGCAGAGGCAAGATCATTCAGGCTGCAGCACACGAGCCCGATACCCTGATATTCTACAACCCCCTCTCCCCGGGCCAGGTCTACAACATCAAAAAGGAGTTCGGCATCAGGGTGATAGACCGGTTCAACCTTATACTGGAGATCTTCGCGTCCCGGGCCACCACCAGGGAGGCGAAGCTCCAGGTAGAGCTGGCCCGCCTCACCTACGAGGCTCCCTTCGTCCGGGCCATGATATCCCTCCGCAAGTTGAGCGAGCGGCCCGGCTACCGGGGCACAGGCAGCTACGAGGAGGCCATGTACCAGGACATCAGTGGGAGGATGGCCAAGATCAGGGCAGATCTGAAGGGGGTGGAAAAACAAGGAGATGCGAGAAGACTGCGCCTGAAGGATCGCGGCTTCGACCTGGTGGCGCTGGCCGGGTATACCAACGCCGGCAAGAGCACTATTCTCAACGTTATCACCAGCGAGAGCGTGGCCGCCGAGGACCAGCCGTTCACCACTCTATCCCCCACGACCCGGGCGATCAGGACGAAGAAACGGAAGGTTCTCCTCACCGATACGGTGGGATTCATAGACGATCTGCCTCTATTCTTGATCAACTCCTTTCGTTCGACGCTGGCGGAGATCGTCCAGGCCGATCTGGTGTTGCTGGTGGTGGATCTGAGCGATCCTCCGGGGATCCTGCGCAAAAAGCTGGTCTCCTGTCACGACGCTTTGTGGGACTGCGGTTCTTACGCGCCGATGATCACCGTGCTGAACAAGGCAGACAGGCTGACGAAAGATGAGATAATTTCCAGACAGAAAGAGGTCCAGGATCTTGCTCCCAACCCGGTGGTGGTCTCGGCCGCGACAGGCAGAGGGCTGGAGGAGTTGATCGACCACGTGCTGGAGAATCTTCCTCCTCTGGAGGAGTTTGAGATCGAGCTGCCAGGTACCGAAGAGGGGATGAATCAGCTCTCCAGGCTGTACGAGGTGGCCGATCTATTGGAGGTGAAATACGGCGAGATGATCGCGGTCAGGCTCAGAGGAAGACGGAGCATGGTGGCGAGGGTGCTGAAACGCGTCGGTACGAGAGATGCTCTGGAGAAGCAGAACCATGTCCGACCTGATTAGAGAGAGGTTCCAGCTCAAGCAGACGATAGTTTCCATCATCGCCCAGGAGGCGGTCCACGCCGAGGCGGCCAAAGAGGTGATCAAAGAGCAGCGCAAGCTTCTGGAGGATTTCATCGCAGACGATCCCTTCTTCATGCTCACCCTGGAGCCCTACGATCTATTGGCAGAAGACGCGCCCGAGATCGTCAAGATTATGGTCGATGCCGGTGCAGCCTTCGGCATAGGTCCCATGAGTGCCGTTGCCGGGACCATCGCAGGTTTTGCTCTGGAAGCCATGATCGAGTCCGGCGCCGCCTACGCCATCGTGGATAACGGCGGAGACGTGGCCCTGGTGAACGACCGACCGGTGCACATGGGCATCTATGCCGGTTCCTCGCCCATCAGCAACCTGGCCCTGGAGATCCCGCCACGCATTACGCCTATTGGAATATGCACCAGCAGCGGGACCGTGGGCCCCTCGATAAGCTTCGGGTGCGCAGATGCCGCCCTGGTGATCTCGGAGAACGTCTCCCTGGCAGATGCCGCGGCCACCGCTCTGGGGAACGCCGTTGCCGACGACTCGTCGCTGGAGGAGAGCTTTCGGGCCGTAGATAGGCCTGGCGTAGAAGGAGCGCTGGTCATCAGGGGCCAGGAGCTGGCGCTCTGGGGCGAGCTGCCGAAGATCGAGCGGGCGGCTCTCCGGCCGGACCTGATCACCAGGGCGTAGATCGGCGAAAATTACAATTTATATAAAAGATGAATATTATGGACGGTGAAAGGTATCATTCGCCCGATGTCAGCCGTCCGATCTTCTCCCATCCGCTCTCCCGGCCAAGGGGTTGATCGAGGACCCAGCCGAGAAACTCGAATACCATAGACGCCGCCAGCGCGTAGAACTCCCTGGTGAAGCTCAAGGCGTCTTCGACGCTCTTGAAGTGGCGCACCTCGATCTCCATGCCGGACTCCGTCATCTCGCCGTGGACCACCTGGTCGGTCACAAAAGAAGAGACACCACAAGATGCCCTGGCCGGTTGCGCGGCGTCGATGTTCACCGGGACCCCACCGTAGTAACGGTAGACGTCCCCGATGATCCCCTTTCGCGTGGGCACCTCCTCCTCCGAGGCCTCCAGGACGATATCTTCGTCCAGATACTCGGGTTGGGGCACAATCTGGGCTTCCACGATCAGGGAGTACTCTTCGTCCTCGGGGACGCGGCCGGTTCCGGCCAGATCGACCGCCTCGAAGACGATGCCCAGCTTCGTGGTCTTGCCACCGGGAAGGTCGCACCGCCAGCTATCGTATTCCACGTACAGCGTCTTTTTGTCCAGCTCCAGGATATTGCTTGTTCCCATCGTCATCACCCTTATCGTGATCGGCTTCGGTCTCAAGAAAATGTTCGATTACGCTCGCATTTACTTGAGCACATAAAGTTATACGTAACTACTCAGGTACCTAAACCACTATCGGGGGACTTCACTGTGCAGGAACTACCCGGGACATGGGGCATACTGCAACCAAACACGGAATATAACCGCAGAGTACGCAGAGGGGCGCGGAGGGGAAATAAATTGTTAAATGCTCTGCGTTCCTCTGCGCCCTCTGCGGTTATTTTTCTTGCCAGAAAGTACAGGATCGCAATCGGGAGACCAATCAACATACCTGAGTAGTTACAGTTATACTTTATGTACAGCAAGAAGATGTTATACACTATATACAACAGGAACGGGCCGTCTGACCGATGATTGGGTCTAGGTATCGCCGTTCGTCCGGCATCGTCCTATCTTCGCACCGTCACGTCCATCGGTCCCTTGACCACGATCTCGTCCCGGTCGCGGTACTCGGAGACCTCCCCAACGACCTCGACTCGATCGCCCCTTTGCACCTTCTCTTTGACCATCTCCGCTCCGCACCGGCTGCTCACGAAGATCGGCATCTCGGTGGAGTCAAGGCGGATTATGAGGTGCCCTCCGCTCATGGTAGACTGGATCGACTCAACGATTCCCTCCACCGTGACCTCCGACGAATCGAGATCTCCCATGGCCCAGAAGGCCACAGAGAGAGAGCCCAGGGCCATGAATAAGAGGACGACGACTATCTTCTCCTCCTTCTGCATCCTCATGATCTCAGTCCGCCAGAGAGGAATGGAAGAGACGCTAAAAATTAAGCCACATACCTCTGCTGTCACGGAGGAGAGAGGCCTACTTCTTTCCTTCTTCCTCTGTCTTCCCGAAGTTTTCTTGATACGCCTTCTCGCATGCCTCCAGGCAATCTAGACAGAGGCCCATGTAGGCTCCCTCAGGGTTTGCCAGGGTATGCACATCGACCTTTACCGGTACAAGAGTCGGTTTGGCGAGTCCGCAAAGCTCACAATCTGCCATGCTAATTCATCTCCCGACACTGCCATGAACCCTTCTCCCTGTTGAACTTTTCCATCAGGGACTTAAACTCCGAAGAGGAATGAGACAGATCATGTCCCGGATAATCACCCTTCTATCGGACTTCGGCTCCGTCTACCCCGCCCAGATGAAGGGGGTCATCCTGGAAAGGGTACCGGACGCCGTTTTGGTGGACATCGCCCACGATATCCCCCCTCAAGACATAAGGGCGGGAGCCTTCGCCCTGATGATCACCGCCAGGCACTTCCCCTCGGGTACGGTCCACCTGGCGGTGGTGGACCCCGCGGTGGGAACCAAACGACTGGGGATCGTGATCAAAAGCGGCGGCCATCTCTTCGTGGGACCGGACAACGGCCTCCTCGTGCCGGCGGCAAGATCGCTGGGCAGGCCAGAGGCCCACGCAATCGCCCGCCGGTTCGAGGCATCTCCCACCTTCCACGGCAGGGACATATTCGCTCCTGTTGCAGCCCTGCTGGCCGGGGGCGAGCGCCCGGACCGTTATCGGAATTTAGCTGCTAGTGGTTCTTTCAAATGTTGCAGCCCTGCTGGCCGGGGGCGAGCGCCCGGACCGGTTCGGGCCCAGCGTGGTGCCGGTGGACCTGGACTTCGGGTCGGCGCAGGTATCTGGTGAGAAGGTCGTGGCCAGGGTCGTATACGTGGACCGTTTCGGCAACCTCGTGCTCAACCTGGAGCAGGTACCTTCGGGTGATCTGAGGCTCGTCGGCAGGGTGCTCAGAAAGGTCAGGACCTATGCAGATGCCGGAGGCATCGAACCCCTTATAACCATTGGGGGTCATGGCCACGCAGAAGTTGCGGTAAACCAAGGGAGCGCTGCGGAGCTCTTCGGGCTCGCAGGTGGTGACCGCATCGTGCTGGAGAGATCAAATTGTTTGGAATAGAGTTCGTGCCGAATGAGCCTGCCCTGAAGATAGGTTACATGGCAAAGCTGGCTGAAGATGTGGGTTTTGATACCATCTGGATCACAGACCATTACAACAACAGAGACGTCTACTCCACCCTGGCGGTCCTGTCCCTGGCCACAAACAAGGTGAAGCTGGGAACAGGTGTCACCAACCCCTACACCAGGAACGTGGCCATAACCGCGTCTTGTATCGCCTCCATCAACGAGGTCTCCGGTGGAAGAGCCATCCTAGGGATAGGTCCTGGAGACAAGGCCACCTTCGATGCCATGGGCATAGAGTGGGAGAAGCCTTTGACAGCGGTCAAAGAGTCGGTATCTGCGCTCCGGGATCTGTTGGCCAGAAAGAAGATAACCGGGCACGGGATGAACGGGGCACAGCTGGCCTTCAAACCAGGAGAAATCCCCATCTACATCGGGGCTCAGGGGCCGAAGATGCTGGAACTGGCAGGCCGGGTGGCGGACGGGGTCCTGGTGAACGCCAGTCATCCCAGTGATTTCGAATACGCCGTGCCCCTGGTGCAGAAGGGCGCGGCAGACGCAAAACGGAGGACGGAAGATCTGGAGATCTGCGCCTACACCTGTTTCAGCATGGACAAAGATCGAAAGAAGGCGGTGAACGAGGCCAAGATGGTGGTGGCCTTCATCGTGGCCGGATCGCCGGATACGGTCATCGAGAGGCACGGCATAGATCCAAAGGACGGCAAGGCGATCTCCAGTGCCATAGGCAAGGGCGACTTCGGCGGCGCCCTCGGCGCGGTCAGCGATAAGATGATCGAGGCGTTCTCAGTCTGCGGAACCCCCGGCGACTGTAAGGCTCGCATCGGAGAGCTGATGGATACCGGAGTGACACGGATAGTGGTGGGATCCCCCATCGGGCCGAACAAAGAAAAAGCGATAAAGCTGATCGGAAAAGAACTCTTATGAGAGGTTTGTACATAGGGCGGTTCCAGCCCTATCATCTGGGTCATCAGGTTGTCCTCCAAAAGATCGCCCAAGAGGTAGACGAGATCGTGGTGGGGATCGGGAGCGCCCAGGAAAGCCACACCCAGGAGAACCCCTTCACCGCAGGAGAGCGGGTCACCATGATCGCTGGCGCTCTGAAAGACCTGGAGGCGACCTGTTACGTCATACCTCTAGAAGACGTGGCGCGGAACGCTGTCTGGGTCTCACACGTCAGGGCCATGATCCCCAGCTTCGAGGTGGTATACTCCAACAACCCTCTCGTGGTCAGGCTCTTCACCGAGGCAGGAGTGGCAGTCAAAAGACCGCCCATGTACAAGCGAGAGATCTACTCCGGCACCAGGATCCGGGAGATGATGCTCTCCGGCGCAAACTGGGAGGGTCTGGTGCCGGAGCCTGTGGCCGCGGCGATCAAGGAGATCGACGGCGTCGATCGGCTGAGGACCGTGGGCAAGGACGACGGGGGATAGAATGCTCACCTGCTTCAGGCCCGCGTTCCCCTTCGAAGAGGTTCTGTCCGCGGTCGGATTTACTTGGAGTACTCAATTCATATATTATGCAGAAAACAAATAACGTAACTACTCAGGTACCTAAACCACTATCGGGGGACTTCACTATGCAGGAACTACCCGGGACATGGGGCATACTGTAACCAAACACGGAATATAACCGCAGAGTACGCAGAGGGGCGCGGAGGGGAAATA
>JGI24025J20009_10000868_pt1 | contig 23312 bp, 22 predicted proteins | sample Cruoilmetagenom3_FD_20009 | JGI IMG/M metagenome (IMG submission 20009) | reverse complement strand
CCCTGGAACACCCGGATCGTCACAGCATTCTGGTTGTCTTCAGCCGTCGAGAAGACTTGCGATTTCTTCGTCGGGATCGTGGTATTGCGGTCGATCAGACGGGTGAACACGCCACCCAGCGTTTCGATACCCAGCGACAGCGGGGTCACGTCCAGCAGAACCACGTCCTTGACGTCACCCTGCAACACACCGGCCTGAATGGCGGCACCCATGGCAACCACTTCATCCGGGTTCACACCCTTGTGCGGCTCTTTGCCAAAGAACTTGGTCACTTCTTCGACCACTTTGGGCATCCGGGTCATCCCGCCGACCAGCACGATCTCGTCAATGTCACCAGCAGACAGCCCGGCGTCTTTCAACGCGGCCTGGCATGGCTTCATCGAGGCCTTGATCAGGTCGCTGACCAGGCTTTCCAGCTTGGCACGGGTCAGTTTCATGACCATGTGCAGCGGCTGGCCACCGTTGGGGTCCATCGAGATGAACGGCTGGTTGATTTCGGTCTGGTTGGTGCTGGACAGTTCGATCTTGGCCTTTTCAGCGGCTTCCTTAAGACGCTGCAGAGCCATCTTATCTTTGGTCAGATCGACGCCGTTTTCCTTTTTGAACTCGCCCGCCAGATAGTTGACGATGCGCATGTCAAAGTCTTCACCACCCAGGAACGTGTCGCCGTTGGTCGATTTGACTTCGAACAGACCATCGTCAATTTCCAGAATGGTCACGTCAAACGTGCCGCCGCCAAGGTCATAGACCGCGATGGTGTGGTTTTCGTCTTTGTCCAGACCATAGGCCAGCGCGGCCGCAGTTGGTTCGTTGATGATGCGCAGCACTTCAAGACCGGCAATCTTGCCCGCGTCCTTGGTGGCCTGGCGCTGGGCGTCGTTGAAATAGGCCGGGACGGTGATAACCGCCTGTGTGACCTCTTCGCCAAGATAGCTCTCGGCGGTTTCTTTCATCTTGCCCAGAATGAACGCGCTGATCTGGCTGGGCGAATATTTCTCGCCCTTGGCCTGAACCCATGCGTCGCCATTGCCGCCATCAATCACGTTGAAGGGCAGGTTTTTCTTGTCCTTGGCCAATGCCGCATCATCGTTGCGACGGCCAATCAGGCGTTTGACGCCAAAAACTGTGTTGTCGGGGTTGGTCACGGCCTGGCGTTTTGCCGGCATGCCTACCAGACGCTCGTCATCCGTAAAGGCGACGATCGACGGGGTTGTACGGGCCCCTTCCGCATTTTCGATAACCCGGGGCTGGCTGCCATCCATGATGGCCACACAAGAGTTGGTGGTCCCAAGGTCAATTCCGATTACTTTACCCATAACTTTCGATCCCTTTTTGCTTCAAGGCGATTACCCGAGGTCTGAACCCTTAACGGCATCCAAGCCCCGATCCTGTTTGCACGATGATGCGATATACCATTGCGCGTCTCGGCGTATATAGGGAGCAGAAGACGCACCTGCAACCATCGTTGGGCCCCGGTTTTCACGAATCTGTGACGAAAATAAGAAAGGTTTTGGCAAGGAATGGGTCAGTTTCGATGACCAGGGTAGAAATACGTGGCTTTCAGCTTCTCAAATCCTGTCTGGATGCGGGCACGCAACGCGCTTTGATTCAGGCCCTGCGGCCTGTTCTGAAGGCCGCGCCGCTATATTCGCCAGACACGCCTTATGGGCGGCGCATGTCAGTAAGGATGACATCGGCAGGGCAGTATGGCTGGTATTCGGACAAGGCGGGATACCGTTATACCACACACCATCCCAGCGGTGTGGCGTGGCCAGATATTCCTGCGGCGGTGCTGGATATCTGGGCGCAGGCGACTGGCCTGGAGAGGCCACCGGAAAGCTGCCTGATCAATTACTACGGGATCGGCGCGCGGATGGCGCTGCATCAGGACAAGGACGAAACGGATTTTTCCTGGCCGGTGGTGTCGGTGTCGCTGGGCGATGACGGGTTGTTTCGCATTGGCAACCAGACGCGGGGCGGCAAGACAGATTCGATCTGGCTAAGTTCCGGCGATGTGATGGTGATGGGCGGGCCCGCGCGGCTGACCTATCACGGGGTGGACCGGATCAGATTTGGGTCATCGCGGTTGTTGCCCAAAGGCGGGCGGATCAACCTGACCTTGCGGGTGGTGACGTGAATGATGGGCAAAAATACTATTCGCTGGCTGTCAGTCACTGCTAAGAGAGCAGCAGCCGGAAAATACCGAGCCTGCACCAATCTGCCCAAGCATCAGGACATCCGCAGCAATGCCAAAGCTGCGGTCTGACATGGCGCCACCACAGCTGGTGCAGGTCATAACTGCCGATGATCTCAGGCGAATCGCTGGGCGTGGCGCGAATATTCAGCATATCGTCAGCGGCCACATCATAGAGGGCCGGAAACAGCCCAAACCAGACAGGCGCATAAAGTGGATAGCGCCCGGTTTATCGCCGCGCGCTCCAGCTGGCCGAGATATGGCGCCTTGTGTAGAATTCACCCATCAGGCCCAGCATCAACAAGACAATGCCCACGCCCAGCGCATATTCCCAGTTCGAATAATGTGGATTGTAGTTGATAAACGTATATCCACGCGCCTGATCAATGCAGTGAAACAGCGGGTTCCAGTCGAACATCGACAGCATAAACCCCGGCAGGGTATTGGCCAGAAACATCTTGCCCGAGGCGATCATGTTGGCGCGCTGATATACGGTGGTCATAATGCCGACGGCGGTGGGAAACCACGGCTTGATTGCCAGGAACAGCAGGCCCACCCCACAACCGGTGAACCAGGACAGCAGCATCATGGCGTAGGCACCAAACGGGTCTTCAATGTGAACCGGGGTAAAGATGACATGATACATGAAAAGGATCACCAGCATCGAAAATGTCTGGGTATAAAGTGACCCCAGCGCGGCCGCTGAAATTGCGATGATCGTGTTCATCGGCGCGTGCTGCATCATCGCGCTGTTTGGCCCTTCACACCGGGCCACAGCCGCCACCGCGCGGGTATGGCACATAAACAGAAATATCCCGGACATCACGTATAACAGGAAATCACCGCGTACGGCTGAGCCGCGCAACCCCAGAACCGAAAACATCAGATAAAACGCAGCCACAAAGACCAGAACCTGCAACATGTTCAGGCCAATGGCGAGAAAGGCATTGTTGTGCGAGGCGCGCACATCCCGCACGACCGAGTGAAAGATCAGCTCAAGTATCGTAAGGGCGCTGCCCAGCTTGGTGGTTCGGTGTCGATGTTGAAACATTTACCTGTGATCCTGTGCCGCTGCCCAGTCTGGCACGGAATTCTTGCTGTTCCGTTGCCGCCACAGCATAAGGGGGCAAATAGACTTTTTCAACAATTCCCCCAAGGCGGAGTATTTTCGTGAACTATGACACCCTTATTCCCGTGATCCGGACATTGTCCATCCAGGCCGGCGCCAAGATCATGGAGATTTATGAATCCGATGATTTCGATGTAAAGGTGAAATCCGATGACAGCCCGGTGACCGAGGCTGACGAAGCCGCTGACGCCATCATTTCGGCCGGATTGCGCGCCGCATTCCCCGAGATGATGCTGGTCAGCGAAGAGCAGGCAGATTCGCACTCTATCAAGGGTGACACGTTCCTGATCGTCGATCCGCTGGACGGGACCAAGGAATTCATTCACCGCCGTGGCGATTTTACCGTCAATATTGCGTTGGTGGAAAACGGTGTGCCGACGCGCGGCGTGGTGTTTGCACCTGCCAAGGGGCGGATGTTCTACACCTTGCCGAATGGTCAAACGGTCGAGGAAACCGGCGACCTGGCGGCGGATGTGGTTGGGCCGGTTAGCCCGATCAACGTCGCAGACTCGGACAATACCGCGCTGCTGGTGGTTGCCAGTAAATCGCACCGCGATCAGGCGACCGATGATTACATCAACAAATACGCCGTCAAGGACATGAAAAGCGCCGGTTCATCACTGAAATTCTGCCTGGTGGCCACGGGCGAGGCGGATATTTATCCGCGCGTTGGGCGCACGATGGAATGGGATACCGCCGCCGGTCACGCGGTTCTGACGGGGGCGGGCGGCAAGGTTGTACGGTTCGATGACCACACGCCGCTGGCTTACGGGAAAGACGGCTATGCCAACCCGTTCTTTATCGCCTATGCGCCGGGTGTCGCGCTTAAAGACGCCTAATGTCGGTTCTGGTTGTCATCCCCGCCCGCTATGCGTCTGTCCGCTATCCGGGCAAGCCACTTGTGCCGCTAACCGGTGCCGGGGGTGTGTCGCGCTCACTGGTCGAACGGTCCTGGCTGGCGGCCAGGGCGGTATCGGGCGTGGATCGGGTGGTTGTGGCCACCGATGACGACCGGATCCGCGTGGCCTGCGAAGGCTTCGGGGCCGAGGTGGTGATGACCTCCAGCGACTGTGCCAATGGCACCGAACGCTGCGCCGAGGCGCATGCGGCGCTGGGCGGTGGTTATGATATAGTGGTGAACTTGCAGGGCGATGCCCCGCTGACCCCGCATTGGTTTATCGAAGATCTGGTGGCAGGATTGCGCGCCGCGCCCGATGCCGGTGTCGCCACGCCGGTTTTGCGCTGTGACGGGGCGGCGCTGAACGGGTTTCTGGCTGATCGCAAGGCGGGTCGCGTGGGCGGCACCACGGTCGTGTTTGCCGCTGATAAATCCGCAATGTATTTTTCCAAAGAGGTGGTGCCCTATACCACCGAAATTTTCCCCGATGATGCCCCAACCCCGGTTTTCCATCATGTCGGGGTCTATGCCTATCGCCCTGACGCACTGGCCGCCTATTCCGGCTGGCCGGTTGGCCCGCTAGAGCGGCTGGAAGGGTTGGAACAGCTGCGGTTCATGGAAAGCGGCCGCAAGGTTCTTTGCGTCGAGGTCGAATCAAAAGGCCGCCAGTTCTGGGAACTGAACAACCCCGAAGACGTGCCCAAGATAGAAGCGATGATGGCGCAGATGGGGCTGGACTGACATGGCACCGAAATGGCACTGACGGTCAGCATCGTGATCGTCAGTCGGCACCGCCCAGACGCCCTGCGCCGTTGCCTGATCGGGGTGTCGCAACAGCGCTATGACCCGTTCGAAGTGGTGGTTGTGGCTGATCCTGAAAGTTGCCGGGTGTTGCGCATGATGCCCCAGGCGGCAGATATCCGGGTGGTGCCGTTTGATCAGGCCAACATCTCGGCCGCACGCAATCTGGGGATCGGTGTGGCTGCCGGTGAAATTATTGCCTTTATTGATGATGATGCGGTGCCGGAACCTAACTGGCTGCATTTTCTGGTTGCGCCATTTGCTGACCGGGCCGTGGCGGCGGCGGGTGGGTTTGTTCGGGGGCGCAACGGGATTTCCTGGCAAAACCGGGCGCAATCGGTGGATCAGACCGGGCAGTGCATGCCTATCGACGTCGTCACAGATCGCCCAACGGTTCTGACCCCCGCATTGGGGCGGGCGATCAAGACCGAAGGCACCAATATGGCGGTACGCCAGTCTGTGCTGGCTGATATGGGCGGGTTTGACCCAAGATTTCGGTTTTTTCTGGACGAGACCGACCTGAATTTGCGTCTGGCAGCGCGCGGATTATGCACGGCCATCGCACCGCGTGCCGAGGTGCATCACGGCTTTGCCGCCAGCGCCCGCAGGCGGGCAGACCGCGCGCCTGTCGATCTGGCCGAGATCGGCGCCAGCTGGGCGGTGTTTTTGGGCAAGCATTGTCCACCCGATTTGCAGGATGTCGCCTGGGCCCGGGTGAAAGAAGAAGAACGCAACCGGGCGCTGACGCATATGGTTGGCGGTACGCTGGAACCCCGCGACGTGCGCCGCCTGATGCGCGGCCTGGTGGACGGGTATCGCAAAGGCGCCGCGCGTCAGACGGTGCCCATGCCGGTGCTGACGCTTCAGCCGCAGTTATTTCGGCCCTGGCCACGGCGCCGTGATGTCAGGTCGGTTGTGCTGTCTGGCAGGGTTTGGTCGCGTCGTCGGCTGCGACGTCAGGCCCGGCAAGAGGTGGATGCGGGCAATATCGTGACGGTGATATGTTTGTCGCCTACGGCCCTGTTCCACCGGGTTCGCTTTTGCCAGGGTGGCTATTGGGAGCATACCGGTGGGGTGTTTGGCCGCAGTGAGCGCACGCAGAGCCTGTTTTCGTTCTGGACCTTCTCGCGTCGCACACAGGTCGAATCCCGCCGTGTCGAAATGACCCGCGAAGTCAGGCGCGGTTATGCAGGAGAGAACCGCCCATCCTGAAATCTCAAGCAACACCCAAAAGAATTTTTCGGCGGCCTTATATAAGTCGTAGATGAGTTGTACTAGATTGCTGGGAACTGATAGTGCCTAAGGATATTAAAGTTCGAGGAAGTTACATGAGAAAGAAAGTCACAAAGGCCATATTTCCGGTCGCGGGAATGGGAACCCGGTTTCTACCTGCAACAAAATCGGTTCCCAAAGAGATCATGACGCTCGTTGATCGACCCCTTGTGCAATACGCAATTGATGAAGCGCGGGCGGCAGGGATCAAGGAATTTATCTTTGTTACCTCGCGCGGCAAAAGCGCGCTTGAGGATTACTTTGACCATTCGCCCCTGCTGGAGCAGGAATTGCGCCGAAAGGGCAAGGGCGAGCTGCTGGAAACGCTGAAGCAGACCAACATGGAAAGTGGGGCAATTGCGTATATCCGCCAGCACAGACCATTGGGCTTGGGTCACGCAGTATGGTGCGCGCGCCGTTTGATAGCGAATGAGCCGTTTGCAGTGATTTTGCCCGACGACGTGATCGCCGCTGAAAAACCCTGTTTGCAACAGATGGTCGAGGCTTACGAAGAAACTGGCGGTAACATGGTTGCAGCCATGGAGGTTCCACCGCAACAGGCGTCTTCCTATGGGGTTCTGGATGTTGAGCAGGATTTGGGCGCGATGGTGCAGGTTCGCGGGATGGTTGAAAAGCCCGANCCGGACAAGGCCCCGTCAAATCTGGCTGTGATTGGCCGTTATATTCTAACCCCGTCCGTTCTGGCCAACCTGAACAAGATGAGAGCCGGCGCNGGCGGCGAAATCCAGTTGACCGATGCAATNGCTCAGGAAATCGGCTCTGANCATGGGGTTTATGGNTATCGATTCCGCGGGCAGCGATTTGATTGCGGGTCCAAGGCTGGCTTTTTGCAGGCGACAGTGGCCTTTGCCCTGGCTCGCGACGATCTGCGCGATGATTTGGCGCGTTACTTGAGCGAGATCGCTCAAGTTGGCAAAGCAGCGCAATAACCTGGGGCCTGGGGGCAGATAGTGACGAATGTTCTGGTGACAGGTGGGGCCGGGTATATCGGTTCGCACGCTTGCAAGGCACTGAAGGCGGCGGGTTTCACACCGGTTACCTATGACAATCTGGTTACCGGCTGGGAAGACGCGGTGAAATTCGGCCCGTTCGAACGCGGTGACCTGTTTGACCGTGAACGTCTGGATCAGGTGTTTGCCACCTATCAGCCAACAGCCGTGATGCATTTCGCCGCCCTCAGCCAGGTTGGCGAGGCGATGGCCGAGCCGGGCCGCTATTGGGCCAACAACGTCACCGGGTCGCTGAACCTGATTGAGGCTGCGGTTGCTGCTGGATGCCTTGATTTTGTGTTCTCGTCCACCTGCGCCACCTATGGCGAGCATGATAATGTGGTGCTTGACGAAGATACCTCGCAACACCCGCTGAACGCCTATGGCGCCTCAAAACGCGCGATCGAGGACATCCTGCGCGATTTCGAAGCCGCTTATGGGTTGCGCAAGGTGATCTTCCGTTATTTCAACGTAGCTGGTGCCGACCCCGAAGGCGAGGTAGGTGAATTCCACCGGCCCGAGACCCATCTGGTGCCTCTGATGCTGGATGCGATTGACGGCAAGCGGGATGCGCTGACCGTGTTTGGCACCGATTATGATACGCCTGATGGCACTTGCATTCGCGACTATGTGCATGTTTGCGATCTGGTGGATGCCCATGTTCTGGGCCTGAACTGGCTAAAAGCGGGCAAGGGTAGTCGGGTGTTCAACCTGGGCACAGGATCTGGGTTTTCGGTGCGCGAGGTGATTGACCATTCGCGCGCTGTAACCAACCGGGATGTGCCCTATGTGGTTGGGCCACGCCGTGCCGGGGATTGCACCAAGCTGGTGTCGGGATCGGTACGCGCTGAACAGGAACTGGGCTGGAAACCGGGCCGGTCGGTGCTGAATACGATGATCGCCGACGCCTGGAAATGGCACCAAACTGGCCATTACGACAAATAACCCCCCGCCAGCCGCAAGGCTTTTGGACATCACCCGGCTGATCAGCCGGGCCGGGCGGATGCTGACCGGCGTTGACCGGGTTGAACTGGCCTATCTGCACCATCTTGCCCAATGCCCCGAGCCGCTGTTTGCGATTGTCCGCACCACGCTGGGCTATGTTCTGCTGGGCCGTGACGGTATTAATCAGATCACCCGGCGGATTGATGGCGTTTTGCCCTGGGGGCTGGCCGACAGGCTGTCGAAACTGGCACGCAGCAAGCCCCCCACGGTGCGGCAGGCCGAAAGCGATCTGCGCCGGTTTGCGCTGGATCGTTGTCGCCCGCGCCAATTGCCCAAAATGCTGGCGCGGCATTTTCCGGTGGGTGTTAGCTATGTGAACACCGGGCACAGCAATCTGACGGACCGAATGCTGTGGGCGGTGCGGCATGGGGTCAAGGGGCAAATTGCGGTAATGATCCACGATGTGATCCCGCTGGACTTCCCGCAATATCAGCGCCCCGGCACGCCAGACAGGTTTCGCGCGATGTTGCGCCGGGTGCGGGGGGCTGCCGACCTGATCCTCTATAATTCGCATCACACGCAGGCGCGCGCCGAACACTATATGGCAAGCTGGGGCGCGTTGCCGCCTGGGNTGGTCGCGCATCTGGGCGTGGATGTGCCGCAACCCGATATGGCCGCCCTGCCNCCCGGGGTGGACAGGGATCGTGCGTGGTTCGTGATGCTTGGCACGATAGAGCCGCGCAAGGGGCATGATCTGTTGCTGGATGTCTGGCAGGATNTGCAGGCGGATCTGGGGCAGGATACGCCGCAATTGNTGATCATCGGCGCCCGTGGCTGGAACAACACGGCGGTGTTCACCCGGCTGGACCACNTGCCAGCCGACGGCCCGGTGCACGAGCTTTCGGGCCTGGGCGACCCCGCCGTGACGGCGTTGCTGGCTGGGTCGTGCGGGCTGCTGTTTCCCAGCCGCGCCGAAGGGTTTGGCCTGCCCCCGGTCGAAGCGGCGGCGCTGGGCGTTCCGGTTCTAAGTAGTGAACTGCCGGTGATCCGCGAGGTGCTGGGTGACATTCCAGTTTACGTAAGTGAATTGGATCGGTATCAATGGAAAAATACCATTAAGAGCCTGATAAAGGACCAAGAAACATACAGGCCATCGACCGATGAAGATGATTTTGTTCCGACAGCGTGGAGGGTTCACTTCAACACCGTCTTAAGGTTCATCTGATACGCGCTGGTGCGTTCGGATCTGGTTACGTGGGGCAAGGGGGGCAAGACTTGGGCGTATGGCAGTCATACCGCCTTCGACTCCAGCGCAGGCGCTGGCGCATTCGCGCGTTTCGTAAACGCCGCGAGCTAAGTGCTGTTGCTGATCGAACCAGCCAAATCCGCACTGACGATATCATTGTGTTCTGTACCCAACGTAACGAACGGGCCCGCCTGCCTTATTTCCTGAACTATTACCGCGACATGGGCGTCGGGCATTTCATTATCGTTGATAATGACAGCACGGATGGGTCGCTTGCCTACCTGTCCGAGCAGCCGGATGTGTCTGTGTGGCACACAAGCGGCAGCTACAAACGGTCGCGGTACGGGGTTGACTGGCTTAACTGGCTGCAACGCAAACACGCGCACGGCCATTGGTGCCTGGTGGTCGACCCGGATGAGTTTCTGGTTTATCCGTTTTGCGATACCCGGCCCCTGCGGGCACTGACCGACTGGCTGGATGCCTCGTCGATCAAAAGCTTTAGTGCGATGTTGCTGGATATGTACCCCAAGGGGCGGCTGGATGCGCAACCTTATGAGGAAGGGGGCGATCCGATCAAGATTACCAGTTGGTTTGATTCCGGCAATTACACGATGAAAAAGAACAAGACATTTGGCAATCTGTGGATACAGGGCGGGCCGCGCAGCCGGGTGTTTTTCCGGGATAAACCGGCCAAGGCACCAGCATTGAACAAAATTCCGCTGGTGAAATGGGACCGCAAATACACCTATGTCAGTTCGACCCACATGCTGTTACCGCGCGGGCTGAATCAGGTTTATGACGAATGGGGCGGCGAAAAAGCATCGGGTGTGCTGCTGCATGCCAAGTTTCTTGACACGTTTTCTGCCAAAGCCGCCGAAGAGCTGTTGCGCGGCCAGCATTATTCAGCCTCCGTGGAATACAGGGCCTATGCCGACAGTCTGAAGGACGATCCGGACCTGTGGTGCAAATGGTCCGAGAAATATATCAACTGGCGCCAGCTAGAGATTCTGGGCCTGATGTCAAAAGGTAACTGGGCATGAGCGCGAAAGAGTTCAGGCCATGACCGTCGGCATCGTCATGTTGGTGCATACCGCCCTCGACAGGGCTGAACAGGTGGCGCGCCATTGGACAGCCGCTGGCTGCCCGGTGGTTCTGCATGTAGACAAAAAAGTGCCCCGCCCCATGTATCGCGCCTTTCAGCAAGCGCTGGCGAATGATCCAATGGTTCGGTTCAGCACGCGCCATCGGTGTGAATGGGGTACGTGGGGCATTGTTGCGGCATCACAAGCCGGGTCAGAGATGATGCTGACGAATTTTACCGAGGTGACCCATGTCTATCTGGCCTCGGGGTCTTGCCTGCCATTGCGACCGGTGCAGGAGTTGATCGACTACCTCAAGGCCCGCCCGCGCACCGATTTCATTGAAAGCGCGACAACGGCGGATGTACCGTGGACAGTGGGCGGGCTGGACCAGGAGCGGTTTACCCTGCGGTTTCCGTTTTCGTGGAAAAAACACCGGTTCCTGTTTGACCGCTATGTTGAACTGCAACGCCGCATCGGGCTGAAACGCAAAATTCCGGCCGGGCTGGTACCGCATATGGGCAGCCAGTGGTGGTGCCTGACCCGGCGCACCCTGTCGGCCATCCTGCAAGATCCGGAGCGCGAGTCATTTGACCGGTATTTCCGCCGCGTCTGGATCCCGGATGAGAGCTATTACCAGACCCTGGCCCGGCAGTATTCCAGCAATATCGAAAGCCGGTCTCTGACCCTGTCCAAGTTTGATTTTCAGGGTAAACCGCACATCTTTTACGATGATCATTTGCAATTGCTGCGGCGGTCCGATTGCTTTGTCGCGCGTAAAATCTGGCCACGGGCAGAACGCCTGTACGAGTCATTCCTGACCGACAGTTCCGCCGCGATGAAAAAGACTGAACCGAACCCGGGCAAGATTGACCGGATTTTTGCCAAAGCGGTCGAGCGGCGAACCCGCGGGCGACCTGGGTTGTTCATGCAAAGCCGGATGCCGAATATCGGCTGGGAAAACGGGCTGACATCGAACGCCTATTCGGTTTTTCAGGGGTTTTCCGAGCTGTTTGAAAACTTTGAATCCTGGTTGGCCAAGACGACGGATGCGCGGGTGCACGGGCATCTTTTTGCGCCCGACCGGGTTGAATTTTCCGGCGGCCAGACCTTGATCAATGGCGCATTATGCGACAGCGCGGCCAAGCGCGATTACGAACCGTCAGCATTTCTGACCAGCCTGATCTGGAACACAAGGGGCGAACGGCAGTGTTTTCAGTTCGGGCCACAGGATAATCAGAAAATCAACGACGTGATCGCGCGCGACCCCAATGCGCAAATTTCGGTGATCAGTGGTGCCTGGGCGGTGCCGCTGTTCAAATCCAACCGCAATTTTGCCGATCTTCGCAAGGATGCCGCCTTGTTGCAAAAAGTCGAGAGCGATCATTTGGATGTATTGCGGTCCAGCCAGGTCAAGGCACGTATTCGGATATGGACCATGGCTGAATTCATCGAGGCCCCGATGGAACCGATCCAGTCGATTATTGATGAGATCGGGCAGGTCAGCCAGCGACGGCTAAGCGAGGCCCCCAAAATGGTGGATCTGGAAGGATTCGGGCAGTTTTTGCAGAATCTCAAAAATCAGGGGATGCACCCCTATCTGATGGGGGATTTCCCAGTGGAGCAAGGACCAGTGAACATGCCCAAAGTGCCGCGCAAGCCGTATCTGGTGCGATAGCGTCGAATGACAGATCGTTTTGATTATTTCATCGTGTTTGCCGAGATGCGCACAGGTTCCAACTTTCTAGAGGCGAACTTGAATGCGTTTGCTGATCTGGCCTGCCATGGCGAGGCGTTTAATCCGCATTTCATCGGCTATCCCAACAGGACCGAAATCCTGGGTGTCACCCAGAAGGTGCGCGACGCGAACCCAGAGCGGCTGATCGGGGCACTCAGGGACGAACCGGGCGCCTTGCGGGGCTTTCGGTTCTTTCACGAGCATGACCCACGCATTCTGGACGTCGCGCTGAACGATTCGCGCTGTGCCAAGATCATCCTGACACGCAATCCGCTGGACAGTTATGTTTCGTGGAAAATTGCGCAGACGACGGGGCAATGGAAGCTGACCGATGTCAAGCGCCGCAAAGAGGCCAAAGCGGTGTTTGATGCGGCAGAGTTTTCGAGACATATCGAGGCGTTGCAGGATTTTCAACGGCTGTTGCTGAACGGCTTGCAAAGCACCGGCCAGACGCCGTTTTATCTGGCCTACGAAGATCTGCAAAGTGTCGAGGTGATGAACGGGCTGGCGCAGTGGCTGGGTGCGAAAAGTCGGCTAGAGGCGCTGGATACCAGCCTTAAACCGCAAAACCCCGGGCCGGTCACCGCTAAGGTCGTCAATGTGAAGGTGATGCAGGCAGCACTGGCCCAGATGGACCGATTCAACCTGTCGCGCACCCCAAATTTTGAACCCCGGCGCGGACCGGTAGTGCCCAGTTATGTTGCGGGGGCCGAAACGCCGCTGCTGTACCTGCCAATCCGTGGCGGGCCGGATACTCAGGTTCTTCAGTGGCTGGCGTCGCTGGATAGAGGCGCCCCGGGGGATCTGCCAACCAGGATGAACCAAAAACAGCTACGCCAATGGAAGCGTCGGCACACAACCCATCGCAGTTTCACTGTTCTGCGTCACCCGGTGGCGCGGGCGCATTCGGTATTTTGCCAGAGAATCTTAAGCACGGCCTCGGGAAACTACCTGCAAATCCGCGAAACCTTGCGCAAACAGTTCAAACTGCCGATTCCCGGGCCGCAGTCAGGTAAACCTTTTACCCTGGCTGACCACCGCCGCGCCTTCGCGGCGTTTCTGGAATTTGTGCGGATCAACCTGGCGGGGCAGACAGCCATACGCGTTGACGCGGCATGGTGCAGCCAGTCACAGACGCTGGCTAGTTTTGCCGGTTTCCAATTGCCTGATTATGTTTTGCGCGAGGATGAATTGCCCGACATGCTGCCCTATATCGCCAGGCAGGTCGGACATTCGGGGCCATCTGCCCCCCAACCGGCCCCGGCCGACACGCCGTTCACCCTGGACGAGATCTATGATGACGAGATCGAAGCGCTGGTCAGTGATGTCTATCAGCGCGACTATTTGATGTTTGGGTTCGCTCCCTGGGGGGACCGGACCGGGACGGGTTTGGCCGCCCCCGTCGCGCCCCGCCGCTAGCTAGGCGGCTTGAACCGGCTGGGACTCGGTTAGGATGGCATAGAGCGTGCTGGCGTCCAGATTGGCGCGCAATTTGGTACACAAGGCAGGTTCGCGCAGCGTGCGCGACACCAGCGCCAGTGCTTTCAGATGTTCTACCCCGGCTTCTTCGGGGGCAAACAGCGCAAAGGCAATGTCTACCGGCTGGCGATCAACCGCGCCAAAATCAATTGGCTTTTCCAGCATCACAAAGATACCGATCACTTTGTCCAGCTGCGACAAGCGGGCATGCGGCAGCGCGACGCCATGGCCCACACCTGTGGGGCCAAGGCTTTCGCGTTCCAGCAAGGCATCAACCGTGGCCTGTGCACCCAGATTATAGACACTGTTTGCCAGCTCGCCGATCTCCTGAAACAGCCGCTTCTTACTGGAAGCGGCCGAGAAAACCTTTACGGCCTCAGGTCTGAGGATACCGGGAATTTCCATGTCTGTGTGCTCCGCCTTGGCGCCCGGTTGGGGTGCTTAGGGTGTTACCTGTCTTACGGATCAATCCAGCCGATATTGCCGTCTTCGCGGCGATACACGACATTCAACCCATCTTTGCCTTCGTTCCGAAAGACCAACACCGGGGCCCCTGCCAGTTCCATCTGCATCACGGCCTCACCCACCGACAAGGACGGGATCTTGGTTTCCATCTCAGCGATGATGATCGGCTGGAGTGTTTCCGGCTCTGTGTCTTCGGCCTGCTCTTTCGAGGCGAGGATATACGAGGACGCGCCAAAAAGTTCAACCGGTTCTGGGCGGTCACGGTGATGGTCCTTTAGTCGGCGTTTGTAGCGGCGCAACTGCTTTTCCATCTTGGCGCTGCAGGCGTCAAAAACGGCATAGATTTCATGCGCATGGGCCTTGGCCGTGGCCGTCAGGCCAGTAGACAGGTGCACCGTGGCCTCGCAGACAAATTCGTTTGCGGCACGGGAAAATATCACATTGGCGTCGGTCGGACGCTCGGCATATTTTTTGACCACCACGTTCAGTTCTTGTTCTACGTGGGTTTGCAGGGCAGTGCCTATGTCGATCTGTTTTCCGCTGATTTGGTAACGCATGTGCTCTCCTTCACAAAATTCACCCGCTAACTGCCCGGAAATCGGACGCTTTTTTATTTTCGGGCAAAGGGACTGGCTGTGCAGTTGGTTGTATCTGGTCAGGCCTTACACTGAAGACCGACCTAAAAATTGCATCGAACCGCACACTTGCCATGGTTCTATTTGAGGCGACAGACGGGGCAAGAGTCAACGTTCAGTCGTACAGAATTTTCAGGAAAGACCGTTTCGGATATCCGCAAAATGCCGCAGGGGTCAGGAAATGCGGAAATTCTCGCCCAGATAGACGCGGCGGACGTTTTCGTTCTCCACAACTTCTTCCGGGGTGCCGGACATCAGCACCTGACCGTCATGCAGGATATAGGCGCGATCGACGATTTCCAGCGTTTCGCGCACGTTGTGGTCGGTGATCAGCACGCCGATTCCCCGCTTTTTCAGATCGGATACAAGATGGCGGATGTCGCCAACCGAGATCGGGTCGACCCCGGCAAAGGGTTCATCCAGCAGCAGGTATTTCGGGTCTGCGGCCAGGCAGCGTGCAATTTCCACCCGACGCCGCTCGCCGCCCGACAAGGCCAGGGCTGGGGCGCGGCGCAGATGTTCGATGGAAAAATCCGACAGCAGTTCTTCCAGACGTTCGCGGCGTTTGTGCCGGTCACGAAAGGTGATGTCGAGAACCGCCAGAATGTTGTCTTCGACGCTGAGGCCGCGAAAAATCGACATTTCCTGCGGTAAGTAACCGATACCCAGCCGGGCACGGCGATACATCGGCAGGCTGGTGACATCCTGCCCGTCAATCGTGACGCTGCCGGCTTCGGGGAACACCAGGCCGGCGATGGTGTAAAAACAGGTGGTTTTACCGGACCCGTTAGGCCCCAACAGGGCCACAACCTCGCCCCGGTCCAGCGACATGGTGACATCGCGAATCACCAGTTTTTTGCGGAACGACTTGCGCAGATGTTCGATACGCAGTCCCGAGTTACCTTCGGTCACGGTCAGATTTGGCGCGTTCATTCGCCTTTATCCGGGTTCAGGATTGTTTTGACCCGCCCGACCATATTGGCGGTCCCTGTTGTCAGGTTGACCCGCATCGAATCTGATGTCAGCGCATTTGGCCCCTGGGTCAGCAACACGTTGCCGGTCATCACGATTACGCCGCTGTCGATGCTGTAAACCGCCTTGTCCGCCTCGGCGGCGTCGGGCCCGCTTACCAATACCACATCGCCTGTGGCTTCCAGTTTTTCGATGCCGCTGGCCTCTTGGTTATAGATCACCAGAACCCGTTTGGCCGACAGGCGCATCTCGCCCTGACCCACTAGCACATTGCCAAGGAATTCCGCCGACCCATCGGTCTGGTTCACGTCCAGCGTGTCGGCGGTCACTTCGACTGGCAGGGTCGGGTCGGCCTTGAAAGTGCCAAAAGCGACGTTGGCGCCCTGGGCCTGCGCAACAAGTGCAGCAAGGGTCAGGGGTAGGGCCAGAATGAGGGTACGAAAATGGTACACAAGCTATCTTTCAGGTCTTCTTGGGGTCGTATATCAGCTTCACCCCGTTCTTGAAAAGCATATGCACAGGCCCACCTTCGGTTTTTGTGTCGATCTGCATATTGCCAGCGGTGAATTCGCCCAAGGGGCCGGTGCCTTCGATCTGGCCGGGGGTGTTGGCGGTAATGCCGCTAAGCGCGGTGTTCAGCGTATCGGTTAGCACCACATATCCGGTTGATGTGGTGATTATCACGTGCCCGTCGAAAGTGGCCAAATCCTTGTCCACTGCAACGGTGCCAGTGTCCGATTGCAAATTTATACGCACCCCGTCCACCATGGTGATCTGTGCGTCCAGATCCGTGGCCTCTGCCGGGGAATTTGGCCCCCCGGGGCGGGCGATGCTGGCAGTCACCATAATTTCGTCCCCGCCCGGGGTGGTGCCTGAAAAGAACGGTGCCGTGACCTGTTGGTCGCGCATCCGGTCGACCATGTCCTGTTCGGCGAACGGGATGGTGGCGGTGGGGTCAACGCTGCGGGACAGCAGGAACACGGTGGACAGGATTGCCAGTGCCGCCAGCGGCAACAGCACCTTGAACAGGGCCACCATGCGAGAATACAGATCCATCCACCCGCCCCCGGATCAACCCAGCCCNACGCGAAGACAATCATGGATATGCAGCAGACCCAAGGTGATATCAGGCGTATCAGGGTCTGTTACCAGCAGGCAGGTGATCTTGCGTGCGTTCATGATACCCACGGCCTTTTCGGCCAATGCGTCCGGTTCGATGGTGATCGGCGCGCGTGTCATCACGTCTTTGGCGCGCAGCGACGCCAGCCCGTCCATATGGCGGCTGATATCGCCATTGGTAATGATGCCTTGCAACAGACCCTTGTCATCGGTGACACCCACCACCCCGAATCCTTTGCGCCCAAGCTGAGTCAGCGCCTCGGACATCGGCGCATCAACCGGAACCAGCGGCAGGGCGTCGCCGGTATGCATCAAGTCGGCCACGCGGCTAAGCCTGGCGCCAAGTTTGCCACCGGGTGGAATTCGCGAAAGTTTTCGGCTTTGAAATCGCGGTGTTCCATCAGGGCGACGGCAATGGCATCCCCCATGGCCAGCGTCATGGTGGTAGAGGTCGTCGGCACAACGCCGGTGCCGCAAGCCTCGGGCAGTTGCGGCAACAGCAGCAGGGCGTCACATTGCAGGCCAAGCGCACTTTGCGCCCGGCTGGTGATGCCAAGCAACGGGATTTCGAACCGGCGGGAATAGGCGATTAGATTGGCCAGCTCCGGTGCTTCGCCTGAATTTGAAATCGCCAAGACAACGTCATCTCGGGTGATCATGCCCAAATCGCCGTGGCTTGCCTCGGCCGGATGCACAAATTGCGCCGGGGTGCCGGTGCTGGCCAAGGTCGCGGTGATTTTATTGGCGATATGGCCGGATTTGCCGATCCCGGTCACGATAACCCGGCCTTTGGTGTTCAGCAGCAGGTCTACGGCTTTGTCAAATTCGGCGTCCAGCGTGGCCGCCAGCTGCGTCAGCGCTTCGGCTTCGGCGCGGATCACCCGGCGGGCGGTTTCGTGGGACAGGCCGCGCTGGGTCATGAATGCGCAAATATGTCGATTTCGGGCCAGCCTGCCAGATCCAGTTTGGCGCGCATTGGCAGAAAATCAAAACAGGCCTGCGCCATCTCGGTGCGCCCCTCACGATCCAACCGCTTGTTCAACGCGTCCCGCAACCGGTGCAGGTACAAAACATCTGACGCAGCATAATCCAGCTGGGCAGTGGTCAGGGTCTTGGCGCCCCAATCGCTCATCTGTTGTTGCTTGGAAATATCGACGCCGATCAGTTCCTGCGTCAGGTTCTTCAGCCCGTGCCGGTCCGTATAGGTGCGGATCAGACGGCTGGCGATCTTGGTGCAATAAACCGGCGTGGCCAGCGCGCCAAAGGCGTTATACATCGCGGCAATGTCAAAACGTCCGAAATGGAACAGTTTCAGCACGTCCGGGTCTTCCAACATGGCGCACAGATTTGGTGCCTCGGTCTGGCCAAGGGCGACCTGCACGATATGGGCGTTGCCGTCACCGCCGCTCATCTGGATCACGCACAGGCGGTCGCGATGCGGGTTCAGCCCCATGGTTTCGCAGTCGATTGCAACAATCGGGCCAAGGTCCAGCCCGTCGGGTAGGTCGTTTTGATACAGGTGATTTGCCACGCGCAATCCTTTACTGTGTTTCGCCATAAGGGGCTGAGGTTGAGATAGGCGCTTTGCCCGGCGAACTCAACTGCGGCGCTTGCGCGTCTGCGGATCAGCGCCGTCGGNNGCCTCTGCCCCGCGCCGGGTTGCAATAGGCCCCGGCCATGGCCGTCAGTAGGGTGGGCAATACCAGCCATTGCCGTAAANCAGCACGCCCAGACTTGCCTGCGAACTGCCCGGTCCCGTGCGGAGATTCACGTTGGCGGTGACCTGTGCAGGCCGCACCGTCGCGATTGACAGGTGTTATATAGTAAGCATACATCTTAATATGATTCGACATTCGGGGGAGGCGCGTTGATGACGGAAAAGCTGGGAACACTAGAGGATCTGCCGCAGGATTACCGCGACGACATGGCCCAGGCTGGCGTCGCGCCGCTGTGGCCGATGATGCGCAACGTGCTGCCGCATGATGCGCCCAATCCGGTCACCAAATCCGGGTATTGGGACTATACCGCGCTGCGCCCGCTGTTGCTGCGCGCAGGGGATCTGACACCGGTGGAAAAGGCCGAACGTCGGGTGCTGGTGCTGTCCGATCCGGGCCGGGGCAATGGCGCGATGCAGGCCACCGCGTCGATCTATCTGGGCATGCAATTGCTGCTGCCGGGCGAAACCGCCCCGGCGCACCGGCACACGCCGTCGGCGGTGCGGATCATTGTCGAAGGCACTGGGGGCTTTACCGTGGTCGATGGCGAACGTCTGCCGATGGAAGAGGGCGATCTGGTGCTGACGCCGGGTGGCGAATGGCATGATCACGGCCATGATGGCAGCGAACCGGTTGTCTGGCTGGATGCGCTGGATTTGCCGTTGTTTTATTACCTTGAAGGATCTTATGCCATCGAGGGTGAATTACAGGCACAACGTAACCGCCCTGACGCCAGCGAGGTGGAATACCGCGCTGCCGGTCTGGTGCCATCGCGCCGCCCCGGCATGGCACTGCGGCGCTATCCCATGATGCGTTATCCGTGGGCGCAGACCGAAAAGGCGCTGCGCCAGATGGCGGCCTTTGGCGGCGATGGCGTGGCAGAGCTGGATTACGTAAACCCGGAGACCGGGGCGGATATGCTGCCGACGCTGGGGTTCACCGCGATGATGTTCCAGGCCGGACAAGCAGAATCGCCTCCGTTGCGATCCGCCTCTTGCGCGTTCCACGTGATCCGGGGGACGGGGCAAACGGTGGTCAACGGAGAGACCATCAAATGGGGGCCAAAAGACACGTTTACAGCCCCGGTTTTTGCCGACCTGACCCACACCGCGGACAAGGAATCATTTCTTGTGCGCATCCATGACCGCCCCTTGCAGGACAAGCTGGGCTATTACGAAGAGCGAGCCAAATGACCGATACCCTGTTTGATCTGCCCTCCATCCCGACCATCCCGGTCAACGGCGAAAGCCGGGGCTATCCCGTTGGCCGCATTTTCTGCGTCGGGCGCAATTATGCTGCCCATGCAGCTGAAATGGGCTTTGAAGTTGACCGCGAAGCGCCGTTTTATTTCACCAAAACCCCCAGTGCCGCCGTACTCAGCGGGGCCGAGGTGGCGTACCCGCCGGGCACCGAGAACTTTCACTATGAAATGGAACTGGTAATGGCCATCGGCGCGCCAGTGTTCCGCGCCACCAAGGAACAGGCCAACGCGGCAATTTACGCCTATGGCTGCGGTCTGGACATGACACGGCGCGATCTGCAACTGGCATCCCGCGCCAAGCAGCGGCCATGGGATCTGGGCAAGGACGTCGAAAACTCGGCCGTGATTGCGCCCCTGACCAAGGCCACCGACATGGGTGTCTTGGGCAAGCAGCGCATTCATCTGGAGGTGAATGGAGAGGTCAAGCAGGATGCCACACTGGACGAGTTGATCTGGAAGGTTGACGAAATCATCTGCCACCTGTCCGGCTTTTACCACCTGCGCCCCGGCGATCTGATCTTAACCGGCACGCCGGCAGGGGTTGGCCCGGTGGTGGCCGGTGATGTGATCACCGGTGGCATCGACGGGTTGGACCCGATCCAATTGACACTTTTGGATGCGGAATAATCACAGAATAACCAACAGGGCCCAACCCGCCGGGAGAGCAACATGAGCAATGACAGGGTCATCATCGCAGGCGGCGGTATCGGCGGGTTGGCCACAGCGGTTGGACTGGCACAACAAGGCGTTCGCGTTCTGGTGCTGGAACGGGCTGCCGAGTTTGGCGAAATCGGCGCCGGTATCCAACTGGGACCAAACGCCTTTCACGCCTTTGACTATCTGGGCGTTGGCGATGCGGCGCGCAATATGGCGGTCTATATCGACAACCTGCGTCTGATGGATGCCCTGTCGGGCGACGAAATCACCCGCATTCCGCTGGGCGAAGAGTTTCGGGCGCGCATGGGCAACCCCTATGCGGTGGTGCATCGCGGTGAATTGCACGGCGTGTTCCTGAAAGCGTGTATCGCCAATGATCTGATCGAGCTGCGCACCAATGCCGGGGTTGTTGGCTATGACCAGGACGGGACCAGTGCCACGGCGTTGCTGGCGGATGGCCGCCGCGAAACCGGCAGGGCGCTGATTGGCGCGGATGGGCTGCGGTCGGAAATCCGCAAGCAGATGTTGGGTGATGGCGCGCCGCGTGTGTCGGGGCATACCACTTATCGTTCGGTGATTCCGATCGAACAGATGCCAGAGGATCTGCGCTGGAATGCGGCAACCCTGTGGGCCGGGCCGAAATGCCATATCGTGCATTATCCGTTGTCGGGCTGGAAGATGTTCAACCTGGTGGTGACCTATCACAACGACGCCCCCGAACCTGTCGCCGGAAAACCGGTTGACCGGGACGAGGTATTGCGCGGGTTCGAACATGTCAGCCCGGTGGCCAGGCAGGTGATTGACCGGGGACTTGACTGGAAACAGTGGGTGCTGTGTGATCGTGATCCGGTGATGAACTGGACCGACGGGCGGGTGGCCCTGCTGGGTGATGCCGCGCATCCGATGCTGCAATATTTCGCTCAGGGTGCCTGTATGGCGATGGAGGATGCGGTGTGTCTGTCAGGCCTGATGGCGGCTGGCGGCACCGATCCGGGCGACATCCTGCAAACCTATCAGGATAGGCGTCGGTTGCGCACCGCCCGGGTTCAACTGCAATCGCGCGAAATTGGTCAGCATGTCTATCACCCGGCAGGGGCCCACGCCGCGCTGCGCAACGAAGTGATGAGCGCGCGGTCGCCCACTGACTGGTACGACCAGATAGAGTGGCTGTATGGCGGTACCGGGCTGGACGGGGCGGTTTCAGCAGAAACCCGAAAGCGGGGCTAGGCCCCGACCGGGTGCAGGAACGGCTGCCCAATCCCGCATCCGGGTCAAGCGGCACTAGCAGCTTGATCGTTGCAAAAGCATCCAATAGTCGGGGTTATACAAAATAGTAATTGTTCGACCGAACGGTCAGTAGTATAAAGAATCGCGGCTTAAAAACTCCTGCCTGACTATTCCGGGCGGGATAATTATTTCGGCAAGAGTGTGGCAATATATTGCATTATTGATGTTGGTAGGCATTATATTGCTTCAGGTAGGATCCAAGGGAGGAATCACATGACCAATCGGAGAAAGCTTGTGGGCTTTGTCGGGGCAGCGGCCATCGCGGCACTGTCAACCGGGTTCACAGCGACAACAGCACTGGCACAGGAAGTCACGCTGAAACTGCACCAGTTTCTGCCAGCACAGGCCAACGTGCCAAAGCTGGTTCTGGATGTCTGGGCGGACAATGTCGAAAAGGATTCAGGCGGACGCATCAAGGTTGACCGCTATCCGTCGATGCAGCTGGGCGGCAAGCCGCCAGAGCTGATGGACCAGGCAATCGACGGCGTGGCCGATATCGTGTGGACCGTGGTCGGCTATACGCCAGGCCGTTTCCCCAGCACCGAAGTGTTTGAACTGCCGTTCATGATGACCAACGCCCGCGCCGCATCGCGTGCCTATTGGGAAATGTTCGACAAGCACTGGAAAGATACCGAGTTCAAGGATGTGCACATCCTGGGCACATGGGTACACGGCCCCGGCATGATCCACACCAAGGATCCGGTGAACCAGCCATCCGACCTGCAAGGCATGAAGATTCGTGGCGGTTCGCGCGCGGTCAACTCGCTGTTGACCAAACTTGGCGCAACGCCGGTTGGCATGCCGGTTCCGGCTGTGTCCGAGGGGCTGTCCAAGGGTGTAATCGACGGGACAACCATTCCGTGGGAAGTCACCACTGCGTTGAAAGTGTCGGAGCTGGTGCATAACCACACCGAATTTTCGGGCAAGGCGCTGTATGTTCTGACCTTTGTTCTGGCGATGAACAAGGACAAGTATGCAAGCCTGCCGGATGACCTGAAAAAGGTGATCGACGACAATTCAGGGCTGGAATTCTCGGTGTTTGCCGGTGGCACACAGGCCGATTCCGATGGCCCGGCGCGTCAGGTAGCTGTAGATCTGGGCAACAACATCATCACCATCGACGAGGCCGGCACCGCTGAATGGCGCAAGCTGTCGCAGCCGATCTATGACGAATGGGTTGCTGACATGAATGCCAAGGGCAAAGACGGTCAGGCGTTGATCGACGAAGCCCGGATGTTGATCGAAAAATACACTGACTAAGCCAGTAAAGGCTTGTAAGAACCGCGGCGGCTCGTTCGCCGCGGTTTCGTATATCGGGGGGGCAGCCGGAACATGGCGCACAAGACTTTCATGATGGGGTTGGCCCGGGCGATGGCCATCGCAGGCGGAATTGTTTTAAGCCTGCTGATC
>JGI24025J20009_10000867_pt1 | contig 23314 bp, 14 predicted proteins | sample Cruoilmetagenom3_FD_20009 | JGI IMG/M metagenome (IMG submission 20009) | reverse complement strand
AAACCGAATATGGGCAGTATGCGTCAATATCTTCCGATAAATTTTCGGGTTCTCTTTGCTCAGACCCAACCTTGAAGTAGTAAATGGATGGACCCAACCCACTCCCCTCTTCCCATACAACATGACTTCCTCCACCGATGACGGGATACTTTGAATCATCCTGGGTATTAGCGAGTCTTATCGGCTCTGTCCATTTCCCCTTTAATGGTTTAGATGCATGGTATATATCAAAATCCACATCTCCACCCTGCCACACAACATAGACAAAACCCTCGTAATAGTCTATCTGTGGGTTACAAGAATTCCCGATTTCTCCCGATACGAGCTCTATCTTATCCCATTCCTTATCTACTATAGTCTCTCTGTAATATATCTGTCCATCCCTATCCCATACAACCATAACCCTTCCTTTTTCTTCTTCAACCGCGAGGGATGGTCTCGTCATATCACCCTCGTATGTGTCGAGGGTGTCTATGTGCGCTAGTTGATTACCATCGAATATCCCGTAAATGACCTTGCATTCCCCTGGATTCAAGATACTAAACGATATGTGGGCTATATCATCTTCTGATACCACAAATGATGGAGTACTCAGGGAGTCATTCTTGTATATAGATACGGGAGTGGTAAAACTGTCGTAGTCAAATTTAGAGAATAGAATTGTATCACAAGAAGTGCTTCTCCACATAACCCATGGGTTTTCTTCACCGTCGAGTGATATACAGGGGAGAGTTCCCTCACCGACCAGAAAATCGCAGGAGAAGAGACTGTCATCTGTGTATGTATAGAATATGTTACCGTCTGATTGATAGACTATATGTACCCTGCCATCTGCATCCCTTATGAGCTTTCTCCCATTATTATATGAAGTTGCAAGGTGTGTTTGAGACTTCTGCCAGGGGATAAAGACGGTATCCATTCCCATTCCAACCTTGTAAATATCATCCGTGTCTTCGGTCCAGACTACCGAAAGGGTGCTGTCTGCAAGACTCATCTGCGGATGTTTGCAGTCTTTATACATATCACTCAAAACAACACTGTCTCCCCACTCTATCCTGTCAAACTCTCTGTGGAGGACTACATTTTTGCCCGCAACACTGTCTGAATATGTGATTACACAGCCGTCCATAATCTGCGGTGAAGCCCCATTTGCAATTGTCTCTCTATCCTTCCAGTCCCCATAAAGCCATTTCTTTCTGTGGCAGATATTATTACCTTCCTTCCATACGATATTTACAAAATCACCATAAATATCTATAAAGGGATAGGAAGAGGAAACATAAGGACTCTCTGAGATATTCACCTCTTGAGACCAAGAGCCGTCTGTTTTGACTTTATAATAAACCTCATTTTCCCCATCTCCGTATGGCCTTCTCCATGCGACATGCGGAGAGCCATTACGGTCAATATCTATACTGGATGTAAAAGAGGCGACCCCCTTCTCTTGAACATTGGAATCATAAAAATCAAGATTTGTCCAGTTAGTATCAGAAGGATCTGGTATAGGGAATTTCCCATATCTCATTCTCCAATGGATAATGGGGTTGCCCGGGTCACTCTTGTCAACTTTCTGGTATTCTACGGCGATATGAGCAGTATCATCCACAATAGCAATAGAGGGTGGAGTTATTTCTACGGTCACTGTGGTAGAAGATGGAACCACAAGAATCCTATAAGTTTCTCCTGTATCTGCCCATTCTGTAGATTTCTTTCTGAAAAATAGTGTGTCTTTCCATGTCCAAACTAAGCCTAATGAATCATTAGAATAAGCAACATTAGCAGGAAATCTGCCGTCACTGATCCCTTTTTGACACCACTTGCCACATTTCTCAGAATAATGGCCGAGTAGTACCCTGTCATTAACACCTCCCGAATGATAAACCATATAGATATTACCAAAGGAATCAACATACAATTTCTTTTGACTATTATAGGCAGTCGCAAGTTCTGTGGTTGAGAAGAGAGGACCGATTTCAAAGTTTGCTTCACACATATCCACACCGACATTGAGCGCTCGGTCAAATGCAATTACCTTTATCCTGCACTCAGACGAACTCACATCCGGAATCTCCCAGTTGTAATAAGTTGTTTCAGGATCCAGAGTGGCAATAGTATCCCAGGAAGCATTGGGATAGTTAGATGTAAATAGTACTCTCACAGAATCCACACCAACATTATCCCAGGGCTCACTCCACTCTATCCTCTTCAATCCCCCGATCTCCCATCGCTCACCACCTACGGGTTTAAGGAGGTCTATGACAGGAGGTGCTGCATCGGGGATAAAGACGGTATCAACAACAATCCCAAGCTTATATATATCTTCTATGTCTTCAGTCCAGATTACCGAAAGGATACTATCAGCAAGACCCATCTGAGGGTATTTACAATTTTCATACATATAGGTCAGAAGGATACTGTCTCCCCATGCAATTCCGTCAAATACCTTGTAAAACACTGCGTTTCTACCCGCAATGCTGTCGGAATATGTGAGTACACAGCCGTCCATAATCTGCGGTGAAGTGCCATCGGTAATTGTGCCAGTATCTTCCCAATCTCCATAAATCCATCTCTTCCTGTAACAGATACTGTCCTCTTCCTCCCACACCACATCAACAAAATCACCATATATCTCGATAAATGGATGATACGATGCAACATCAGGTGTCTCTGAGATGTTTTGAATATCGCTCCATCCAGTATCAGTCTTTTTGATGTAATAAACCTCTCCCGTCTCACTCCATGAAGGTCTTGTCCAGACAAGATGGAGTATACCGTCGGCATCAATATCTATAGAAGCAACAGAGTTGCCGAGTCCACGGAAGCCATTGGTAGTTGCTGCATTCAATGTTTCTGTTTGTAGTGTACCCGACGAGTAATCATAGCGGATATATATGAGTGTCCATCGTGTCTCTGCCCCAGGAGGTGCCTTTGGGTCAGGCTGAACTGCTGACCAGAAAACCTTTGTAATGACGATATGGGCGGTGTTGTCTTCACCCAGAACCATGGATGGTGATGAGAATTTTACCCCATAATCACTCTCACTTTCTATAAGCACAGATGGATTTTCCCAATCTTCCCTTTTATAATAGAGCCTTGCTGTTTTTTCATCTCCTGTATCTTCTTCCTCTACCCAGCAGAGATTTGCCTCTCCTGTATTGTCCAGACAGACCGCAGGGAATCTGCCATCACCAATACCTTCCTGCTCCCAGGTACTGCCATTGTCGGGAGAATAATCAAAGAGAATCCTGTCAACCACATCCTCAGAGTGATATACGGCATAGATATTACCGGAGTTATCAACACACACCTTTCTCTGGCTGCTATAGGCGGTGGTAAATTGGGTGGTTGAAAAGAATGATCCTACCTCAAACCATGAACTCGTATCTGCCCCCTCGTTACCCGCCCTGTCCTCTGCCACCACTATTATCTTACAATTTGAGCATACAAGTCCAGGTATCTCCCAGTCATAGTGGGTGGAATCGGATGAAAGCACGGCAAGTGTATCCCACTCGGGCCAGCAGCCTTGTTCATCACCCTGTGCCTTTCCACCCTGCGTATACAGTATCACCCTCACAGAATCCACACCCACATTATCCCATGGCTCACCCCACTCAATCCTCTTCAATCCCCCAATCTCCCACCTCTCACCACCTACGGGATATAAAACCGTGACTTCAGGTGGTGATATATCAGCGATGGTAAAATCTGAATTGGATAAATCTTCACCTTGATTACCTCCTTTATCATAGGCTATCACTTTTACTCTGCATCTGTTAGAAGAAGGGGTGTTAACTGCCCAGTAAAATATAGTGTCTGTCCCGGGTAGGGCAACGATGTCTTCCCAAATTACATCTGGGTCTCCATAATTTCGCGTGACGAAAACCTTGATATACTCTATCTGGCTATTGTCCGAAGCCTCCCATTCAATACCAATAGTATCTCCAATATCGTAATTGGTTGGGTCATTGGGACAGATTAAACTTACCTCAGGTGGATGGATATCTATAAATAGCATCTCGCCCGTCGTCTCCTCCATAGTTTGTCCCTGTGGGTCACAGGCTACACCCTTTATATAGCACCTTTTCCCCACGGGGACAGAGGATGGTATAAGCCAGTTAAGGCCGAAAGTCCCATGTTTTTTACGAGGAGTAATGCTCCCGATATGCATCCAGGAACCACATGGGTTGGTGGCGTAAAAGTATTGAACCATATCTATACCTACATCATCTGATGCATTACAACCAATCGTGACTGTTTCCCCAGATTCCAGAGTGCCGTATACAGAAAGACCGGAGATACTCGGGTCGGTATTATCCTCAATCAGCTGGATATCATCGAAGTATGCAAAACCATAAAATTCCGGATTGCCATACAGGGTAATTTGAAGTGTATCCTCATCCGAACCCGATGTCCATGACCCATAAACATAAGTCCAATCAGTATTGCCCGAAATGTCACCAAAGTCGCTGTGGTGATGATAGGGAGACCACACCCCAAGTGCTATCCGGGCAGAACCGCTGATAAGGCTTGTTTTTACCCAACCGGTGAGCCAGTAGGTGGTATTGGGGTTACACGGTATTATCTTTTGATAAACCCCGAAGTATTTACCCGTGGCTTCCTCTCTGGATATATAAAGGGAGTAAACCCCCTGGTGCGCATTAGGTAATACATCTTTGTAACCATCTCCGTAAGGCATCCAACAGGTAAACCCTTCCTCAAAATCGGGGTTGAAGACAGTTTCATTACTAACGGTAAATTCCTCACTCAATCCCTCACCCAGATTTTCAAACTCATCACATGCCTTTACCTTTATCCTGTAGTCTCCCACTCCGGCGTCAATTGCCCAATCATAGGAAGACTGTCCAATTTCCGCATCGGCAATCTTCTGAATGTCTTCTCCTGTGGATGTTGCAAGCCATAATTCCTGCGATTGAATTCCAAAATTATCTTTTGCCCCCCATTCAATTGGTAAGGTCCATCCCGGTCTCCATTTCCCGCCCTGATTGGGATATTCGTGTAGAAAAACGGTTATTTTTGGGGATGTATCCCTCCAGAATTTAAGAGAATAAGGAGAAGAATCGCCAAATGCCCATACCCCACAGAGATACTCATAACCATCTTCATTTAACAGGGTAATATGGGGATAGTAATTTCTGGAAAATGTCTTGGTAAGATTAAAAGACGTATTATCCCATTGTCCCAGATGTTTTCTTCTACAAGCAACTACACTCTCTTCTCCCACATCATAACTCCATATTACAAACACATCTGATGAGGAGGATACTGTAACAACGGGATAGGAGTAATCAGATATGGAACCAACAGATTCCGCACCACTCCAGGTATTTCCATCAAAACGAGATAGACGAACCTCATAAGGATAGGATTCCTTTATCCATACGGCAATAAGCGAACCGTCGGGAGAGACAGCAAGCGAGGGGCTCCTTACACCGTACCCGTCTATAGTATTTTTTACATCCCAATCACCGCCACTTGCATGGTATATCCAGGAGTTAGTTCCCCATTCTTCGTAGACATAGTAGTGATTGGTCTCTCCCCATACTATATGAGGGACATTACCAACCACAGCAATTGCCGGAGAACTAAACTCCCAATAATCGTAATTAGTGGGCCCGTAATTAAAATTATCGTGAAAAGCTATTGTAACCTGTGGAAAATTAATATCGGGCTCTGAAATCTCAAAAGAGGAGTATCCAAGATAGCATATCCATTCATCAACACCAACTGGTGGAGGAACATCAACATCCGCCGCAATATGGACCATACCATCCGAGCCAACTGCAATACTCGGTGGATTTATGTGCCCACCGGGCATACCAAGAGAAACACAGGGGTGCCAACCTCCGGGTTCGGTGTAAGTAAAATACAATTCATCCTCACCAACTTTGCCTGTTACCCCCACATGCTCCACCCATACCACGCATATCGTTCCATCTGGTGCAATCGCTATGGATGGATAAATATAACCATAATCAAGGGGTTCAAGATTCTCCGTGAGACACAACGGCTCACTCCAGTTAGCACCACCATCAGATGATATTATATACCATATCTCAGACACATACTCTGTTGTCCCCCCATACGGTCTTTCTCCAGGCGAGGCATATACCATATGTATAACTCCATCCTGGTCAACCACTATGTTCTGTGAGTTGTTGTCCCCTATCCCCTTTCTGGCATCAAAAAGTGAAAGACTGACAGGGGAGGTCTCCTCGCTGTCCCATGCCCCTTCTTTTGCATAGATAAAATCCTCATCATAAGAAAATGCTTTGTAGCAAAAGGTTGCGTAGTTTTCAAGACCACCATCGATGAATTCCTCACCATCGCCAACATACACCACAACGATACCTGTTTCTACCTCTTGTCCAACTGTGTATTCCACACTATTTGTGGGTTCCCAGCCAATACCTTTTGTCTCCTGCTTCCTCACAACGAGTGTCTGGGTTGGGAATGGAACATCTGCTTTCTCCCACCTCACATGCATCCCTCCGTTAAGGGACTTTACTTCTATTTCCTCTATCCCCTTGCAGAGGAGTTTTCTCCTTTCAGCTATCGGTGATTCGTGGTCTTCACTATCGAGAGCCCTGATACCTAAATCGTATGGAGTTTCCGCCTCAAGCACATCAATAGTTGTGGTCACACTATTTCCCGTTCCGGGGTCGCTTCTTTCAAAGATAACATCCACGGGTTCTATTCTGTATTTAGCCTCATAGTTTGAGTTATCCATCCAGGTGAGCGATGCTCTCGTATAGGATAAGGGTGTAACCGTAAGCTGGGTGACGGGGTTCAACCAGAGCGCAGTAGCTGAAATTGTTTTAGAAAAGTCCGACTCCCTGCCCGCATTTCTGGCAAGGATTTTGTACCAATAGGGTTGCCCCCGCCAAAGGGTAGGATCTGGTGGGTTGCTGTTACACCACGAATACCTCCATCCCTCACCATCGGGGTCAGGACTGCTGATAGTGTGTGTCTGGAGATACGGATAGTCCCAGATAGTGGGATTCGTAGTCCTCCATATCTCAAACTCCGTCTCTCCGGTTGAGTTATCCACCCATTGGAGGTCAATACTGTTTTCAGTGACATTTGCTATCCAGGGGAGTGGTTCACCCAGATAGCCCACCTCGCCCAGAAATTTTCCGATAAGCCCCGAGGTTGACAGGCATGCCCTGGGAAGTGTCTGGTCTACCACATATTCAAGGTCATCCTCCCTTGCATACCACAAATTCCACCAGGAGGGGTTTATACCATCACAATACCCCCTTAAACTGGAAGAAGATTCAAGGTTAGCCTCTGCTTTATCGCTCACATCAAAATTGATGTCAACTGAAGTATTGTTGTAAAGAGAGTAATAAAAATAGTTGATGTTCTTCCCATCTGCTACCTTATCCAGATTACCCGTTGTTGCAAGATAAATATAAGCCTCTATGCCGAGAGGCGTAAGGGCAAAACCATGTGGTGGATAATTGGCATCCTCCATAAGATGAGATGCCCTTCCCAACCACCTTAATCCCTGAATCCTGTTTCCTTCGTTCCAGCACTGCACTGCCCAGTTATAATATTCTTCCACCCTGTCTGGGTTATTTCCTATATATCGGGAAGTACCGGGTACATGTCCCCATCCATGGTCAAGTACATTCCACCCATAGTGGATTGTATTTCTATCTCCAAATGTGCTGTAGTGGTCAGGCCAGTTTGAACTCTTAATAAGATTCTGTGTCAGTCCAAAGGGGTCCACCTTAATTTCTGAAACATAATTAGAATCTGTATTTGAATTATACCATGCGTAACCAACGCCAAAAAGGAGAGTTAACAATTCTGCTTCTTTTATCACTATATCTGGTCTCAGGAATTCCGAAGATAAGGTCATCCAGAATGTAACGGCAGCCCACACATAAAATGCGTCCTCCAGAGGAATATCACCGTTCTCACTCAGCCATAATCGCAGGGTATCTCCTTTCAACTGATCGCGTAGATAACGAAACTTTTCTGCAAATTCAACATCATTAAATTCAAGCCATTTCCAGTTATTGTAACTCTCAGGCCCCCCAGTTGGTCAATTCTACATCTCCCGTTACAGGGTCTCCCACCTCGGGATAGAAGGGACTCTTAAAACAACTCTTGTGAACGAGACGGGAATAGGATGTTGGGAGCTGTGAATTCCACAAAACACTTGAGGTATAGGCAGTCGCTCTTTCATGCGTAACGGCATTCCAGGCACTGCAAACGACAGGACGAAGTAAGAGCCCTATCCCCATTATCAGAATACATACCCTTTTCATACTCACCTCCCGATTTTTAGTTTATCAAAATCAGTTTTTTACTCTCTATATATCTTCCCGCCTCTAATTTAATGAAGTAGACCTCATCAGGAAGATTTTTACTATTCCAGGTTATTCTATGGTATCCAGGTTCTTCCATCGTATTGATTAGAGTAACAACTATCCTTCCAGAAAGGTCACAAATCTTTAACGAGACCCGGCTTCTTATAGGTAATTGATAGCTAATATCCACCTCATACCTCAGTGGATTGGGATATACCTCCAATGCAAGTTTTCCTCCTTGTGACTCCTCTTGTATTCCTACATTGGTAACTATACTTCCATAAATATCGTAGTCAGGCTCTGGTCCCCGTGTATCACTCCATATCACCAGACAGTTTTCACCACAATAGGCAATGGTGGGCAAATATTCATATGACCACCATGCGGTGCTTATGGCGAAATTGGTGTCTATCAAGTCGCCATCTGAAGAGACCCATTGACCATAAATATCGCTATATTCGTTGCGAGCAGTGGCAAAAGCTACCAAGTAATTTGTCTGACTCCATACTACACTGGGGCCTCCTCCGCCGCTCTCTGGGCCTCCCGCTACGATGATGGGCTCACCAATGAGTGAACCGTCCGTAGAGACAAGTTGCCCAAAGACAGTATCATCATGAGCGGCTACTACAAGATAATTCGTTCCTCCAAAGGCTATATCAGGGTACATTGTAGATACCCCCCCCATAATTATGAGAAAATTGGTATCAACAAGAGAACCTTCCTGATTTACGAATTGTCCACAAACATCAAAGGGGTTGATTTGACCATCCGAGTTTGTCCAAACCACCAAGTAATTTTCTCCATCAAATGCTACGGCAGGGTTATATCCTTTTCTTGCTGAATGGGAAATAGTAAAATTTGTGTCTATGATTTGCCCTTTAGAGGAAATGCGTTGTGCATTTATACGCACATCGTAAATATCGTCATAATGATCTTGCCATACTACAAGGTAATTAATACTCCCAAAGGCAACAGAGGTGTTGCATTGATAATAACTTGTGGTACATACCGCAAATTCTGTGTTTATAAAATTACCATTCGGAGCTACCAATCGTCCATATACATCCCAACTTTCATTCCTATCATCACACCACACCACCAGATAATTGCTATCTCCAAAGGCTATATCAATCATCCACTGCCCACTGTCTGCTGTGCAGATTGGGAAGTTGGTATCTATGAGAGTGCCTTCCTCTGATACAAACTGTCCCCAGATGTCGTTGTTGAAATAATCACCCGTTGCCCTGTCATCCTCCCACACCACAAGATACCTCTCACCGCAAGATGCAACCGCAGGATGCCACTGCCTGCCAGATGCATTACATATAGGGAAGTCTGCAGCCGCAAGGCTCAAAAATATGAGTATAGAACTAAAAATCATAGTTCTAACCTGGATTAGTTCCGTAAAACTTCCTTTTCAATGCCCTGCTGGTATATACCTGATTAACTTATAGACATACACCTCGTGGCAGTCAGGATTTGCAGTGTTATCTATATAGACCGAGTCCTTTATTACCCCAACACTATCAGCATACCAGGTATAATCCACAATTCTGGAGTTCTTTCCAGTGTTAGGGTCTGACTTATAAAACTCTGTGCCCACCTTCCAACAATTCTCGTATGTCCCTGCAGGAACAATCACATTCTCTCTTTCAATCAAAGTAAAAATAGCACTGCCCACCCCTGGCACCACAGTAGACCAACTTCCGCCCTTGACAACAGGTGTTTTCAATACTTCTGAATAACTCACATCTCCTATCTTGTCCATTAAACACAGTGAAGTTCCTATAACCGCCATCCAGTTATCCACAGGGCTATCCCATGTCTCGCTCCCAACATCCCATAGCTCGGAGGGGAGGGATTCGGGCAAGGGAAAGGTGGTAAATCCATACCACTGATTCCCTCCATAAGAGGTGGATTGCATTATCGTCTCTGTATGTTCGGTGTATATCCACTTATCTCCCACCGAAAGCGATAGATGGAACACATCCGACATCGCGAACAGAGACACAGAACAAAATAACAGGATACCCGCCAATATAGATCTAAGCAGCATACAGTCCTCCTTGTTTTTTTAGCAATATGAATAACTTCTGCAAGGAAATGAAATATCGGGGTCAGGTATTGACCTCAGTGGAATAGCTTCATATTTCACAAGGCAGGCGTCGGACATTTCTGATCTTTTCACTATTTCCTTGATTTCCTTTTTGGTCCTCTCGCCTTTTTTCAACACGCTCTTCCGCTTTGGATATAGCTACATAGTTCGGTTCCAAAGTAACCGGCAAGTTCCTCGACATCTAATGTCAAGACCTGACCTTATGACCCTAAAACCCATGGATTTCACCGATTAGGAAAATATTTTATTCTGTGAGAATCTGTGCAACCCCTGCCTGCGGCAGGCAGGTGTGGCTCCTCTTAAATTTTGATATTTGCATTTTAATATTTAATTTTTTTTCAGTATGCCATTGCGTATACGACGATGTTTATCCCCATTTTGAACGCCTTCTCTCTTATTTCTTCCGGGTCCTTGTGCACATCGGGGTCAGCCCAACCATCCGACACATTGCTCTCGTATGTATAATAAACAACAAGTCTACCCTTATAAAATAGTCCATAGCCCCTCGGTGGTTTGTTATTGTGCTCGTGTATCTTCGGCGGGCCCGTTTGAAAATCATAAAAACAGTGATAGATGGGATGGGAGAACGGCAGCTCCACGAGTTCCAATCCCGGAAAGACTTTAGCCATCTCCCTTCTGAACGCCTTATCCATCCCATAATCATCATCTGCATAGAGAAATCCACCCTTGAGAAGATAATTCCTGAGACATTCAATCTCTACATCGGATAGCTGTATATCTCCATGCCCGGTGAGAAATATGAACGGACAGGAGAATAAATCGGGGTCTATCGGTGTTATCACGCGCTGATTTGAGGCTGCGTTAATGGTGGTTCTTTTATTTATTTCCCTCGCAAGATTTGGAATGATGGAAGGGTCGTTATACCAGTCACCTCCCCTGTATTTAACCCTCGCTATGGTTATATCACAAGAGGAGAATAGTATGGTGAATACCAAGAACCACATATGATAAAATATCAAAAATCAAAATGCAAACCTGCCTGCCGGTAGGCAGGTATCAAAATTGTTGCACCAGCTCACAGAGTCCGTCCACAGGTCACAGACTCGCATGAGATCCGTATGGATATGGACAAGCTGGTGCACTCCTGAGAGCGTGGTCACCTCGCATTTTACGCTATTTCTGCTATACTTCAACCCATTGCTCCAAAATTTTTGATTTTTAATTTGTTATTTTACATTTTAATTTTTGATCTTTCCTGCCTGCCGTCAGGCAGGGATTTACATCTGGTACAGTCCATTGGCGATTATGTATTCCCTCACACCCTCGGGAACGAGGTATCTTATGCTCTTGCCGCTTTTTACTCTATTCCTTATCATCGTTGAAGATATGTCTATGTTCAATTCGAAAATCCTTGCCTTTCCTCTTAATAGCTTGTCAATTCTTTCCCTGTCGTATCCCGGTCTCGTTATCACGATGAACTCTAATAGGGTGAGAAGGGTCTCGGGCTCCTTCCACCCCCCAAACTCCTCTGCCTGGTCTGTCCCCATAATGAGATACAGAGAATCCCTCTCGTTTTCCGCCATGAGTTCCCTGACCGTGTCTATCGTGTATGAAACCTCCCTCCGCTTGACCTCCAAATCCAGCAACTGGAAAGATGGGTTATTCTTTATCGCTATATGAAGCATCTTCAATCGTACAGCGGATGGTACCTCGGGCTGCTCTTTATGTGGGGGGATATGGGTGGGAACGAATAGTATCCTGTCAAGATGAAACTCATCCATCACGAGTTCGGCACCGATCAGGTGAGCGGTGTGGGGAGGATTGAATGTCCCGCCAAATATACCAAGTCTCATAAGTAGTAAATGCTACCTTTCTATCTTTTCTTGAAGAGTCATCCACTCAAAACACCTCTCGCACCTGAAGCAAAATTCCTTAAACTCACCACCGCATTTAGAACACATATATGCATTTCCTTTAGCCACTTTCCCCAGAACATCCTCCATAACCTCCACCGCCCTCTTATAGTCTTTCTCCTTCTTATAGAGCTCAACGAGTTGATATGCCGTTCTCTCATCTCTGCTCATTTCGAATGCCTTCAACAGCATATCTGCGGCTTTTTCCTTCTCGCCAAGTTTGTAATACAGCTCCGCCAGCCTCCTGTGTGCCTCCATACTTTCAGATACCTCAATGCAAGACTCATATATATCCACCATATCCTGATAACGCCTCTTTTCAAAATAGGCATTCTCAAGCCTGCTAAAGGTGATGAATGCAAATTTGGACGCATCCCGAATTATGCGTCGCCAAAGCTCTATCGCTTCATCGATATCCCCGCTATCGTATTTTATGTCTCCCATATAAAGAAGCGCGGGTACAGATGCCGCATCCATCCTGAGTGCCATATTGAGCTTTTGGATAGCCTCTCGTTTAAATCCTTTTTTAAAGAGGGCTCTTCCATAAGAGGCAAACACGCAGGCAAGTGTCTCTTTATCGCCCAACTTCTTTCTTGTCGCTATTGCATCTTCCCACATCTCAGATTGCTCGCATACACCCGCAAGCATATTTAGATAATATCCATCTCTGGGAAAGAGTGCAACTATCTCCTTCAAATAGGGAAGGCTCTCCTTAAATTTCTCCGCAGCAAATAGATCATCTATTACGGACTGAAGCACCCTTTTTTTAATTCTGCTGTCCAGCCTGGGTTTTAAAAGTGATCTGTGAATCCTCACTGCCTCTTCAAGCATTCTCCTCCCCCTCAGAATATCTCCCAACCTCACATAGGCGGCAATATCGGTGGGATTGGAGGATACATATTTTCTCAACTTTATTTCTGCCTCCTCCTCATCTCTGGCAAGGAGAATATCGGTGTATGTTATTCTGTCTTTACTCCTCCTTCTCAACATTTTCCTCCTCAAGCGGTAAATTCCTTATGGCTGCAAGTTCCTCCTTCAGATTTTTAATATCTCTCTCTTTGTTCCGTAAGGCTCGCCTCAATCTGATCTCGCTTACCACCATTATTATGAATGCAAACACCACCCCTATAACGACAGATTCAATTATCACGAGAGAAAGGTTAGTGTCGATTGTCCGGCCAAGGAGTGTCAATATAACTGGCGTTGCGTTCTGGGCCAACATCACAGTACCAAACACCACAAATATAACCACTATGACACCGATAACGATAAACATATTCCTCCCTTGTTAAGCCAGAGAATTATACACTATATTTCATAAGTTGTCAAGAAAAAAATTGGACGTCCCGCCTTTGGCGGTATCCCGAAGAAAGCGGAACAGATTCACCCCGCACCTATGCATAGGTGCGGGGGAACCACAGAGAATTTTTTTTAAAAAGAGCAAAACCTCCCTGCCCTGTTAGATGTTCTTGTCCCGTGAGATGCTCGCTATCTAATGGGACGCTATCTAATGGGATACTATCTAACAGGGTGAATGTCCTCCATATCCAAACTTCCTGATATATGGAGCACTATACAATAGTGCTACCATATATACTCGATTATCCAGAGTCCTTGTTAAGAAATCATTGAAATAAGCACGAGATTCTTAGAATGAAGAACTCCATAAAATTGCTTGTAGAGATTTCTCTCAAAAACACTTTAAGGAGATGAGATTTGAGCACACAGAGAAAATAAATATCGTTTCTCTGTGAACTCTGTGGTTTATATCTTCAGTTGTCAAGAAAAATCTCACCCATATTTTACTATTTATTCCGCTCCATTTCTTCAACCCATCTGCCATTCCTGTACCTCACGACCGAATATACACCCCCCTCCAGTGTGGTGGTGACAATCTCAACACTGCCGTCTCCATCGATGTCAAAGAATGTGGGACTACCGGTGTATTTCTCAAGATAACCGCTAATCGTGTGGATTCTCTCGTATATACCCCCTCTGAGCTCAAATATAACTATCTCCCTTCCCTCGCTCACGCACGCCTCTTCCATATAGCCGTTGCCATCCAAGTCTCGTATTCCGACGGAAGGCAATTGATTCAATGGGATATCTGCCTCCAACACCCACGATTTCTCTTTGACAAGTTCATCAACTTTCCTTCCCACAAGCAGGGCATCATCCCTTTCCCTGAAAGCACCAACCCTTATTCTAAGCCAATCTTCACCGCCGACCACGTAGGCGGGATAGCCCGCCTCGATAAGTCTATCCACAAGTTGCTGTGCACCCTCCTTCCCCCTCGTTGAACTCACCTGTATTGTAAAGAGGCGTGCAGTTGTATCTGCGGTTGGCGGAACATATTGCACCCCGGTCTCCCTCTTCCCCACGAGAAATTCGGGAATAAAAATCTTTTCTCCTCTTATATCCAAAGGTCTCTCTACCACAAGACTGTCAGTTCGTATAACGGTCATTCCCTCGTCGGTCAATACATATATTCGTGAATCAAGTGGGCTGGTCTCAACAGCCCTGCAGGAAAGCCCCATCTCCTTCAATAAAACATCGGTTCCGGCGTCAAATACCAAAAGGCGATCGGAGGAGGCAATCACGCCATATGAACCGTCCCTCGAGAGTTTTACAAAGAGTGGCCTTGCGGTTAGGTTTATCTTTTTATCTATCTTGTATGTGAATCTATTCAAAACATGCAGTGCACCGGCAGATAGAATGTATATCTTGTTGCCCGCCGGTGTAGTTATGAGCTCGATGGGTGTATCCTCCACTTGAATAGTCTTTATGATAGAGAGTTGTTTTCCCGAGTAGACCTCTATCCTGTCCCCGAATGCAATATATACCCTCAGACCGTAAGGACTGACACAGAAGGTAATCGGCTCATCTATCTCCTTTGTTCTCTTGGTCTTCTCCTTTTTATCAATTACTATCACGCCGTGGGGAGTAAGGAGCCATATATTCTTATAGTCCTCTCTGTATTCGATTATAGAATCACGGACGAGCCATTTGTCGTCACACAGGATACCACCTTTGTTTATGGAATATATGTCTTCATCTGTAAGGATAACGGCGAATGTGGCGGGGTGAAGTCGCTTAATTATCTCTTTTTTGTTGCCTTCAATGTCGTATCTGTAGAGGTATGAGTTATGAATAAAAACTGAATCTTTATAGAATAAAATACCCTTCGGGTTATCCACATTGATACTACCCACAAGGGAATTTAAGGAGAGGTCGTACATCCCGACTTCATATGTATCTGTGATGAAGCCCACAACCCCGCTGAGGTCCTCTTTCTTATCAAAATATACACCCCTCTCCTTGGGTGACTCGTGACAGGAGGTGAGAAACAGAATTGGGATGATATATATTAAAAATCTCTTCATATCATCTTGCCACCGTTTATGATGAGATTAAATCTGCATCCAAGGAAATCCGCAGCCTTCCTTGACACCGTCATCCGGGATAGGAATATTTCAAAGTACTCCATTACGGACGATATACCGGTATCTATGGCGATATCGAGGGATATTACCTTATTTTCTCTCTCAACCCTCAGGGTGGAACTCTCTGTGGAGTAGTTGACTCTGTCATGTATATCAAACTTTATAAACTTTGGATTCCTCACCCTCGAACGATGGACATCTGCCTTATCCGCCAGGATAAGTGCGGCAGTGACATCTGACACCGGTAGTCCATCCTCCTCGTGATGATTCCCGATGGCGGCGATAACCTCCGCGACATCGTTAATATCCATATCCATTTGAGTAAGTATCATGTGGGCTATTATCGCCCCCGTCTGGGCATGAGAATCTCTGGAGATAACATTTCCTATATCGTGGAGGCAACCAGCTATGGCGGCAAGTTCACAGAGTCTCTCGTCCCTTCCCAGTTCTTTCAGTATCTTCCTCGCATCCCTCGAAACTATGTGAGAATGCCTCTCACCGTGTTCGGTATAGCCAATCACGCCAAGGGTCTCGTTTGCCTTTTTTATATATGTCTTTACAGTTTTATTTTTCTTTACATCACCCAACGAAATCATAACCCCAGATTATGCGTTAAGAAACCATCTCAAGATCCGTTCCATCTCAAGACCCGTATGGGCAGGATCTGTATGGAATGGACAAGATTATACCTGCCTACCGGTCCCTACGGACCCGTATGGGCAGGCAGGTAAGATTATCACCTGCCTACCGCAGGCAGGCGAGATATTTGAAAATAAAGAACTTACGCACAGCATCTCATACGAGCCGTAGGGCCGTATGGACAATAATTAAATGAAGAACCTTTCCATACGGATCCCGCGGACTTTTCACCCATAAGGTAAAAAAAACCGCATTCTAAAAATTTCTTATATTATCTGTGTTTATCCGTGGTTATCCCTGCCTACCGGTCCCTACGGATCCGTATGGACAGGCAGGCGTGGTTAATGCATACTTTGAGATAATCTCTCTCCCGTTTCTGCATCAAATATATGCAGTTTTTCTCTCTTAAAATCTATATTTATTTTCTCCCCGGAGTGGGGCGGAGACTCGTACACCCTCATAATAATTGGAATATCACCCATAGACAGATGCAGAAGCGCCTCATTTCCGAGTGCCTCAACAAGGTCTATCTTCGCCCTGATTTTCCCCTTGCTATCGATGACTATATCTTCAGACCTTATTCCCATTACGACCTTTCCCCGCGCATTCTCCACCGGGATTTTGACATCGCCAGTTTCTGACCTGAACACGCCAGCCTCAACAACACCTTCGATGAAATTCATGGGCGGGGTTCCCATGAATCCCGCAACGAAGTAATTGACGGGGTGGTCATAAAGTGTCTCTGCATCCCCCACCTGCTGTATTCTCCCTTTATTTAATATTACGATCTTATCTCCCATTGTCATAGCTTCAACCTGGTCGTGTGTCACATAGATCGTTGTGGCAGACAATCTCCTGTGAAGTTTCTTGAGTTCGGTTCTCATCTCGACCCGCAATTTTGCATCGAGATTCGAGAGGGGCTCATCAAATAGAAAGACCTGGGGATTTCTCACTATTGCCCTTCCCACAGCTACCCTCTGCCTCTGCCCACCGGATAAAGCCCTCGGTTTCCTCGATAGAAGTTCCTCTATCCCGAGTATTCTCGTCGCATCTAAAACACGTTCTTTAACATCCTCCCTGGGATATTTTCTCAGTTTTAGGGCAAATGCCATGTTCTCGTAAACCGTCATGTGCGGATATAGGGCGTAATCCTGAAATACCATGGCAATATTTCTGTCCTTTGGTGGAATATTATTTACCCTTCTGTCTCCTATATATATTTCGCCCTCGGTTGGTGTCTCAAGCCCCGCTATTAACCTGAGTGTTGTCGACTTGCCACATCCAGAAGGGCCAACGAGAACACAGAACTCCTTATCCTCTATCTCAAGATTTATATTCTCCACCCCAACAACATTCTTGTCGTATATCTTCCTCAAGGACATGAGTCTCACCTTTGCCATAATGCCTCCTGTAATTCTCCCGTATAAACTACCCTCGCCACACCCTCAATAGAATTGTCTGATGTATCCACCGAAAAATAGACTCTACTCCGTGTGTTTACCTTTATGGGAGGTGTAACAAACCCGAGAACTGCAGAAATAACTGCGGATGCAAAGGCACCTGCTCCGCAGGCGAGCGTCTCTCCCTCAACTCCCCTCTCGTATGTGCGGATGCTCAATTCGGAATTATTGAGAATTTGAATGAAGCTCACATTGGCTCCTTCCGGCAAAAAGGATTTGTGGTTTCGTATCTTCCTTCCCATCTCCATAATGGGTACATCATCTACATTCTCATCAAAAATCAGGACGTGAGGCACGCCCGCGTTCACATAATGGCTATTCAGACTTCTATCATCTATGACCAACTCCTGATTGAGGCGAATATCCTTTGGCGGAGGGAGAAATATCTTGATCTTCTTCTCTCGCACCTCTGCTTTTATTGTGCCACAGGAAGTGGTAAATGTAACCGTATCCTTTTCAACACCGAGAATCCGGCAGGCTCGGGCGGTGGGGAAGATGCCGTCGATACAGAAAGATGCTTCAGAGCCATCAGAATTGAAGCACATCCAATTAAAATCGGCATCACTCGCTCCCGTGAGAATTATCACCCCATTTGCACCGACAGACAGCCCTCTCCCGCAGATAGATGGGATAATGGGGAGAAAATCATCCATATTAATTTTTTTCTCCCTGTTGTCTATTAATATGAAATCATTTCCGCCAGCCGATACCTTTATAATGGGCAATCCCTTAAGCTGCATAATTTCCCCTTTATCATTTTTATTTTATCCTTTTTCCTTCCTAGTTTAACCAACCATCCGACTAACAAACTAACCAACTACTCTCTTATAATTCCGGAGAGGGTGGGATTCGAACCCACGTTCCACCTTTCAGCAGAAAACCGATTAGCAATCGGTTGCCTTCAGCCTCTCGGCCACCTCTCCCATTCCTGAAACGGAGAAGAGCGATGAGCGAAGAGAGAATTTTCATCTAATAATCTATTTATCTTGCTATCTTTTCCCTTTTCTCTCTTCAATTAATTTCATTCTTCGTTCGTCCTTAGTCTCTTGTCTGATGTCTTTTGTCTTTTAATCTTCAATCGTCAATAGTCAATTGTAAATCGTCTCTCTTCCCTCTTCTCAAAAAACCCGGAGGGCGAGGGATTCGAACCCCCATGGGATTGCTCCCGGCGGATTTCAAGTCCGCTGCCTTACCGTTAGGACTAGCCCTCCTAAGTTCCTGTTTCTTATTACGACAGCTCACTAAACGAGGTCTTTCCTCTCTTTCGAACGGTAGCCATATAATCAACTTGGCTATATTATACCACGAACTCCCATAAAAGTCAAGAAAAAATTTATCAGATAGAAAGATTAAAAGAGGGTGGCTGGTGGGTTTTATATCCTGGTGTTGTGGACACAATTTAACATCGATTGAATTTGTTGAAGTGTAGCATAAATCCCTTAAAGACTTATCCACTTAACTCACCTAAATATGGAGCAAAAATATAATTACATTTAATATAGCACATTTTGGAGTAAATGTCAAGAAAAAACTTGACTTTTTAGAAAAACAATAGTAAAAAGGAGGGTGGTTTCACTTTTTTAACAAAAAAATTTTACTCAATTAAGCAAAAATTACCATAACTGTAGTATATATAAGGGATTATGTAGATTTCAGAAAAAATAAAAAAATTTACGAAAAATGCATTTTTTACTTGACAAACTACCAAAAATGTAATATAATTTATGTAGAATTAACTCCCCATCATTGCAGGTTCAATGATGGATAATTAACTCCCGGGGCTTGCATTGCAAACCCCGGTTTTTTTATAAGGAGGTGGCATGGAAAGAGTTGCTATATTCATTGACGGAAGCAATTTTTACCATGGGATGCGGGATAATTTGGGCAAAGACATAAACATTGATTTCGAAAAGTTTAGTAAGCTTCTACCTGGTTCAAGAAAGTTGGTTCGAACTTATTATTACAATTCCCGGGTAAGAATAGAAGACGGGATTAGGTGGAATTGGGGTCAGGCTGAAAACTGAAAAATAACAGATTTACCAACCCAATTTTCTTTGTATGTTATCCCATCTTTCCTGAGAGATCTTGTACTCAAGATATGAAATAATCCTTGGAACTCTACCCAGATATCCCGCAATTTCCTTACGCTTATGATTGGTATAAAGAAGGCATAACCGAACAAAAAGTGATCGTGCCTCTGCTATTTCAGCACTCCTGCTCTTACCACACAATGCCTTATTATCCACACCAGTTATCTCCTTAACCTTCTTCACTACATCAGCAAAACTTTTGTCTCTCAAAGTAATCTCATCCCTAATTTGTTTTTCACCTATTCTGTCCTTAACTTGTGTTACAAAGTCCTCATCCCCAAGAAACCGCTTGTCTATCGTTTTATAAAACTCATCCTTCTTATCTTCTCCCAACCATTCTATCACAAATTCCTCGTACAACCTTACAGCCTTTGCACGTGAATTAGCAAATTGACTCAGTACAAAATCCTTATCTACCAACTCACTCTTCTCCACGCCGAGAAAAATCCTGTGACTGGTCCACTTATAATCAGCAGGATTGGTCACTAATCCTGCTCTGACCGGATTCAGGTGAATGTATCGTACAAGATTCAATAGATAATTGTCTCTGTCGCAGAGTATTGCTTTGTAGCGTCCCTGAAATACATGCCCCACTTTATCATATTTCAAGTTGTAATATTGAGTATGTGCCTGAATTATTCCCTGCATTATCCTAGAGGCAGGAACATCATTTGTCTCCAGAAGAAGGTGAAAGTGGTTATTCATCAATGTATAGGCATATAAAATAAAATCATATCTCTTCTTGTATTCCGAAAGTTTATTTATAAATCTTATCCTGTCACCCTGATCTAAAAATATATCTTCTCTCTTATTGCCCCTGGCAATAATATGATAAAATGCTCCAGGATATTCAATACGAGGTTTCCTTGCCATATTTTGATTACATCACAATAAAGCCATCTTGTCAAGCCTAAATTTCAGTTTTCAGCCTGACCCCACATACTTCTCCCATGGTCATATGATACTATCTTAAAAGGATTAGTTTCTTGGTTGACTTGTGATCACCCACTACGAGGTTTACAAAATAAACTCCACCCATCAATCCTTTTGCATCAAAACTGACATTATAATATCCAGTCTGTTTCTCTTCATTTACCAATGTTTCTACGAGTCTTCCAGTGATGTCGTAAATTTTCAATGAGACCTTGGTTCTAGCTGGTAGCTGGTAGGTAATGGTTGTCTGCTGGATGAATGGATTGGGTGCTATTCTCATTCTGTTTCCAGGGGTCTTTAATAAATTCTCTTCTACACCTACTCCATAAAATTCGAAGATATCTAACCAGTTATACTCTACCATGTAAATATAATCCGTGGAGGCAAAGATATTTCCAGAATGGTAGTGCCAATATTGTCCTACTTCAGTAGGGTAATAAGGGTCAGAGACATTTATAACCTTCAATCCATGGTATGCACAAGGCACATAAGCGTAATTGGCGACAACCTGAATGTCGAGAGCGTAAGTAGGAAAATTATAGGAGGAAAGATAAACAGGATTGTGAGGGTCTGATACATCTAAAATATACAAATCCCCATCTGTTATAACATAAGCATAGTCACCCTGAACAAAAATATCTTTACACCCTCTCGCAGTATAATGCCCAACCCCTACGGGATTGAAAGGATTTGAGATATCGACAATTCGAACTCCGTCATTACCATTTGCGAGGTAAGCATAATCTCCCGATATGTAAACATCCCCTGTACTGCCAGACTGATAAGACCCTACCTCCACAGGATTTTGGGGTTCAGACACATCTAATATCTGTAACCCGTCATAGTCGCAAGCCATAAAAGCATAGTTATCAAAAACCTGTATGCTCCATATGGTATGAAAACACGTGTAGCAACCAGTTTTGACAGGATTCATAGGATTTTGAATATCTATAATATGCAAACCATAACCCCAAGTCCCTACATAGGCATAACCTCCAGAAACACAAATTGCTTGTGCGTCCCAGAGAGTATCGTAATAGCTTATTTCTACGGGAGAAGCTGGATTACCAATATCCACAATGCGAAGGCCACCATAGAGACCGTCAGCTATGTATGCATAGTTTCCTGAAACATACACATTTTCTGCTTCATCACCCGTATTATAAGAACTTATCTTTATAGGGTCGGAAGGATCAGAGACGTCCAATATCAATAGTTGGTTAGGCTCAGAACCTGCTCCCCCAACTCCTGCATACACATAATTATCCTGTAGATCTATTCGCCATGCGAAGAAAGAAAATCCCCCATAACTTCCAGTCTCAAAGGGTGCGTAAGGATTTGAGATATTAACAATCTTAACTCCATATAGATGAGCTGCAACATAAGCATACCTTCCAAAGACACACACATCATATGAACTTCCAACACCGCAAGTTCCCACTCGTATTGGAAAACTTGGGTCTGATATATCCACGATAACAAGACCTTCTCTAGAATCTGCTACATAAGCAAGACTATCGCATATGAAAATTCCATGTGCTTCACCAGTATCGCAATTCCCCACAAGTTCAGGATTGTACGGGTCAGAGACATCAAATATGTTCAAACCACTCCAATATGCTGCTATGAATGCATAATTACCACGTACATATATATCCAGACCTCCTTGAGCCGAGCTTAATTGCACTAAATTATAAGGGTCTGACGCATCGAAAATTCTGAAACTTCCCGGTCCCACAGTATAGACCAAATTCCCAGATTTATAGACTTTGAAGCCATAATTTTGAGGATCATAATAGTAGCTAACCCAAACTGGATTTGTTGGATCTAATACATCTACTACGTGTAAATTATTCGCTCCAACATACGCATAGTTGCCTGATATGTAAATATCTGTTATTTCTCTTGGGAAAGCAAGTTCACCATTGATAACAGTTGGTGAGGAAGGATCAGAAACGTTCATTACTCGAAAGCCGGGGCCGGCTCCAACGTATACCAGAGTATCCTCTGCCAAAACTGCTCCACAGGAACCATGTCCCCACCTTCCAACTAATCTTACATTTGAAGAATCTACTTTTTCGTGGACTACAAGAGGTAATTGCCTATTAGTATAATTGGTCCCATCCAAGTGCTGTGCATAGCCACTGCAGTAGCAAACTACTGCACTCCATACGAAAATTACAGAAAATAGAACATACTTTTTCATAACTTTCCTGTTTTTTATGAGCGAATGGGGTCAGGCTAATCTAAAACAGATTTATCCTTTCCATCAATCCCTTATACGGTTTCTTCGATGAAAGTTTCATAAGATATGATACCGTTGTTGCAAAAAATCAGGGTCGGGTCTTCATCTTCCACTTTGCTTTGCTTCAGCTTCTCCTTTGATTTCTTACTCTCCTGTTTAATGCGGGTTAGACCTT
>JGI24025J20009_10000866_pt1 | contig 23343 bp, 19 predicted proteins | sample Cruoilmetagenom3_FD_20009 | JGI IMG/M metagenome (IMG submission 20009) | reverse complement strand
AACCAGGCATTTTTAAAAAAAGCGTTTGAATACCAAATACCGCCAAGCATAAAAGAGGAAAGCGCCGCCACAAGCACGGCAAAAAAATTAACATCAGTAAAATTCATACATACTGCCATAATGCATAGTGTACAAGGGTATTTTGACTGTAGTTAAAAATACCCTAAGCAGCAAATTATCGCCTTTAAAATATATGGTATAGGGCGCGTTGGTTTTTGTGGAGATTTTTAAAAGTCGCCATAGGTGGCACGCGTTTGTGCCTTTAAATCGATTGGCGATAGCGCTACCTCAAGCCCTCGCTTACCTGCACTTACATAAACTGTTTTAAAGGCCATAGCGCTTGAATGAATAAAAGTGGTTAGTCGCTTTTTTTGCCCAAGTGGGCTAACCCCTCCTAAAATGTACCCTGTAGCGGCTTGTACCTTTGGCGCGCTTGCCATTGCGACCTTTTTAGCGTGACTCAGTTTGGCCAATTGCTTTAAATTTACTTGCTGGGATACCGGTGTAACGGCAACAATTAACTGCCCTTCATTGGTTTCAAGCACGAGGGTTTTAAATACCTGCTCACTGTTAAGGTTTAACTTTTCAACGGCTTCTTGGCCATAACGTGTTGTATTAGCATCGTGTTGATAACTAAGTACATTGTGAGGCACATTTTGTTTTTTCAGTAATTCTATTGCAGGGGTCATACAATTTAGCCACATTATTTTAAGCGCATTATTAATCTACAATAAGGGTTAATCATTTTGAAGAGTAACTTAATAGCAGATACGTAAAAAGCTTTTTATTGACGAGGGTATAGGTACAAAGGGTAAAGCAGTGTGGGTCAATTGCCTAAGGCAACAAAATAGCTCAGTGAATTAATCGATTGAGTATACGCACTTTATAATATTGCTAAGTCGTGCCCAGTAAAATGGTTAAAAATGAATTTGAGCCAAAAAAACGGTGCATCAAGCACCGTTTTTTTAGTTTTTACGATAACTAATTACTTAGTTAAATCGTCAAAAAACTTTTTAACGCCGTCAAAAAAGCCTTGCTCTTTAGGACGGTTTTTTGAGCTATCTTTGCCCATGCTCTCGTCTAACTCTTTAAGTAACTCGCGTTGACGCTCGTTTAAGTTAACTGGCGTTTCAATCACTACTTTACAAATTAAGTCACCTTGAGCACCACTACGAACCGATTTAACACCTTTGCCACGCATACGGAACATTTTGCCCGTTTGTGTTTCAGACGGTATTTTAAGTTTTGCACGGCCATCAAGCGTAGGCACTTCAATTTCGCCACCTAAACCTGCGGTAGTAAAGCTAATTGGCACTTCGCAGTACAAGTTATTCGCATCGCGTACAAAAATTGGGTGTTCGCGTACAGATACTTGCACGTATAAGTCGCCAGCCGGCGCTCCGTGCATACCCGCTTCGCCTTCACCGGTTAAACGAATACGATCGCCTGTATCTACGCCTGCTGGAATTTTAACTGACAACGTTTTCGTTTTCTCAACACGCCCTTGTCCGTGACACTTATCACATGGGTCTGAAATAATCTGACCTTGTCCCTGACACGTTGGACACGTTTGTTGAACAGCAAAGAAACCTTGGCGCATTTGTACTTGGCCAGCACCATGACACGTAGTACATGTTTTAGGCTTAGAGCCCGCCTTTGCACCACTGCCATCACATGGCTTACAGCTAACCCATGTAGGTACTTTTATTTCTACTTCTTTACCACGGACCGCTTCTTCTAAGCTTAGGTCCATGTTGTAACGTAAATCTGATCCACGTTGTTGACGCGATTGACGACGGCCACCACCGCCACCAAAAATGTCACCGAACACATCACCAAAAATATCACCAAAATCGCCTTGACCACCACCGCCAAAGCCACCGTGACCGCCGCCACCGCCTTGTTCAAAGGCAGCATGGCCGTATTGGTCATACATTTGACGTTTTTGATCGTCGGTTAAAATCTCGTAAGCTTCTTTTACTTCTTTAAATTTAGTTTCGAGATCTTTATCACCGGCGGTACGATCTGGGTGATATTTCATCGCTAAGCGTTTATACGCTTTTTTTATGTCTCTCTCGCTTGCATCTTTGCTTACGCCGAGAACTTCGTAATAATCGCGTTTTGACATATCTATCACACTACTCTTTTCTATTTGCAGCTAGGCTGCGGGATAAACCGATAAATCACATCGATTTATCATGAAAATTTTAAACCTTAAATACATACAAAAGGCGCGACAAGCTGTAGCCTGCGCGCCTCAAAAGTTCATCCTACCCTAAAAACTTGAGCAAATCATGTTGTTTAGGCTAGTTAGAAGCTTAGCTGACAATTACTTGTCGTCTTTTACTTCTTCAAACTCAGCATCAACTACATCGTCGTCTTGCTTAGCAGACTGTTGTGGTTGCTCGCCTGCATCTGCGCCACCTTGTTGCGCTTTAGCTTGAGCGATTTCCATTAGCTTTTGAGACTTTTCAGCAAGTGCTTGCGTTTTAGCTTCAATTTCTGCTTTGTCGTCGCTCTTAATAGCTGCTTCAAGGTCAACAACAGCTGCTTCAATTGCATCTTTGTCTTCGCTTGGTAGTGCATCGCCAGCTTCTTCAATTTGCTTGCGAGTACCGTGTACCATTGCATCAGCTTGGTTACGAGTTGCTACTAGCTCTTCAAACTTTTTATCTTCTTCAGCGTTAGCTTCTGCATCACGAACCATTTTTTCTACTTCTTCATCGCTTAAGCCTGAAGACGCTTGAATCGTGATTTTTTGCTCTTTACCTGTATCTTTATCTTTCGCTGATACATGTAAGATACCATCCGCATCTACATCGAAAGTTACTTCGATTTGTGGAGTACCACGTTGTGCTGGACGAATACCCTCTAGGTTAAATTGACCTAGAGATTTGTTGTCGCTAGCACGCTTACGCTCACCTTGTAGTACGTGAATCGTAACGGCAGATTGGTTATCTTCTGCTGTAGAGAAAGTTTGCGATTTCTTAGTAGGAATCGTTGTATTTTTCTCAATTAGCGCGGTCATTACTGAGCCCATTGTCTCAATACCTAGCGATAATGGAGACACGTCTAGTAATAGTACGTCTTTAACGTCACCTGCTAATACACCACCTTGAATTGCCGCGCCTACTGCTACAGCTTCATCAGGGTTAACATCTTTACGTGGCTCTTTACCAAAGAACTCAGCAACTGTTTTTTGTACTAGTGGCATACGTGTTTGACCACCTACTAAAATGATATCGTTAATATCATTTACAGATAAATCAGCATCCGCTAGAGCACGTTTAAGTGGCTCAATTGACTTAGTTACTAAGTCTTCAACTAATGACTCAAGTTTAGCACGCGTTAGTTTAACGTTCATGTGCTTAGGACCTGATGCATCGGCAGTTACGTACGGAAGGTTAACTTCTGTAGATTGTGCAGATGATAGTTCGATTTTCGCTTTTTCAGCCGCTTCTTTAACACGTTGCATAGCAAGCGGATCGTTTTGTAAATCGATACCTTGGTCTTTCTTGAACTCAGCTACTAAGTAGTTGATTACGCGGTTATCGAAATCTTCACCACCTAAGTGAGTGTCACCGTTTGTAGCAAGTACTTCAAATGTGTGCTCGCCTTCAACTTCATCAATTTCAATGATTGATAAATCGAAAGTACCACCACCTAAATCGTATACTGCAACAACGTTTTCACCTTTGTTTTTGTCCATGCCGTAAGCAAGGGCAGCAGCTGTTGGCTCATTGATGATACGTTTAACTTCAAGACCCGCAATACGACCAGCATCTTTTGTTGCTTGACGTTGTGAATCGTTAAAGTATGCAGGTACTGTGATTACAGCTTCAGTTACTTCTTCACCTAAGAAGTCTTCTGCCGTTTTCTTCATTTTTTTAAGTACTTCTGCAGAAATTTGTGGTGCAGCGCGTTTTTCACCGCCCGCTTCAACCCATGCATCGCCGTTATCAGCTTTGATGATTTTGAACGGCATAATACCGATATCGCGTTGTACTTCTTCGTCTTCAAAACGACGACCAATTAAACGCTTAATTGCAAATAACGTGTTAGTTGGGTTAGTAACCGCTTGACGCTTAGCAGGTTGACCTACTAGCGTCTCACCGTCTTGCGTGTAAGCAATAATAGACGGGGTTGTGCGATCGCCTTCCGCATTTTCAATAACACGTGCTTTATCACCATCAAGTACTGCAACACAAGAGTTTGTAGTACCTAAATCGATTCCAATAATTTTACCCATGAATCTTCTCCAACTTCAAATTCGTTAATACGTTCGATGACTAGTAAATAGGGATGCCACAAAGTTAATTCAACTGTAAAAATGAAAAAAAATTCATTTTTTGTAATTTATTTAACAAAAAACCCTAATAAAAGTAGGGTTTGATGTTTTTTACGCCAAATACACCTATTCAACACAACTAGTCTGACCAGTTGTTATGTGCTATATATGTCTGATAATGATAATTTCAAGGATATTAACGATGCATTTTGATGACTTATTAAAACAAGCCTCTGCTATTTCAAACTCTTCTTCGGCTTCGCTTGCCAATAACAGCAATACAATGGAGTTTCCTGCTAATTGGTGCCAAGGTAGAACCGCTTTTGGTGGCCTTTCTGCTGCACTACTTTATCAAGCAATCAGAAAACACATTGACCCAAGTAGACGATTACTGTCTTTAAGCACTAATTTTGTTGGGCCGCTGCTTGCCGACACGCCTTTTTCATTGTCAGTTGAAATTTTACGCCAAGGTAAAAGCAGTACTCAGGTATTAGCTAAAGTGATTCAGAGTGAACAAGTGTGCGTTATTGTCCAAGCGTGCTTTGCTATTGATAGGCAATCGGGTGTTAATGTACCGGTTAGTAAAGAAATGGGATTAAAGCCTGTGGATGCACGTCATACATTGCCGTTTATTGAAGGGCAAATGCCTGAGTTTTTTCAGCATGTTGATTTATGTCCGCAGCAAGGCGCTATGCCTTTTAGCGCTGCACAGACCTCGCATTTAGGCGGCTGGATGCGCTTTAAACATACCCCAGAGGCAATTACCGAAGCACATATAATAGCCCTTACCGATGCCTGGCCTCCTACATTATTACAAATGTTTAAACAGCCGGCTCCTGCAAGTAGCATGTCGTGGTATTTAGAATTTGTGCAAGAACCAACGCTTACACCGGGTGAATGGTTAGGCTTTGAAGCAATTACACATCATGCTAAAGGGGGTTATGGCTTAGAAGATGGCTGTATTTGGTCGCAATCGGGGGAGCTAATTGCTTTGACACGTCAAACCGTTGCTTTGTTTGATTAAGTACCGCTTAGCTTACTAATGAGCTTAGTGGTAACCACTCATTATTTGTTGGTATTTTCCCTTTGCTTTTATAGTTAGCAGGCCTTTATCAAATGTTTTTTGCAGCACTGCGTTGTTAAAATAAGCAGGGCGTGGGGCTTTTGGAAAAATTGGGTGAATATTAACGGGTAATGAGTGCGCATAGTCATTGTTATAGTAATGAAAAATGCGCTCATCGAGAATAATTACATCCACCCAGTCTTTCATTAGCCTATCGACTTGCGCACGCTGATTGACTACTTTTTCATAACTTGCAAACTATGCAACCCCTTTTGCAAATGGGGGTGGTAAATAAGCTGTCGCATGTTGAAATCCTAATACACTTTTATTGTTTAGCTCTTTTATAGTCTCAATAGTAAAGTTGCGCTTTTTAAGTGATACCGCCACATTTTTGTAACTCAATACTGGCTGACTAGGGTAAATACCTGCGCCGCGCTTTCCTGCGTAATTAAGCAGTATATCCACATTACCGCTATGCAGTTGCTGCTCGGCGCGCTTGTTAGACATGTAAATAACCACAATATTATCTAAGCCCTGCTCAATAAGTGCCGCTTTAATTATATTAAGTTGTATACCAGTATCTGTTTTTTCTATTACATAGGGAGGAATAGTCGCACTGGCAGCAATCACAATTGGCTGTTTTTGCCAAGCGGCAGATACTGGCGGGCTTATAAAGAAACAGCTAATAAAGCAAAGTAATAACAGCCTCACATCTATCCTTAACGTATTGTTATTGCGCTTAATGATGAATCGCGTTGTATTAATAACTTAAATATAGCAAAATTGCGTAAACATTCTTCTTTGATGGTTATAACTTGCAAACAATTTGCCCGTGCTGCGACCTAATAATTGATATACCCGCAATAGCCGATAAGCAAATGGCCGTGTGCCCGCATTGTCACCATAAGTTGTGCGAAGGCGATGTAAACAACGACAGTAAAGTGGTTGCGCTAAGTATTGGCTCATTACTAATGCTATTAAGCAGCATGTTTTACCCGTTTATTTCTTTTAGTAGCAGCGGCATAACGCAAACCATCACCCTGCCCGATGCTGCCCGAATTTTATTTAATTACGACAGTGAGTTACTTGGCTTATTTATTGATTTAAGCATTATTGCGCTGCCAATGAGCTTACTGGTCATTCTTATTCCTATGCATCTTGGGCTTTTGCAATCCTTGCCAGAGGCCATCGCTAGGCGATTGCTCAAGTTTACCTTGGCCCTTGAGCCGTGGATCATGTCTGAAATATTTTTAATTGGCGTGTTAGTAAGCATGGTTAAAATTATGTCGCTTGCCGACATTAGTTTTGGCACCAGCTTTTGGGCATATATTGGCTTTGTTATTATGTATATTGCGGCGCTTGCCCATTTAAATAAGCCGCGCTTATGGGCACATATTAAACCAGCAACAACACTTGAAGACGCAGCACATGCCAAACGCGCTATTGATCAAAACATTAAAGCTTGCCACGTATGCCATCAGCTGTGTAAAAGTAGTATTTGCCCGCGTTGTCACACTAAAACCCATGTAAGAAACCCCAACAGTGTTCAAAAAGCAACGGCATGGTTAGTGACCTCTGTGCTGTGTTACATACCTGCAAACCTATTACCAATAATGCATACTACCAGCCTGGGTGATGTGTCACCGTCAACCTTAATTGGCGGCGTACTGACACTTTGGAAAAGTGGTTCCTACCCTATTGCTGCCATTATATTTTTGGCCAGCGTAGTGGTGCCACTGGCTAAAGCCTTTGTGCTTAGCTTTTTATGCATTATGGTGGCAAAACCTGCTAACAAGCATACAAAAGGCTATACTAAAATTTATCAACTTACTGAATTTATTGGCAAATGGTCAATGATCGATGTATTTGTTGTTGCTATACTCGTTGCCTTAGTGCAACTAGGCAACTTAATGTCAATTACCCCAGGGCTAGGCATTGTATTTTTTACTGTTATGGTAATATGCCAAATGATGGCTGCACATGCGTTTGATCCGCGCTTGTTGTGGGATACACCAAAAAACAAACATTCAGAGAATAAAGCATGACCGAAACGGCTAATGTAACAACAAAACCAAAAATTTCTGCTATTTGGATTATTCCACTGATAGCCTTATTAGTTGGTATATGGATGTTGTATCAATACCAAGCAAATGTAGGCCCTACTATTTATATAAAAATGCCCCACGCAGAGGGCATTATTGCAGGTAAAACAGAAATAAAAGTGCGCAGTGTTAAAATTGGTCAAATTGATGCTATACGCCTTTCTGACTCGCAAGATAGCGTTATTGCCCGCGCACAAATAGACAAAAACTATAATGAGCTCCTCACCGACGATGCTAAAATTTGGGTTGTTAAACCCCGTATAGACGAAACGGGCATTAGTGGTATGAGTACGCTTTTGTCGGGTGTTTATTTAGAGTTTTCACCGGGGGAGAGTAAAAAACTAAAAGAGCGTTTTGTATTACAAGACGAGCCAGCCCTTATTGGTAAAGATGTAAAAGGTGGGCGTTTTCAGTTACTCAGCTACAACGCTGAAGTGCTAGAGGTCAGCACTGGGATATTTTTTAAAAACTACAAAATAGGCCAAATAGAAACCGCTACTTTTGACTGGAAAAACCAAGCAATGAAGTACGGTATTTTTATTAACGAGCCGTATCAAAACCTCATAACATTAAACTCTATATTTTGGGTTAATGCCGGCATTGAAATAGATTTGTCGGCCGATGGTATTAATATAAGTACCGGCTCATTAAGTAAACTCCTCAAAGGCGGTATTTCGGTTGGCTTACCAGAGCAACAAGCCCCAGGCGACTTAGCCCAAGACGGCCACAACTTTTCGCTAAGCCAAAGCTACAAAGAAGCACTAGAAGAGCGTTTTTACGACTTTGATTACTACATTATTGATTTTGAACAATCTATACGTGGCCTAAGACCCGGCGCGCCTGTGGAATATCGCGGCACCCGAATTGGTACCGTGGTAGAAGCCCCCGCTAACGTTATTGTTAATGGCAAACCTGCACATTTTAAAAACCATAATACGGCGGTGCCGGTACTGATTAAAATTGAGTATGGCCGTTTATATCACGATAGCGCAGCGGCCAAAGAGTTTTGGCAAAGTAGCCTAACCGGCTGGATAAAAAATGGTATGCGTGCTTCTTTAAAACCCGGCAACCTTTTAACTGGCGCAGTGTATGTAGATTTTGATATATACCCCGACGCACCAAAAGCGCATTTAGCAAAACTTGCCCAATATGATGTATTTCCGAGTATTTCTAGCGGCATTACGGTGCTTGCCGATCAGGTCTCGGATGTGCTTAACAAGGTAAACGATTTAAAAATTGAAGACAGCCTAGCGCAAATGCAGGCTACATTTAGCGACTACCAAGCGCTTGCTAACGAAATGCGTGCGTTATTAAGCCAAAAAGATACCCAAAACTTACCCGGCGACTTTAACCGTAACTTTGATAAAATGACCAAAAGTATGGAGCAGTTTGAAGTGACCATGCGTCAATTTGATAAAACCATGGCAAGTTATCAGGCCGGCTCTGAGTTTCATCATCAATTACAGCAAACCTTGCTTGAATTTAAACGCTTAAGTGAAGAAATTCAGCCGCTTACACGGGGTTTAAACGAACAACCTAATATGTTTATTTTTGATAAAGCACTCCCTGCTGATCCACAACCAAGGAAGCAATAATGAAACACTTATTTTTAGCCATAACCGTGTTAATTACCCTTGCAGGGTGCAGTACGTCAATTCAAACCGCAACGCAGTATTATCAGTTTGAACAACCCATTGCTTCATCATCACGCCATGTAAAAGAAACTGATGCCCAATTAAGAGTGCAAACTGTAGCCCTTAGAGGCGCATTAAATAATTTGGGCATAGCAATGAAAATTGATAGCAACCAAATTCATGCGGCAAATTACAACCTATGGGGTGAATCGCCCGATGTGATGCTCACCGCTACAGCGCAACAAACCCTTTTTAATGCAATGCCTAATTGGATGGTTATTAAGGGCTTACCGGTAATTACCGAGCTTGATCAGCAAACATTTTACGAGCTTGAGTATGAAGTGCACCACTTTAATGGTGACATGCAAGGCAACGCTGATATTTCTGGCCTGTGGCGCTTATATTACACCCACCCAGAAACCGGCCGCAGCCTGATTAGTGTGCATAATTTTTCGCATGTAGTTCCAATAGAAGATGACGGTTACGATGGCTTAGTGGCTACTCTTGAGCAAACTTGGCAAAACATAAACCTAAGCGTAGCAAAAGCCATAGAGCAAGCGCGACTTTAATAACCATATATAGTTACGGCGGTTTTATCATTATTAATAACCGCCTTGCCTACCCTATTAAAACCTAACTTTAATAATACACCATGAGAAGCGGTATTATTAGCTGCGCAGATAGCACTGACCTGTTTTATCCCAAGAGTGTGCCTATTATGTAATAGCGCTTTGGCCGCTTCAAAAATATAACCGTTTTTCTCATAACGGGTTAACAAGGCAAAACCTAAATCTGGCAGTTGCAGTACGTCGCGTTTATAAAAGCGCACAACTCCTACTACTTCACCATTGTGTAAAGTAATAATATAAGGGCCAAACCCTTGGTGTTTATGGGCTGCCCTAAACGATTGCTCAATGTAGCGCTTGGCATCGCTGTGCGTATAAATGGCTTTATCGCCAATATATTTTATAAAATTTGGCTGATTCACCAAAGTAAGTAACATGGCTGCATCGTGCTCATTTGCATAGCGCAATAATAAACGTTGGGTTTTAAATACGGCCTCCACGTTATCTCCTATAAAAAGTTATTTGGTACGTAAATTTTTATTGACTGAAATACAAAACCAGATTATTTTTGCGCCGATGTTTTTACAGGCACAACAATAGCGGCATGCTTCTCTTGCACCGTCTGGCGCCAAAGCCAACGCGTTTCCCTTTCGCTATTAATTTAACATAACAGCAAAGCACCCTACGCGGCAAAAGCAGTGACTTGGCACGTAATAACTATTACCTGCTTTGTTTTTGTTAAGCAATTTATTATTTAAATATGCTTTTAATTTTGTGAATCTTTAAATGCTTGAACCTTCTGCATTAAGTTTACTGCCACCAGCGGTGGTTGTGGTATTGGCTGTTGTTTTACGCCGCCCTATTTTATCTTTACTTATTGGCGCTTTAGTTGGCTTAGTAATAGCCGACCCAGCTCAGGTGCTTGCTAACTTTGCCAGCACATCACTTAAAGTAATGACCGACGAAACCATAGGTTGGTTAATACTCGTGTGCGGAGGCTTTGGCGCTTTAATAGCTTTATTAGTGCGCACTGGCGGTGCGTCGGCGTTTGGCAAATTAGCGCTAAAATACACTAAAGGTAAACGATCTTCTTTGTTTATGACCTTTTGTTTAGGTGTGGTTATTTTTATTGATGACTATTTAAATGCGCTTACCGTTGGTGAAACGATGAAACGCATTACCGATAAATTTAAAGTTAGCCGAGAAATGCTTGCCTACGTTGTAGATTCAACAGCGGCACCTATTTGCGTACTTGTCCCTTTATCGACTTGGGCTGTATTTTTTGGCGGCTTGTTAGTCGATAACGGCATTGCCGAGGAAGGCAAAGGCATTGCGGTATATATTCAAGCCATTCCTTATATGTTTTACGCCTGGTTTGCAGTATTGGTGGTTTTGTTAGTGGTACTGGGTGTAATACCTGCTATTGGGCCTATGAAAAAAGCCGAAAGGTTAGCACAAGTTGAGCAGGCCACTGTAGACCCTGCGCAATTTAGTGATATTCAAACAGCCGACGAATACGCTGTAAAAGCAGTAGAAGAAAGCTTTGAAGATGCCGACCCTAAAGGAAAATTACACAACTTTTTATTACCTATAATTTTACTAGTAGCCTTTACAGTTTACTTTGAAATAGATGTATATAAAGGCTTATTGGCAACTATGGCGGTAACGCTTCCTTTTTATGCACTACAAAAATTAATGAGCGTTAGCGAAATGATAGAGCGCATGCTTGATGGCTTTAAAAGCATGATACCGGCTATTGGCACTGTAATAGCCGCATTTATATTTAAAGATGTGTGCGACTTAATTGGCTTAGCGCAGTTTGTGATCGGTAGTTTGAGCCCGTACATGACTGCCCAATACTTACCGGCGGTGGTATTTATTGCTATGGCAGTGTTAGCGTTTGCTACAGGCTCTAGTTGGGGTATTTTTGCTGTGTCGATCCCAATAGTTATGCCACTGGCAACTGTTGTTGATGCAAATATTCCACTGGTTATTGGCGCGTTGTTATCGGCCTCATCATTTGGTAGCCAAGCCTGTTTTTACTCAGACTCTACCGTACTTGCTGCACAAGGCTCTGGTTGTAATTTAATGAGCCATGCAGTAACGCAACTACCTTATACATTAATTACCGCGGCACTTGCCGTTGTCGGCTTTATTGTTATGGCATAAATTAAGTTAATACAAATAAAACACCCCAATGTAGTCTACACTGGGGTGTTTTACCAATCCACAATAATACTTAATTAAGCGGATTGGTATTCTTTAGCTGTATAAATATATATAGCTTACTTTTGTAATTTAATACCATTGTAATAGGTTTCAAGCGATTGAATTTTGGTTTGATTTGGTAAATCAGCAAAGTCGCTTTCTACAAACTTAGTACCACGTAACTGCACATTTAAACGTGCGGCTTGTGGGTTTAGCATAGTTTGTTTGTAGTACTGCTTAATATCTTCAAGCGTTACTTTTTCAACTTCATCAATTAGCTTTTGCTTAGAGTCAAAGTTAAAGTTTTCACGATACCAATCGGTAATAAGTGGCCCCATTTCATCGCTTAGGTTTTTAGGCTGCTCTTTTAGTGATACAAGCGTGGCATTTTTAAGTTGAGCAAAAGTATCTAAGCTCATATTATCAAGCTCTACAGCGTACTCTTTTTTGAATTGATCAAAACGTGCCTGTATTTCTTTTGGCCCTTTAACAGGTGTTTGAATAAACAAGCCAATTGCCGAGTAATCCTCTATTGGGCGAGCCAGCGCGCCTACAGCGTATGCAAGCTGCTCTTCGGTACGCATTTTATCAAATGCAATGGTTCTAAAGTGGCTTTGTAACACAGCGGCTTGCGCTTTTTGTTTATACCCTGGCACTGGGTGAACGGTCATATCAACAACTGCCACATCGGCAACATCAATATCTTTTTGCAATACTCGCGTTTCGCCTGGCTGTGGTAACCATGCTTTACTGCGCGCAAACTCACTCGATGTATGATTGCTTGGTAAAGTGGCACTTAACTCAGTGGCTATCGATTCTATATCTTGTTGGTTGTAATTACCGTAGCTAAATACACGTAAATCGTTGGTGGCAAATGTGGCTGTTTTTAGCTTGTTTAAATCGGCAACGCTTAACGATTCTGCCGCTTTTATAAGTGCCTCTGTATCAAAACTGCCTGTGCGGATAAGTTTTGAGTAGGCGCCAAATGCTTGTGCATACGGAAATTGCTTTTGCTGATTTAACAAGCCACGTTTGTAGCGATCAATGGCTTGGGTAAATGCTTGTGCCGTTACGTCGGCTTTTAACCCGCTTAGCGCTTGTTTTAAAAGTACATCTTGCTTATCGGTAAAGCCACTCATTGATAAAACTAAACCATTACTTGGCGCAAGGTTTACACTCATGCCGGCAATGGCGGCTTCGGTGCTTAGTTGGCTTTGTTGAATGTTATATAAGTCGGCCCATACTGAGTAAAGTACTTCAGCATTAATATCATTTAAGCCTGGTTGGGTATTAATATATACCTCAACCAACCCCTTTGGCTGGGCAGCAAATTTTTGGCTTGCTTGGCGCCATACTTTTACGCCGTTTTTATCGTAAGCCAGTTCAGGGTGTTTTGCTCTTTAAACTCAGCTGTTTTAATAGCAAAGCTTTCAGGTAGTAAGTTATTTACACTTGGTAAAGCAAGCTTAAACTCGCTTGATGTTTTCCAACTGGCAATTTCGGCATCGCTAATATCTTCTATGCGGTATTTACCATCATAAAAATGCAGTTGCGAGTCGGTTTCTTCTTGTTGCGAAATATACCAAACGCGCAGCGTATCGGCGTTTAACTGCTTAAGTACCTCGTTTATCGCCTCTGCGTCAAATTTGGCATAATAGTAAGGCGCATCAATGGCATGATTTAATGGGTAATCTTGCATGCTGCCAGTAAGCGCACTGACATAGCTAAACTCATCGCCTTTTTCTAAAAACTTAAATTGATTGCTAAGAGATGTACGAATTTCATTAAAGTACTTAGCATCTACACCTTCTTTTTTAATCAGTTCAATGTATTGCATAATAGTTGCGACAATTGTTTCGCGGTTTTTCATGCCTTCATCGGTTAATTCTAGCGAAATAGTAAGCGCGCCGTAATTGCCGTACTGACTAGGAGAAGGAGACGCTGTTAATTGCGATACCCAGCCTTTGTCGCGTAGTAATTGTGCCGGGCTACCTGGCATTTCATTACTTAATAAATAACTGACATAACGGTTAGGTTTAACCGCAAAGTCGCGGCTGTTGTTATTAATAGTAAACTCAAGTTGAAGCTGTTTTACGTCTTCATTAGGTGAGTAATATACTTTTTTGCCACCGGCTTTATCAAAATCAAGCTCTGCGGTAACGGTTGGCTTTTCAATGTGTTTATTTTTGATATCGGCAAAATAAGTTTTTGCTTTTTGCTCCATTTGCTCAATTGGCAAGTTTGAAATAAGCGCTACTTTCATAATGTTAGATGAATAGTATTTATTGTAAAAGTCGACCGTTTCTTTGTGTAATTGGCTGCCTTCTTTGTCTCCTAGCGTTTCTAGGTTACCAATTAAAAAGCGATTTGCCGGGTGATCACCCATCATTTTACGGGCAAGTTTAAACTGGCCAAAAAAGTCCATTTCGCGGCGCATTGACCACTCGGCATTTACAGCGTTTTTTTCTTTATCTGCATATTCAGGGTACAGCTTAGGGGCTTTAAAAAAATCAGCAAAACGGTCTAGCGCTTCATCAAAGGCATCGTTATTAATTTTAAACATGTAGTTTGTAATATCGAGCCAGGTATACGCATTATTTACCCCGCCATTTTTGGTCATAAAGTCAGAGTAGCCTTTTGTATCGGGGTAGCGCTCTGTGCCTAAAAAAAGCATATGCTCTAAGTAATGTGCCATACCTTGCTGCATCATAGGGTCGTGTAGTAAGCCTACGCCTACACTTAGCGATGCTGCTGATTTTTCAGCGCTTGGATCAGAGACTAAAATGACTTCTATTTCGTTTTCGAGGGTAAGGGTTTTATATTCGCGCGTATCATTTGGGCTTACAACTAATGTGTCTGAGAGTAAGGAGCTTTGCGAAGAACTAGTAACCGATGAGGTAGATGATGTATTAGTACAGCCACTTAAAACTGCTAAAGCGATGACGCTAAAACCAAGAATTTTTTTCATTTTGTTTTTCCAATAAAATTGCGCTTAGGATGCGCTCAAAACAACGTAATAGAGCTAAATTAACACTAACAATTAAGGGTTTACCACAAAATAATACTAATTTATGTAACACATTGTGAAAAACACCTGCATACTTAAAGTCAGAAAATAATAACGAAGGAAATAGGATGGAAAAAATAATAATACTCGCCATGTTTGCACAAGTAACGTTATCGCTCGTTGTAATGTTAATTATGGGCAAGCGACGCTTTGCTGCTGCAAAAAACAAACAACTACAGTTGGACGATTTTAAAACCATGCGCCTTGATAACGCAGGCGATACCGTACGCGTAGCAGATAGAAACTTTACCAATCAGTTTGAAATACCAGTGCTTTTTTATATCGGTTGTATTGTTGCATTGCAACTTAACAGCGCTAGCTACTTAATTACTGCGCTTGCGTGCTTATTTGTTATTTCGCGTATTGTGCATACGGTTGTTCATATTGGCAGTAATAATGTAAGAATGCGCTTTAATGTTTTTTTACTAGGCTGCGCCAGTGTGTTTGCTTTATGGCTCGCGATTGTTTGGCGAATTTTAGCATTTTAGTAAAAGCGGCTTAATTAGCCGCTTTTTTATTTACTGTTTAACACATAATTAGTATTTAGCGCATTTTAAGCGTTTACCCACACCAAGCAGTGCAATTAAGCAAAAACCAACACCCATACTCCCACCCGAACTGCTTGATGAGCCAGCCTCTGCTGATGAATCGTCTTGGCTTATTAATGTATTGGCTGTTGGGTTTAAGTTGGCAGATGAAAGCGGGTCGTCATCTAATACCACCACACTGTTAATAGTTACGAAGTTAGCGCTGCTCAGAGCGACATCGCTACTTGAGCATTGTTCACTGGTTATATCAACCAATGGGATATCGCCGCAGTGTACCAATCCAGCAATATTATCGAGCGTAGCTTGGCTTTGTGCTGTAATTTGTCCAAATACTGTAAAACCGCCATTTTGAGTATCAAGCGCTTCGCTATTATCAACCATATTAAAAAACCACTGGCTCGTTGCACTGTTTTCATCGTTGGCTAATTTAGCCATCGCAATTGTGCCCTTCACATTAGATAAAACAGGCTCATTAACAACAGCAGGCTTGGTGGTTATTGGCACTAATTCGTCGGTAAATGTAAAGCCACCACCTTGTATTACAAAGTCGCTGACTGAGCGGTGTATAACGGTTTGGTTGTATGCGTCATCTTCAATATAACTTAAAAAGTTAGCAACCGTATTGGGGGCTTGTTGATCAAACAAGTTAAGCTCTATCACCCCGTGCGAAGTTTGCATTTCAACAATAGTGGCTTGGCTAGTAAAGCACGAAAACGCAAGTAGTGAGCCAATCAGGCACTTTTTCATTATGAGTCCTTTTTGTTATTTTTATTTAAATTAAGTGTTAATACTAATCCACACTATACGCCAAGGAAAAGCATTTAGAAGGCACAACTACAATTGACACCCTTTTAGTTACACTTCATTACATATTCTTTTAAATAACACTCGCTGTATTCGCTTTGTGTAAAAGCATTTAATAATTTAATATTACTTTTAAAACTCGAATATAAAAAAGTATAAAATAAGTACGTTATTTATCGCTAAATTAGTTTAAACTAACCGCCTAATAAATTAAGCACACCATAATAAATGGGTATTTCATGCGTATAATTATTTTATTTTCAGTTATTTTATCTGTTATAGGTTGTACAAGCTCACCTTTAAACACCTCCACTGCCCCACAGTATATTACTGTATTACATACTAACGATAATCACGGGCGCTTTTGGCATAACGAAAAAGGTGAATATGGTATGGCAGCGCGTAAAACGTTAATTGACGCTTTACGTAACAAAGCTCAACAGCAAGGCCATGCAGTATTGCTGCTTTCTGGCGGTGATATTAACACCGGTATACCTGAGTCAGACTTACAACACGCAGAGCCTGATTTTAAGGGAATGTCGTTACTCGGTTACGATGCTATGGCAATTGGTAACCATGAATTTGATAATCCACTGAGCGTTTTAACTAAGCAGCAACAATGGGCTACCTTTCCTTTACTGTCTGCAAATATTTTTGATAAAGCAACTGGGGAAAGCGCATTTCAAGGCTATAAAATTTTTGAAAAGGGGGGCTTAAAAATTGCGGTTATAGGACTTACCACTACAGACACCGCTAAAATAGCTAACCCACAATATATTGGCCATTTAGAATTTAAAGACCCTGTTGATGTGACGGCAGCTCTCGCTAAAAAAATTAATGAGCAATACAACCCCGATATCACTATTGCACTTACTCACATGGGTCATTATGTAGATGCAAACTTTGGGATTAATGCCCCGGGTGATGTCACACTTGCCCGCTCTTTACCCGCTAATACCTTAGATATGATTATTGGTGGTCACTCGCAAGAGCCGGTTTGTATGGCAGCTAAAAATAAAAATGACGATAACTTTAAACCCGGTCTTGCGTGTAAGCCCGATCAGCAAAACGGCACATGGATTATGCAAGCACATGAGTGGGGTAAGTATGTGGGTAAGGCAGAGTTTAAGCTAGAGAACGAAAAGCTCACCCTACTCGATTATAAATTGCTGCCAGTTAATTTATATGTTGATGAAATTCAAGCCGACGGGTCTAGCAAACAAGTATTAGCCAACGAATACATTAAACCCGATCCGACCCTAGAAGCTTTTTTAGCAAGTTACCAAGCAAAAGGCGCAAAACAAATTGCAGGTAAAATTGGCAGTGTTGATGCGCGTTTAGAGGGCGATAGAAACAAGGTACGTTACCAACAAACTAATTTAGCGCGTGTGATTATACAGGCACAAATGAATGTAGTTGGCGCCGACTTTGGCCTTATTAGTGGTGGCGGAATAAGAAGCTCTATTGAAGCTGGCGATATTAGCTATAAAGATATTTTAAAAGTACATCCGTTTAAAAATCGCATTACTTACATGGACTGGCAAGGGCGTGATTTATGGAACTACTTAGAAACAGTGACCAGCTTCCCAGTTGATGCAGGTGCTTATTTGCAATATCACAAATTAGCGTTTACCCGTAAAAATGGCAAATTAGTCAGTGTACTCATTGATGGTAAGCCACTTGATGAAAATAAAACTTACCGTATGAGTTTAAATAGCTATAACGCATCAGGTGGTGACGGTTACCCTGCTATTAATAAACTCAAAGGGTTTGTGAGCACAGATGAAACCGATGCCCAGGCACTTAAAACCTTTGTATCGCAAAATAGTCCACTTAAAGCTGCGCAGTTTGCACCTAAATAACAAAACGTTATTAAAAGATAATGTTTAAGGAAAGTAGCTGACTACTTTCCTTTTATTTCTATGTTTCCCTTTGCAATATTTATTAAACCGTAACTGTGTAAACGTGAGCGAGAGCCCTCGCCATATGCTTTAGGCGGATAATAAATGTCTTTCATATCAGGGTGTTCGTTTAAGACTTCGTCTAGGGCTGCACGAATTTCGCTGAGTGTTTTTTCTAAGCTGCTATTAAAATTTGGCCGCTTGCGTATAGTATGCCCAAGCTCAATCAACCTATAAAAGTACTTATTAGCAAGCTCTATAAGCTCATCTGGCACGTATTTATTTTGATTTAGCACAACATCTTTATTATCACGACAAAACTCTATTAATGCTAAATAAAAGCATAACGGTTTGTTAGCTAAACACACTGTAGCGTCAGGCATATAACTATTACTGAGTGTTTTAGTGTTTAAATCAATGATCAATGCCAGCTCTTTTGGTTTCCCTAAGTCAGTATCAGCGTATAAGTGATGGGCCTTTAGCATCTACAGGCATACCTATAATAGACTTCAGCCATTTGCTAAATAAAATACTCAAAACCAAAAATAACAAGCAAATCAAAAACCTGTTTTCTGACCAAAAATGTGCGTTTTTCTCAAACACTAAAGAGACATGGGTAGTGCTCGACTTGAGTGTTCTTATAAACTGGTTTGGCTTTAAAGTTAAAGGTTTAGCAGATTTTGGCACAATTTTAACTAAGCGAAGGTTATTGTCTAAATAGCCGTTGAGCTTTAATAAGTAGTCTTGCACTGCATGTTGGTTACCCGAGTGCTTTAAAAGCTCATTAGAGAGCGCAATTAACGGTAAATCCAGCGCAACTTGTTTTTCGGTTTCAATAACCTGGCGTTTAATAGCGTCACTCTGCTCATTAATTACAGACACATAAAACACTAAACAGTTAATAATAAAAACAGCGCAGCCAAAAAAAACATATTTATACTTATCCATTTTTAACGCTCTCATCTTTAGCTGTTACCTGCTCTGAACTGCAATCCCAGTACGATTGCGCCTCTTTGTAATAACTCAGTGTCTGCTCCTTTGACATATCAAGAATATGACGCTGTACAGCACATAAAAGGTCTGTATTGTTTTGCTGCATTTTTAGATACCAGCGCGAACCTGAAATTTTATTACTTAAAGGGGTTATATAATTTTTTGAAAAACGAGCAGCATCACTTTCTTTCCAAAAAGACGCAATAATATCGACCTGCCCATTAGCTAATAAGTCACGAAGCTCGCTGTGCGAACTGGCGTAAGTAATATCTAGATTGGCTAAGTTGATATTTAAATCTTTAAACATTTTCTTTGGAAGTATATGGCCAGAACGGCTTGTAGGGTAATCTAATAAGCCTATACGCTTATCTAAAAAGTATTGTTTTGTTAAGCGTGGTTTTTCTTTTGAGGAGATAAAAAATGCGGTGTAATCAGAAAAGCCCACCACAGATTGATAGTTATAAGTTAGCTCTGCATTAAAGGCGTCCATTATATTATTTTTTGCAAGTACGAGGTCTGCAATCCCTTTGCCGACAAAATCGAAGCTTTCCGTTGTACTGTCACCCCAGTAACCTTTAACTGAACCGTATTGTTTCGTTACCACGGTATCAAGGCATAGAGACTCTGTAAGCTTCTCTGCCACGCTTTGCGATGGCGTAAATACAATAAGCTGATTTTTGTTTTCACTGGCTGTTGTATAACATTGTGTTGACGTTTTTATTAGTTCTGGGAAATTTATTTCATCACTTTTAACGCTCACCTTTCCAACAGACCATGCAGCAACCATAACCAGAAACAAAAGTGTAACAAACGACAGTTTATGTAACATGACCTTTCCAAACCCCATCAATAAGATGTACCTAACAACACTAAGGCTTTATTTGAACAATATTATTTACTTATTACAACAGGTAATTTTACCCATCAAAGGTAAGCTATTGATTTAATGCGATTATGAATAAGAAATAATGAATACTCTTGACTCCTTTCTATATTTAGCAAAAACAATCACAATGTTTACACCAGCTAATAGGTGAATAAAAATAAATGCAGGAAACATTGATGCGCATTAAAATTGCTGCTCTCGTAGCAACAACGTTAATAATTGGTGCTGTTTTTACAACTTCTAAAGCGTATGCGTGGGGTCAAAATGGTCATCGAATTGTTGGGCATATTGCTGAGCAACATTTGAGTGATGAAACAGTGCATAACCTGTTGCCACTATTAGAAGGACAATCCCTAGCTCAAATTTCTACTTGGGCAGATGAAATGCGATCTAGTCCTGAACTATTTTGGCGTAAAAAATCTTCACGCTGGCACTACATAAACCTTCCTAAAAATAAAACACTTTCTCTAAATCACGCACATACACACAGCAAAGACGATGTAACAAATATTCTAGAAGGTATTTACTTCTCTATTAATACACTTCAGTCATCTACCTCTTCCCTTAATGAAAAACAGTTTGCTTTAAAGTTTTTAGTTCACTTGGTTGGCGACAGCCATCAACCATTTCATGCTGGGCGAAGTGAAGATAGAGGCGGCAATTTAATTAAAGTTGATTTTTTTGACAACGAAACCAATTTGCATAGCCTTTGGGACACTGGATTAATAGAAAATGAAAACTTAGCTTACACTGAATACGCTAAGTTTATAGATACCGACGATGCAGCATTAATTAAAACATACTTAAACAGCAGCCCTACTACTTGGCTGATGGAATCTCACAAACTGGCCGAAGATATTTATACCTCAACCAGTGATGAAGTGAGCTATAGTTATGTTTTCAAATACAATCCGCTTGTTAAGCAGCGTTTGCAAAAAGCAGGCGTTAGGCTTGCGGGTGTATTGAACTATTTATTTGATTCGTCAGATGACAATAAAAAATTAAAAATAACGACAAAATAACAATCAACCTATAAATAAAAAACCTACACACGGGAATTAATTTATGTTTATACACGGTCTGGAGTATAGCTAAAATAATACAGCTAAAAATGTATTAATTACAAAATGTAAATAATTAATTGTAAAAGGAATTATAAAGTTTGCATTTCATAATACTGTCACATAACGGCGGTAACATAACAATAAGTAATTAATCCAAATTTAGTTAAGTATACAAGTATAAATTGTGCAAATTAATTTTGCATATTACAAGAGTATAAATTCAACAACACTGCTGACTTTATACTACTTAAAATAACAATTTAATTATAACTTTCACGGGAAATGAAAATGAAGACTAAACTTCAAAAAACAGCACTCTCACTTGCTATCGCTGCGTGTGTAAGTGTAAGTGGCGCTGCATTCGCCAACGAAACAACCTCTGCGATTAAGGGTCAAATTACCGGTCCAAACGGTAACCCAGCTCCAGGTACCAAAATAACAATTTTACACGTACCGTCTGGCTCAGTTAAAACAACAGAAGCAAACGATGCAGGTTACTTTACTGCTAAAGGCCTTCGTGTTGGTGGTCCTTACAAGGTAATCGTTGATTCTGATGTTTATGCTGATCAAGAATTTAATAACATTATCCTAAACATTGGTAACGATTACCCAGTAAATGCTGCACTTGAGCCACAATCAAGCATGGAGCAAATTGTAGTAACAGGTGCACCTATCAGCTCTATGTCTGGTGGTACTGGCCCAGCGTCTACATTTACTTTAACTGATCTTGAAAACACGCCTGCTATTAACCGTGATTTAAAAGATATCATTCGTATTGACCCGCGTATCACAATTGATGATAGCCGCGGTTCAATCAACTGTGGTGGTGGTAACCCTCGTTACAACAGCTTAACGCTAGATGGCGTTCGTATGAACGATAACTTTGGTTTAAGCTCTAACGGTTACCCTACTATTCGTGCCCCTTTCTCGTTTGATTCAATTGAGCAAGTTTCAGCTGAGCTAGCACCATTTGACGTACAGTACGGTGGCTTTACCTCATGTAACATTAATGCGGTAACAAAATCTGGTGGAAATGAAGTTCACGGTGGCATCTTCTATGATTACACAAGCGATTCATTAAAAGGCGATAAAATCGAAGGCGAAGACGTTGATAACGGTAACTACACCGAAAAACGTTACGGCTTTAACGTTGGCTTACCGTTAATCGAAGATAAACTGTTTTTATTCACTTCATACGAAAAGCTTGAAGGTGTGCAACAGTTTAACTACGACGGTTTAAGCAGCGGCAGTGTAACTGCAGATGATATTGCTCGTATTACAAACATTGCTCAAACTGTATATGGCTATGACGTAGGCGGTACTCCTTCAAGTATGCCGGTTGAAGATGAAAAAATCTTAGTTAAATTAGATTGGAACATCAACGAAGATCACCGTGCAAACTTAATCTACAACTACAACGACGGTAATACGGTTTCACAGTCAGACACTGGTTCTAGCCGTGTTTCACTATCAAACCACTTTTACGACCAAAGTGCAGAATTTACTTCAATTATCGCGTCTGTGTATTCAGATTGGTCAGATGATTTTTCAACTGAAGTTCGTATTGGTAAATCAGAATTAGACGCAACGGTACAATCGCTTGATGCTGCAAGCAGCTTTGGTGAAATGCAAATAAGCACAGGTAACGGTGGTACAGTTTACATTGGTCCAGATGATTCTCGTCAATCAAATGATTTAGATTACGATACCACTACATTTAAAGTAGCGGGTACTTACTACCTTGACCAACATACCATTACAGCTGGCTATGAGTTTGAAGAGTTAGACGTATTTAACTTATTCGTACAACATACTGAAGGCGAGTACCGTTTTTATAACGAAAGAGATTCAGACGTAACGGGTATTGATTTATTTGAGCAAGGTATCGCAAACGCTGTTTACTACAACAATGCTGCCGGTACTAATGATCCTAACGATGCGGCTGCAAGTTTCTCATACGCTCAGCATACGTTTTATGTTCAAGACGAATATGCATTTACAGACTTAGATGCAAACATCACATTTGGTTTACGCTACGATAAATACACAAGTGATGACGTACCAAACTTTAACCAAAACTATACTGACCGCTATGGATTTAGTAACCAAAGCACGTTTGATGGTATTGATTTACTTCAACCACGTGTTGGCTTCCAGTGGTATGCAACAGACGAGTTAGAAGTTCGTGCTGGTGTTGGCTTATTCTCTGGTGGTAACCC
>JGI24025J20009_10000864_pt1 | contig 23364 bp, 20 predicted proteins | sample Cruoilmetagenom3_FD_20009 | JGI IMG/M metagenome (IMG submission 20009) | reverse complement strand
AATCATCTTCATCGAACAAGTCATTACCTTGTTCGCAATACCGCTCTATTTGATCATGAATATCCATTATTTATACTCACTATAGAAAGTTTTATACTTCTTCGGCTGACTAACAAAGCAACGCCCTTTAGATATTGTATTCGCTTTATCAAACCACACTTTTGCTAGCTCTAGCTCACCTTGCTCAAAATAAATGGTTCCCTTTAAGAATATAGGACCATCTTGATATGGCTTTAAATTTCCAAATTCAAAAAGTTCATCCACTATCTTATGAGAATTTTCATAAAAGCCTAACTCCTTGTACATTTCGCATATTCCAGATACAAAGCTGAGAGTTACGTCCCAGTCAAATTTAGGCTCAGGTAATAACTCCCATGCTTTTTCTGCTTGCTCTTTCGCCGTATTAAAATCTTTTTTTTCTAATGCTTCATAGGCAGAAATATAGAGTGCATCAATTTTATCTCTCAAATTTACAGGTAAGTTTTTCATATCTATCCTAGTTGTAGTTCACACTCAAACTGGTTCAGGATCAGGGCTTCCAGTTACAAGAAAGATAAGTAATCTGTAAAGCTCTGAAACTTCGAGACTTCCTGTCCATACGTTTCATATCAAAATAGCTCAACTTCACCAGCACGCTCTGACTCTTGCGAAAATAAAAAATAATAGCCACCACCATCATAAGAATTGATAACCACCTCATGCTGGGGTACTGACTAATATTCATCTTAATTATCATATTTTGATGATAATATTCCGTTGCTCTTATAACATCTAAATTCTCATAATCTTCATAGTCCTAAGCCAAAGGTACAAGACCCAATACTATATTTCCGACAGCAAATAAAAGCCTTATTGCTCTAAAAAATTCATATAATTCAGATAAAATTATTTTAAATTTCTCTTTTAATATCCTTCCATTTTTTACACAGCAGCCCGAACCATCACTTAATCGTATTAGTCATATATTGCTAGTAGTTAATACCATTCATTAACTCTATCGGATCTTAGTTTATATAATACTTATGTGTGGGACTGTAATAGCGGTGCTAAATGTAATATAGCCGCTCTAAATATAAATTAAGACTGGGGTGAACTGCCCCTTGTTTCGAGTATTACAACTTCTGCTTTGTCAAAATGCGCTTTTGCACTTTGCAAAACATCGTCAGTAAATTTTGAGTTTGCCATTGGGATATCAATAACATTGCCACTTTTACAAATTAAAGTAACGGTATTTGACGCTAACTGTATTCTAATTATTGCCTCTTTAGGAATAAGCTGCATTCTACTTCTATTATTATTGAACCAGTGAGGATTTTTGCAAAGAAGGACGTTTTCTCCAATATCAGAAAAAACACGCTCAGGCTTAAAGGTTAAGTACTTTATAATTAAAGCCGTGAGTAAAACACCCATGATTGTGACGGTAAATATCCCTATATCCATAATGCTCCCTTAAATTTATGTCCTATAAAACTGCTTATCAATTAATTATTATCAGACTCAACCAAATTTTATAAGCTCAAACTATAAATGCCTCGATAATGAATGATTGAAACCAGCTAACATCGAGCTATAAACACTTCTTACCTAGCTTTTGAAATAGCGCAGCTATTGTTTTATCGTAAGCATGTTGATTAAAGTTACTTGAGTGTGGGTTCATAAAACCATGTAAGTAATCAACATGCTTTACGTTAACATTAGCCTTTGTTGCAAGCTCCACCTGTAATGATTTAACATCAAAGTGCGGCTCATAATGCGGAAAAATGAGTTCAATCTCAAATTGTGGTTGTATATCTGTATGGTGCCTAATTTGCGAGCTGTAAAAACAAATGCCCTTAGCTATCGTTTTAATCGCCGGGTGTGCAGACATTGACCAAATTGCCGATGCGCCAACACTAAAACCAATCAATATAGTGTTGCCAGCGAGTGGTTTAATCGCTTTTTGTAAAATAGCTACATACTCATCAAGGCCTATATGCTGACTAAAATACTCATAGGCCTGCTGTTCACTGTTAAATGCCATATCAACCCCGCCATAGGGATCGACAATAGACTGAGCGTTTAGTTTTTCAGCAAATGCTTTTAAAGCCGCTGTATTACCAAAAATATCACTGACCAATACCAAGTTCATAAACGGCTCATCTTTAATTTTATTCTATAAGTTTTAGGCAATAATTTAACAAAGAGGCCTACGAGATGCTGCGCCTCAGAGTAAGAGACAAATAAATACTACATTCAAAGCACTTCAACCACATCGTAACTATGTTTTACATCACCGAGTGTTAAACTAACTTCATCATCGACTTGTTTACCTAATAACTGTTGGCCTAATGGTGCGCCAGAGGTAAGTACTTGAATGGTTGTGCCTTTAATATCAACGGTTAATCCACCAGCTGCTGGGCCTAAATAAAACCATTTTTGTGTGCTGACATCGTCTTCTAAACATACCAATGAGCTTATAACGACAGTGCCTGTAACGGGTTCGTTGTATATGGCTTCAAATAGTTGTATTTCTTTATAGCACTCATTAACTCGCTCTGCATGGCCTTGTGCTAAATAGGCAGCTTCAAGCCCGAGGGTATCGTATTGGGTCTCTGCAATACTTTCTTCATGGGTAGCGGTATCGTGAGCTGTTTGAGCTGCAATTTTAGCAGTGTTTAGTTGCTCATCTAAGGCAAAACGAAGGTGCTCAGTAACATGGGCTTTATTCATTTGGAGAATTCACTCAATTCGATAAAAATAATTTGCTATTTTATACCAATCTGCTTGGATATGGGACCTATTTTAACGATAAGAAAATTGCTCTATAACTAGGCAAAATTTTTGACATCTAGTTGTTCTAAATGAAAAAATTTTAACAACGTTATAGGGGGATTTAATTCGTTAAATTGTTCAAATATCTATGTAGGTTGGTATTAGCATTGTTGCTACATCGAACACTATCCCTTTGCTGTGTAACAACAATGCTAATATTTAAGGCTATGGCATATCCATTAATGCCTGCGTTTGCTGATCCACTTGCTTATCGTAGTTTTTAGCACTTAACCCAAGTAGCTCGGGTAATGTCGCAGCAATACAAATAGACGACAGCGTGCCTACGACTATTCCTGCAAACAAAGCAATGGCAAATCCCTGTAGCGGTGCCCCAGCTAACAGCCATACACTTGCCACCGTTGCGAGCGTAGTCCCGGAGGTAATAAGCGTACGAGTTAAGGTGCTTTTAATTGCGTTGTTGATAATACTGCTTGGTTTTAGCGAAATATTTGTTGGTATGCGTAATAGCTCGCGTACCCTATCACCCACTATTATTGAGTCATTTAGGGAGTAGCCAATTATTGCTAATAAACTGGCTAAAACGGTTAGGTTAAACTCTATTTGTAACCACGAAAATAAGCCAACCACCAGCACTAAATCATGTAATAAAGCCACCACAGAGCCTAATGCCAAACGCCACTCAAACCGAACAGCTAAATAAATCATTACCGCTACCATCGCAGCAAATAAGGCTAAGCAGCCTTGCTCAAATAATTCGTCACCCACTTGAGAGCCAATGTAAGCCGATGATAAAACCTCTGCGTTTATATCTGGGTTTTGGCTAATCGCGGTTTTCCAAGCATCATTATTGGCACCTTTATTTGGCGCTTGCGTTAATTGAAAATGATTATTGCCCTGCGCTGTTAGTTCAAATTCACCTTGATGGTTTTTAGCAATAAATTGCTCAAGCTGTTTTAGTTCAACACCTTGGCTGGTGGTAAATTCTGTTAAATAACCACCCGTAAAATCAAGGCCAAAATTAAGCCCTTTTTGTGCAATGGTGAATACCGATAACAACACAAATATGGCACTAACAAGCATGCCTGTATAACGCATACGTGACCCTGTCTCACATTTTAAAAAAGTGTTAAGCATGCGCGTTTACTCCTGCTTTTTTACCCAGCTTTAAATATAAGCTTTGGCTTAAATACTTAGATACATACACTCCAGTAAACACCGATGTAATAAGACCAAGCGCCAGCGTTATCGCAAAGCCTTTTACCGGGCCATAACCTATGCCATATAAAATAATCGCGGTGATCATGGTGGTAATATTGGCATCAAATATAGTATTAGCAGCCTGTTTATAGCCCTCTTGGATTGCTTGATACGGGGGGCGACCTTTGCGACGCTCTTCTTTTATGCGCTCAAATATAATCACGTTAGTATCAACCGCCATTCCTATAGTTAATACTAAGCCTGCTATTCCTGGAAGAGTTAAAACCACCCCAGGTAATAACGACATTAGCCCCACTAAAGAGGTTAAGTTTAAAATTAACGCAACATTTGCAATAAGCCCTAAACGGCGGTACCACAGCGCCATAAACGCAAGCGTTAAACCCATACCTAACATTAACGCCGCTAATCCATTATTAATATTGTCTTGGCCAAGGCTTGGACCAATAGTTTGCTCATGCACTATAGTTACGGGCGCAGTGAGTGATCCTGCGCGTAGTAATAGCGCTAAATCGGCAGCCGCTTGTTGGCTTTGCATATTGGTTATACTAAAACGCGAGCTTAAATGCTGGGCAATATTAGCCACATTAATAACTTCGCTTTTTTTAACCACTTCACCTTTAGCATTTTGTGAATACTCTGAATAGAGCGTTGCCATAGGTTTACCTATATTCGCCTTTGAAAAAGCCGACATAGCATCGCCACCTTGGCCATCTAAGCTCAGTTGTACCAAAGGTTTACCCCAGTCATCACGGCCTATATTAGCGTTATTAATATGCTCACCGGTAAATATAGGTACAGGGTCGAGCTTAATAGTCCCTCCCGATTGCAAATTAAACGTTTGCCCGCCTCTCTCTTTAAGTTGATAAAACCCCAATGACGCGGTTGCACCAATTATGCGTTTTGCTTCAGCTGGATCTTGCACGCCAGGTAGCTCAATACGAATGCGCTGCTTACCTTGGCGCTGTGTAACGGCCTCAGTTATACCGAGCTCTTCAATACGTGAGCGAAGTGTGGTGAGTGTTTGGCTCATCACTTCTTTATCAAATGCGCTGCGCCCTTGCTCAGAATAGCTAATTTTAACGACCTGTAAGTTGCCATTAGTTGATGTGGTTGTAGTGAGGTTTTCAAAACGGCTTTTAAGCTCTTTTATGACAACTGTTAGCTTATCGCCAGCATTCTCAAGCGCACTTATTTCAAAGCCCTGATTAGTCTGCTTCGCTTTAACGCCATAGGCTTTTTGCTTAACAATAATGGCTTTTGTTTGTTGATATGCACTGAGCAATTGCTCATCAATGGCTTTATTTAAATCAACATCAAGTACAAACAATACCCCGCCGTTTAAATCAAGACCCAGCTTTATAGGCGATAAGCCAAACTCTTGTAACCAAATAGGGCTGGTTGCATGTTCAACAATTTTAACCTGTGTATTTGGAAAGTTTGATTTTAAAGCCGCCTGAGCTTGGGCACTTTGTGTAGGTGTATTTAAAAGTACATTAATATTTGCTTGGTCTTTTAAACTTTCACTCACTTCAAAACCTTGGCTATTTAAAAAGCTAACTAGGTTTTCAGTACTTGGCATTACTTGCGTTTTAACATCAGAAGCTGCACTAATATGCAACCATGACTTATTCGGATATAAATTAGGTAAGGCGCTTATTGCTAGTAAAACCAATACAATCAACATGGCTACATAGCTTAATTTAAATTTAGCCTTAAATTGCTTTTTATCTTTTTTTAGACTTAACATAGTTATTCCTTATTACTCGGCATAGCCCAGTAACGTACCTATTAGGCACAATTAATCTGCAGGTCAAAACGCGATGCGTTAAAACCAATTAAATTAAATAAGAAACATTAAGCGTGGTAGGTGGTTACAGCGGTGTATAACAGGTTAGCGTCTTTCCAGCCGCTCAAGCGCGACTTTTTACTTTTAAATACCCAGGTATACCAAGGCTGACTTATGTTGACTGCTTGCGGTCGCAAAAAAATATGCCTACACCCATTTAGGGCAAAAAACTCATGCACTACATCGTATTCAGGATCGCCCTGCGCACTGTGTAAAAATAAAAATGAGTTATTGGCTGTTAGCCTAGGTTGATGCGCATCAAAATCAGAATGCTTTGAGTTTTTATGCTGTAAATCGCCAAGCGATTTTGTAGGTACGGAAATGTTAGTTAAATGGTCAACATTAATAACATCGCTATAACTGCTTTGGTTACTGTTTAATTCGTGCTTTACGCCCATAGCATGGCTTTGCACACTAAAGAGTGCAGCAAAAAACAAGCAAGTAGCTAAAAAAACGCGAAATTTAAACATTGGTCATTTAAAACTAAAATAAAGGATAGCTAGTATATAAGGGCAGCTAATTAAAATACAATAGCAGTTCTTAAGCTAATTAATTTATATAAAAACAAATACTGAGATCCTCGATGCGCTCCAGACAAAGTTCAGTAAAACGCCCCGACGCCATGAATTTAAAACAAAGCATTCAAACTCTTTGGCCTTACATCACTAAATTTAAAGGCCGTGTGCTGATTGCCATATTAGCGCTAGTCGGTGCTAAAGGGGCGACATTACTCATGCCATGGGCTTTAAAGGAAATAATTGATTCGGTTGATAAATCAATTAACCCACTACTACTCGTCCCTACTTTATTACTCGTTATGTACGGCGCATTGCGCTTTGCTAGCGTATTTTTGGGTGAAGTACGCGATGCAGTATTTTCGCGAGTCACCGAGCATGCCATGCGAGATATTGGCCTTAAAGTGTTTAAACATTTGCACTCGCTAGATTTAGCCTTTCATTTAGACAGACAAACTGGCGGTATAAGTCGAGACATAGAGCGCGGCACCAGTGGCTTAAGCTTTTTAATGCGTTTTTTAATGTTTAATATTGTGCCCACGTTGTTTGAAATAATGACCGTAGCGATTATTTTTGGCACCTTGTTTTCTATTTGGTTTGCGCTGATCACCCTATTGGCTGTGGCTATTTATATCTTTTTTACCGTGACGGTTACCCAATGGCGAAACCGCTTTATTCGTGAGTCAAACGCTGCCGACAACCAAAGTAATACCCGCGCCATCGACAGTCTATTAAATTACGAAACCGTAAAATACTTTAATAATGAACAGCATGAAGCCCAAACTTACGACACATTTTTAGCAACCTGGGAACAAGCACGATTAAAAAACAGACTCTCGTTACTGGCGCTTAATTCAGGGCAAGCACTGATCATTGCATGTGCCATAACCGCATTAATGTGGCTTGGAGCCAATGAAGTGGTTACCGGCGAGTTAACGATTGGTGAGCTGGTAATGATCAATGCGTATATGATTCAACTCTTTTTACCGCTTAACTTCTTGGGATTTGTGTATAGAGAAATACGCCGTGCCCTTACCGACCTTGAAAACATGCTTGGGTTATTAAATACCTCACCCAAAGTAGCAGATAGCGAAACTGCGCAACCATTAGCACTCAAAAATGGGGCAATTAGCTTTGAAAATGTCAGCTTTAGCTACGATAGTAAACGCCCTATTCTTAAGAACGTCAGTTTTCATGTAAACCCTGGTGCTAAGGTAGCGGTTGTAGGTGCTAGTGGCGCAGGTAAAAGCTCGTTAGCCCGCTTGTTATATCGTTTTTATGAACTTTCATCGGGCGCGATTAAAATTGATAATCAAGCCATAAACACAGTCACCTTGGCAAGTTTGCGTAAAGCTATTGCCATAGTGCCGCAAGATACTGTGTTATTTAATACCAGCATACGCGAAAATATTCACTACGGCAGACCCAGCGCCAGTGAAGATGAAGTAAACAAAGCCATAAACATGGCGCATCTAACAGACTTTATTAGTAGCCTAGATAAAGGCGATAAAACCTTAGTCGGTGAACGCGGACTAAAAGTCTCTGGCGGCGAAAAACAACGTATTGCTATTGCTCGCGCTATTTTAAAGCAATCGCCGATTTTAATTTTTGACGAAGCCACTTCCGCGCTCGACTCACAATCTGAGCAGGCCATATTAAACGCTATGCGAGAAGTAGCCTCTAACCACACCAGTATTGTTATTGCGCACCGCTTATCAACAATTACCGATGCCGATACTATTATCGTGCTTAAGGCGGGAGAAGTGGTAGAGCAAGGTAAACATGATGAATTACTCATGCAAAATGGTGAATATGCTCATATGTGGGCATTACAGCAAAAGCAGTCCAAAGCGCAATAAACTAAGCCACTCGGGTACAATTTAAGTATCTGAGTGCTATTTTGCTAGTATTTCATTCATCTTATCGACCGGTACGGTTATTCACCTCAAAAGGTTTGTTTGCAGTGAAGTTATCAATACAATCAAGTAGCTATTTTTATAACAAAAATATAACGAATTAAATAACGTGAATTCATAGGGGAAAATAATGAAAAAGAGTTTAATTGCAGCGGCGCTCGCTGCCACATTTATTACTGGCTGTTCTGAGCCACAAACAACAAAAACTGAGCAAGTAGCAGCAGTTGCAGAAAAACCACAAGTAACAGAGCAAGCCGAATTAGGCACGTTTGGGGTTGATTTAACTGCGCGTAACGAAGCTGTAAAACCAGGCGACGATTTCTTCATGTACGCCAGTGGTTCATGGTACGACAACTATGAAATGCCAGCAGATAAAACCCGCTATGGTGCATTCTCTGCGCTAGCTGAGCGCAGTGAAGATCGCGTTAAAGAAATTATTGAAGAAATTGCAGCACGTGAAAACTTAAACGCCGAAGAGCAACTGGTCGCTGACTTTTATAACTCGTACATGGATACCGAGACGCTTAACAAACTTGGTATCACGCCAATTAAGCCGTTGCTTAACGACATCAATTCGGTTGCCTCTACTGATGATTTGGCAAAAGTATTTGGCCAATCTTGGCTTACGGGTGTAAGTGCACCACTTGGTGGCGGTATGTGGTTTAACCGTTTAGATCCCAATAAATACGAAATGTCATTAGGTGCAGGTGGTTTAGGCTTACCTGATCGTTCTTACTACCTTGAAGATGCAGAACGTTTTGTAAAAACCCGTGAAGCGTATGTTGCACATATTGCCGATATGCTTAAATTTGCAGGGGTTGATAATACCACAGAGCGTGCACAAGCGATTTTAGCGCTTGAAACCAAAATTGCAGAAGGTCATTGGCCACGTGAAAAACGCCGTAATCGTGATTTAACCCTAAACCAAGTAAAACGCGATGAGCTAAGTGCGCAATACCCAGGATTTAACTGGGATTTATACTTTGCACAAACAGGTTATAAAGTACCACAATTAAATGTATCGCAGCCTGAACCTGTTAAAGCCATGATTGACTTAATCAATAACGAAGATTTAAGCGTATGGAAAGACTACCTTACATATCATGCGATTAATGGTAACTCACGACTATTATCTGAAGAAATATTTAACACTAGCTTTGCCTTTTATGGAAAAGAGTTAAATGGTCAACAAGAGCCACGTCCACGCTGGAAACGCGCTATCAGCCAAATGTCTGGCACTAGCTCATTGGGCTTTGCAATTGGCAAAATTTACGTAGATCGTTATTTCCCTGAGTCATCTAAGCAACAAATGTCTGAACTTGTTGAAAACTTACGCACAGCACTTGGTGAGCGTATTGATAACTTAGATTGGATGGGCGCAGAAACAAAAGTAAATGCGCGTGCAAAATTAGCGGCGTTTGTGCCAAAAATTGGTTACCCAGATGAATGGCAATCTTATGAAGGCTTAAGCATTAGCAAAAATGACTTAATGGCTAATGTAAAAAATATGCGTGAGTTTTTCCAAGCTGAAAGTGTAGAAAAAGAGCTGAAAAAGACCGACCGTAATCGTTGGGGCATGACACCACAACGTGTTAATGCTTACTACAATAGTTCGTTTAACGAAATTGTATTCCCTGCCGCTATACTACAACCGCCGTTTTTCGATCCAAATGCAGATCCAGCAGTAAACTACGGTGGCATTGGCGCTGTAATTGGCCATGAGATGGGCCATGGCTTTGATGATCAAGGCTCAAAATCTGACGCTAACGGCATTCAACGTAACTGGTGGACTGATGAAGATCGTGCTGCTTTTGATGCTAAAGCTGACAAACTGGCGGCTCAGTACAGCAAATATGAGCCAATTCCAGGTAACTTTGTAAATGGCCGCAACAGTTTAGGTGAAAATATTGGTGATGTGGGTGGTTTAGCCATGGCTTATCATGCTTACAAACTAAGCTTAAATGGTAAAGAAGCACCGGTAATTGACGGTGTAACCGGCGATCAACGTTTCTTCTTAGCATGGGCACAAGTATGGAAAGAAAAACGTACTGAGCAAAGTATGTTAAACCAATTACGTGGTGGTACACACGCACCAGGTCGCTTTAGAGCACAAGCGCCTCGTAACCATGATGCTTGGTATAAAGCATTTGATGTAAAACCAGGCGATGAGTTATACCTACCAGAAGAAGAACGCGTTCGTATTTGGTAATACCCTAACAACCGTTCATCGTTTGTAACGAATAAACAGCCCGCTTATGCGGGTTGTTTTATTTTTGGCTACTAACAATACTTACTAGCCCTACCCCGTATTTACCTTTAGAATATGGGCTTGCAAATTTTTTCAATTATTTATACATATTAAGGCGAAACGCAGATGGGAAGAGCTTACCAAAACAAAAAAGATTCAATGGCTAAAACTGCGGGTGCTAAAACTAAAGTTTATTCTAAATACGGTAAAGAAATTTATATTTGTGCTAAAAATGGCGGTGTTGATCCAGACGGCAATCTAGCACTACGTCGTTTAATTGAACGCGCTAAAAAAGACCAAGTACCGGCTCACGTAATTGAACGTGCTATTGATAAAGCCAAAGGTGGCGGCGGTGAAGACTATGCAGCCACGCGTTACGAAGGCTACGGGCCAGGTAACTGTATGATTATTGTTGACTGTTTAACCGACAACAACAAACGTACTTTTGCTGATGTACGTGTATGTTTTACCAAAGCAAACGCTAAAATTGGCGCACAAAACTCAGTTTCACACTTATTTGATCACCTTGCTATTTTTGTGTTTGACGGTGACGACGATGAAACCGTACTTGAAGCACTGATGATGGCAGATGTTGATGTTACCGACGTTGAAGTAGAAGACGGCAAAGTGACCGTATTTGCACCGCACACTGAATACAACAATACCCGCACAGCACTTGAAGAAATGGGTGTTACAGAATTTGACGAAGACTTAATTGCCTTTGTACCTCAAGTTGAAGCCCCTATTGAAGGCGAAGACGTTGAAGTTATGGAGCGCTTTTTAGCCATGCTTGAAGATTGTGATGACGTACAAAACGTGTACCATAACGCTCAATTTTAATCGTTAAGCGAACAACCTGAACTTCGAATAATAAATCTGTTTCAAGCAGAGTTCAGATCAAATAATGTTTAAAGGTCAACTTAGTTGGCCTTTTTGTTTTATGTAAAATGGATTAATTAATTTTGAATACCCTTTCACAACTTCGCAACGGACAATTGCTTGGTGCAACACATCTACAATTGGTTGAAACGCTAAGCGACTTTCCTGAAGAAATTTTTACACTTGCTGATACCCTCGAAGTCTTGGATTTATCAAATAACAATTTATCTGATTTACCTGATGAATTTGCTTGCTTAACAAAATTAAAACGACTGTTTTTGTCGTTTAATCAGTTTAACCATATACCTAAAATACTCGCTAAGTGCCCTGCTCTTATCATGGTTGCCTTTAAAGGTAACCAAATAACTGAGTTTGCAGATAACAGCCTGCCTAAAGCGATTGAATGGCTTATTCTTACAGATAATAAAATAGCCAAACTGCCTGCAACATTTGGCCAATACACTGCGCTTAAAAAGCTGGCTTTGGCAGGTAACCAACTCAGTGCTCTACCAACAAGCATGGCAAACTGCCATAACTTAGAACTAATTAGACTCTCTGCAAATCAATTAACTCATGTTGATGATTGGCTATTTGAACTTCCTAAGCTTACTTGGCTTGCATTTGCAGGTAATTGCTTTAATAAATCACAGTGCCTTACCCAATCAAATTTAACCAATAAACCACTGAGTGACTACTCGCTCAGTAAAGTAATAGGCCAAGGCGCATCAGGAATTATTCATCTTGCTTATTCAACAAATAAAGAGCCGGTTGCTGTTAAGTTATTTAAAGGGAGTATTACAAGCGATGGTTATCCGCTGGATGAAGTTAATTGCTGCTTGCAAGCGCTTGAGCATCCAAACTTAATTAAAGTACTGGCTTACATTGAACAACAGCAGCAGCTTGGTTTAGTGATGGAGTTAATTGATTCAAGCTTTACGAATCTAGGCTTACCTCCCAGCCTTGATACCTGTACTCGTGATACATTTGAAAGCGATTGCCATTACTCTGCCGATACAATTTATAGCATTGCAAAGCAAATGGTTAGTACTGTGGCACACTTGCACCAACACAATGTAAGCCATGGTGACATTTATGCGCACAATACTATGGTAAACGCGCAAGCAAGGGTTCTGTTTGGTGATTTTGGCGCAGCTACTGATCTTACTATGCTGAGTGATTATCAACGTCAACAAATGCAATTAATAGAAGTGCGCGCTTTAGGGTGTTTAATTGAGGACTTACTTACCACCTGCCACGAGCAAAGTGCTGAAGTAATGCACTTACAACATATTTCGCAGCAATGCATGAGCGAAAATGTTGCACAGCGGCCAACGCTTAGAGTATTAGCTGACTTTTTATGATTGCTGCGGCCATGGATCTTATGGCCGCAATCTAAAACTACAGACTATTTTTGTTTTTTAAACGGGTAAATTTGTTGCTTTAGCATACCTACAGGCATGTAGTCCCCGACAACACCATATTCTTTAGGCCACTCTGCTTGCCCCTTTACCGCAGTACCAAATAAGTAATCTAAAAACGAGAAATGGGCTGCATAATTTCGATCAATGGCAGCTTTATCGGATGCGTGATGCCAATGGTGAAACTGCGGAGTAACCATAAAATATTTCAACCACCCAAATTTTACATTCATGTTAGCATGATTAAATACGGCTTGAAAACCAACAATAATTACATATAAGCTGATTATTTGCTGTGAAAACCCCAGCACAAATATAGGGGTTAACACTAAACTACGGGTGATCAGTATTTCTAAAATATGCTGACGAGAGCCTGCGAGCCAATCCATTTCTTTGGCACTGTGATGCACACCATGAAATCGCCACATAAATGGCACTTCGTGATACGCACGATGCGTCCAATACTGCATTAAATCAGCCACCAAAATAATTAAAAATAGCTGTAGTATAAACGGCATTTGCGCTATGTAAGCTTGCAGTGTGCTCGAAACCGCCCAACCAAAACCATAATGAACAAAATGATTAGTAACCAGTAATACAAAGCCCACTATTAAGTGATTAACAAAGAAGTGGTTTAAATCCCCGCGCCATTCACTACGAAGTATTTTTTGCTCTTTTCGATGCGGAAGTAGTTTTTCAATTAAAATAAAAATTAAGGTAGAGCCTAGTAAGTCTAATATAAACCAATCTAAGCCAATATAAGGAGTGTTATCTGCAAAGTCATTCACTTCAACATTCGGGCCGCCAAAGCTAATGGCCAGTACAATAAAAAACCACGCAGTTGCCCCTAAGCGCTTATTCGTATTTCGTACAAAATTAAGTAACCCTAGGCTACCGGAAATAATAAGAGCTACAAACATAAGCTGACGTAAAAAGTTGACGCTATAGCTTTTGCGTAATTCGGGAGTCGTTAAATATTCCGGAAAGTGGAATGCAAGCACTCCTAAGCAACTTAATATTGCTAAAAAGCAAGCAATATAACCGCTGATATTACCCTCACCGATTTGTAGGTGGCTAGTACGAAATATTTTTTTAGTGACGTGTTTTAGCATTATTTTCCTTAATATGGCATGCAGTTCCCTATTCTAATGCGCACATTCTAGCAAACTTTGGGCTAACTAAAACACAAAAAAAGCCACGCAGTGCGTGGCTTGGCTGGATAAAGTAAAATTTAACTACACGGAAAAATTATAAATAAGCACCCAGCGCTTTAACTTGATCTAACATGCGGTTTGAGAAACCCCATTCGTTGTCGTACCACGCCATTACTTTAACTAATTTACCATCAGCACGCGTTTGCGTTGCATCAAAAATAGATGATGCTGGGTTATGGTTAAAGTCAATAGAAACAAGCGGCAGCTCATTGTACTCTAAAATACCTTTCATAGAGCCAAACGCAGCATCTTTAACTACTTGGTTAATTTCTTCAATACTTGTGTCACGCTTAGCAATAAATGTTAAATCAACTAACGAGACATTAATTGTTGGTACACGTACCGCCATACCATCTAGTTTACCGGCAAGTTCAGGCAGAACTAATCCAACCGCTTTTGCAGCACCCGTTTTAGTTGGGATCATAGATTGAGTCGCACTACGCGCGCGGTATAAATCTGGGTGGTATACGTCAGATAAGTTTTGGTCGTTAGTGTATGCATGAATGGTGGTCATGCTACCTTGTTCAATTCCTACTGTATCGTTAATTGCTTTAGCAACAGGCGCTAAACAATTGGTTGTACATGAAGCATTAGAAATAATGTTGCTATCGGCATTAATTACATCGCTATTTACACCGTGCACTACGGTAGCATCCATATCTGTACCAGGAGCCGATACCACTACTTTTTTCGCGCCCGCTTCAATATGCTTATTAGCTGCTTCGCGAGAAGTAAATAAACCCGTACATTCAAGTACGATATCAACGTTTAGAGCTTTCCACGGTAAATTTGCAGGGTCACGTTCTTGAGTGAGCGTGATCACATCATCGCCAATTAGCATGGTGTTGTCTTTTAGCGTTACTTGCTGTGAAAAACGACCATGTACTGAGTCAAACTGAGTCAGATGAGCATTTACGTTGGCTGGCGCTAAATCGTTAATAGCTACAATTTTAATTTCATTATTTTGCGCTGACTCATACAGTGCACGCAATACATTACGACCGATACGGCCGTAGCCATTAATTGCTACATTAATCATTTTTGACTCCTATTAACTTCACATGCTTGGCGAGCAAGCGTTTCAATAGCTTGCCAGTCTTTATTTTCTATAAGTTGTTTGTCTAACATCCACGTACCACCTACACAAATAACATTGTTAAGTGCTAAGTAATTAGGCGCAGTAGCTAAACTAATGCCACCGGTTGGACAAAAAGTAATATCAGGTAATGGGCCGCCAATCGACTTTATCATCGCAGTTCCGCCTGCGGCTTCTGCAGGAAAAAACTTTAAAAATTTAAAGCCGTGCGCTGCTAAGTTCATCACTTCGCTTGGGGTTGCTGCACCGGGCAAAAAAGGAATACTTGACTCTTTTGCCAATGCTAATAGTTCATCGCTTACGCCTGGGCTCACCATAAAATCAGCGCCCGCTTCAACTGATGCGTTAAAGCTTGCTTTATCAACCACAGTACCAGTGCCTACATAAGCCTCTGGTACTTCAGCTTTCATTAACTTTACAGCTTGTGCAGCAATTGGTGTACGTAGTGTAATTTCAAGTGCTTTTAAGCCACCGTTGTACAACGCTCTTGCAAGTGGTGCGGCATCTTCTAGTTTTTCGATTACCACCACTGGCACAACGGGTGCCGATGCTAAGATTTTTTCAATACTCATTACTTGTTCCTCATTACCCAATATGGCTAATTATTATTCAAGTCCAAAAGCACTTGCACCTAAGTCGGCACTGCTTACGATATTTCTAAATCCAGTAAATAATTCACGGCCTGTACCAAATGTTTGGCTTGCTTGGCTAATTTGTAGCTCACGCTGTGCAAGTTCTTCGTCGCTTACATGCACTTTTAAAATACCATTTGGCGCATCTAAAGTAACAATATCGCCTTCATGGATTTTAGCTATAATGCCGCCTTCAACTGCTTCAGGTGCTAAGTGGATTGCCGCAGGAACTTTGCCTGATGCACCCGACATACGTCCGTCAGTAACAATAGCCACTTTGTAGCCCTGATCTTGTAATGTTGCCATTACCGGCGTGAGCTTATGAAGCTCTGGCATGCCTTTAGCCTTAGGGCCTTGCTCTTTAAGAACAGCAATGAAATCTTGGTTAAGCTCACCACGGGTATAAGCGTCTTGTAACTCACCTTGTGAGCTAAATACTTTAGCTGGTGCTGACACCACTTGATGAGATTCTGCAACGGCTGATACTTTAATAACCGCCTTACCTAAGTTACCCGTTAGTAACTGTAAACCACCTTGCTTGCTAAATGGATTGCTTACAGGACGAAGTACTTCTTCATCATGTGAGTTTTCAGGACACGCAACCCATTTAACTTTACTAGGGCCATTGGCATCACTCATAATCAAGTTATCGTCTTTATCAAGCAGTGGCTCACACATGTAAGGTGCAAGACCTTCGCCTAAAATAGTAGTCACATCTGTATGTAGGTAGCCAGCACTGGCTAATTCACGCATTAAGAAGCCCATACCACCGGCTGCTTGGAAATGGTTCACATCTGCTGAGCCATTAGGGTAAATACGCGTCAGTAATGGTACAACCGCTGATAAATCAGACATGTCTTTCCAAGTAACCTGAATACCAGCCGCTTTTGCAATCGCCACAATGTGGATTGCATGATTGGTTGAGCCACCAGTTGATAGCAAACCAACGAGGCCATTAATAATGGTTTTTTCGCTGATTACATCTGCTAAACACGGACCATCTTTGTTTTCTGTAAGCTGCTTGAGCATGGTCTCAACTGCATTACCCGTTAAGCCATCACGCAATTCTGTGTATGGATTAATAAACGAGCTACCTGGTAAGTGTAAGCCCATAATTTCCATTAACATTTGGTTTGAATTTGCAGTGCCATAAAAGGTACAGGTACCAGCACTGTGATAAGAAGCACTTTCCGCCTCTAATAACTCATCGCGAGATACTAAACCTTGGGCAAACTTCTGACGAACACGTGCTTTGTCTTTGTTTGGAATACCTGACTGCATTGGTCCTGCTGGTAAAAAATACACAGGTAAGTGACCAAATGATAAAGCACCAATTAATAAGCCTGGAACAATTTTGTCACACACACCTAAACAAAACACACCATCAAACACGTCATGTGATAAAGAAACCGCAGTAGACATAGCAATAACGTCACGAGAGAAAAGCGATAGTTCCATGCCGTCACGACCTTGGGTAACGCCATCACACATCGCCGGTACACCGCCAGCAACTTGCGCGGTCGCGTCAAATTTAGTGGCAATGCTTTTAATTAAATCTGGGTATTCTTTGTAAGGCACATGCGCAGATAACATGTCGTTGTATGAATTAATAATTGCAAGGTTTGGCACCTCATCTGCTTTTAAACGCGCTTTGTCATCGCTGCTGCACGCAGCCATAACATGGGCAATATTGCCACAGCCTAAACCAGCACGAACTCTTGTTTGTTTTTTTGCGTGCGAAATACGATCTAAATAGGCTTGACGGGTTTGTTTACTGCGCTCAATAACGCGTTCTGTGACTTCTTGAATTCGAGGGTGCAACATAATTTTACTCATCTCTATTCGTTAGAGGATAAAGGCTCAGTAACAATTATAGACTCCACGAAAATAACTGTACTGAGCATCTTTGACTTACCCGTTCAAAGGTACGCTACCAGGGAGCCTCTCACAACAACCCTGACACCGGTGTCAGGGTATTAACGCATGACAATGACACCGGTGTCAACCCTGAGTAATAAAAATAGTCATTTTTTTAACATGTGCAATAAATAAACGTGAATTTTTAGTGAAATATTAGCGGCAAATAATGAAGGTTAAAAATGCAGATAAAAAAAGCCCGAGTAAGCGTCACTCATACTCGGGCTACTGTGAAAAAGCGGTTTTATTTTACGGCTGCGGTTGACTCTCGCGTGATTAATTTTGCTTCTAAAATCACCTTATACGGCGACTCTTGCGGCTCAATAATATGGGTAATTAACTGGGTAACAGCTTGTTTAGTCATTTCTTCTACGGGTTGCGCTATAGTCGTTAGCCCGGGCCAAATATGACGCGCTATGGGGGCGTTATCAAAGCCAGCAATAGAAATATCATCTGGTACACGCAAGTTACGCTGTGTGGCTAATTTAAGCACGGCGGCTGCCATGTAATCATTCGATGCAAATACAGCAGTAGGTCGTGGCGATAAATCTAAAATACTACGCGCACTGTCTACCCCTGAGTGATAACTAAAGTTACCCTCTTCAACTAAGCGTTCATTAAATTCAATACCATGGCTTGCTAACGCGCGCCTGTAGCCTTTAAAACGCTGCTGTGTAGCACTGTGATCTGGGTGACCTTTAATAAACGCGATAGAGGTATGCCCTAGGTTTATTAAGTGCTCGGTAATTTCAAATGCGCCCTGCTCGTCATTACTGGTAACAGAAATAGAGTCATCTTCTAAAATAGCAGAAGCCACTCGAGCATAAGGAATTTTTTTCGACTTTAAAAAGTCAACCAGTTCTGAAAAGTCACAAAATGGTGGCGTAAGTACTAAACCATCAAGGCGTGATGACTGTAATAGCTGCTCTATATTATTAATAAGTGCATCACCTCTGAGCTCACAAGGGTGAATCAGCAAGTTATAGTTGTTTTCTTGGCAAGCAGCTAATGCGCCTGTTTGCACTCGAGTAATATAACTTTTACTTGGGTTATCGTATAAACAACCAATAATAAAACTACGGTTTTGTGCAAGCCCTCGAGCAATGGGATTAGGTGTGTAATCAAGCTCTTTAAATACCGCTAATACTTTCTCGCGGGTGGCCGCGCTCACATTTGGTTCGTTATTCAGTACGCGCGATACCGTTTTTTTAGATACACCGGCATAACTAGCAACGCTATTTATAGTGACTTTTTTCATCTATTTATTTCCAAATGTATGCAACGTAATTAAACCTGTTGACTCGTATGCAAACACGCGGCAGCACCAATTAAAGGAATGTTGTCTTGTGTTACTAATGTGACCGGAATTTGACCTGTATATTGCGACATTATGCCCTTTTGTGAAAAGCGCTCCATGAAGCGGCTTTCCAGTAAACGAGCCTGCATTCTTGGTAATATGCCACCGCCAATATAAAGGCCACCAAGAGCACCGTAAGCAAGCGCTAAGTCGCCTGCTACACTGCCAATCCAATCACAAAACTGATTAAGCGTTGCTTCACATACTTCACATTCACCGCTGTTGGCTAAGCTACTAATTTGTGCAGCGTCTAAATTCTTTGCGGCGACCCCTTTAACTGCAGCCATTGCTTTGTACAAATGAGCAATGCCTGGTCCAGAAAACACAGTTTCTACCGATACATGTGGGTGGTCTTTCTTAAGTGCTTGAATAAGCTGAGCGTCAAGTTCATTTACTGCCGCTAGAGAAATATGACCACCTTCTGAACTCATTACCGCACACGAATGTGCAGTTCTTACTAAACACGCTGCACCAAAGCCTGTACCTGGGCCCATTACACCAATATTTGCTGTGTCGTCTGCTTGGCCAGGTTTAACGGTTACGTTTTGAGAAGGATCTAAATACGGAGCGGCGTAAGCGAATGCAGCGAAGTCGTTTATTACGCTTAATTGTTCAAGGTCAAAATGCTGTTTGAAATCATTAACGCTAAAGTGCCAACCTAAGTTAGTTAAGTGAACTTGGCCTGCGTTAATTGGGCCTGCCACTGCCAGGCATGCGCGTTTAGGATTTATATGAGACACTGTTGATAAGTAATACTCGGTAGCACTTTCGAGGGATCCATAATTAGCACTTGGAAACGTATGATTATGCTCAATGGTAAATTGATTACTTGATTCATCAAACCCCGTGATCAACGCAAAGCGAGCATTTGTGCCGCCAATATCGGCAACCAGAATTGGATCAAAGTGTGTGCTAGAGTGTAAACCCATAGTGTTATCTCTTTTGTTTAAGTAATGAGTACTTATTATTTTAATGGGGTATCATTGATACTTATTTACTTTGAGCTATCACCTCAAAGCAGCTATCACTGTAAAAAAGGCTACCTTTAATAATAAAGGTAGCTAATACGTTTTGACAACAAAATGATAAAACGTCCTTATTGTGACACCGGTGTCATGAAAAAATCAATAAAAAAATGCCTTTATTGACAAATAAGCTTGAAAAAAATCACTAATAAACGAGAATAGCCCCTTATTGTCCTCTTAAATAAGTAATCGTGATGAAAGGTAAAGCCACCTCATTTGATATAGCCCACTATGCTGGGGTGTCTCAATCTACAGTTTCTCGTGCTTTACGAAATAGTCCCTTGGTAAATGATGAAACCCGAAGGCGGGTTCATGACATTGCCAAAAAGCTTAATTACAAAGTTGATAAAAACGCCAGTAACCTGCGCACTCAACAAAGTAGCACCCTAGCGTTATTGTTGTTTGAAGATCCGACCTCAGATGAATCGCAAATCAATCCGTTTTTTTTAGCCATGCTGGGCAGTATTACTCGCGCTTGCGCTAAAGAGGGATACGATTTACTCGTGTCATTTCAATCGGCCAGTGCTGATTGGCAGGCAGATTACGAAGACAGTCACCGTGCAGATGGCATCATTTTATTAGGTTATGGCGACTATATAGATTTTCAGCCTAAATTTAACACCTTACTTGAACAAAACACCAAATTTGTTTGCTGGGGAGCAAGTGTTGATAACCGCCCTGATTTAACCATAAGTTGCGATAATTATGGCGGCGGTAAACTCGCCGCTGAGCATTTATTGGCACATAGCCGAAAAGACTGCGCGTTTATTGGCGATGCCTCTGATCATAGCCCCGAATTTTTTGCTCGTTTCAATGGCTTTAAAGACGCGTTACAACAAAATGGCATTACACTTAATGAGCGTAAAATTGCCAATGCTATCTCTACCGAAGAATCTGGCTATCACGCCACGCGTTCGTTAATTGCTAATAACATCACCTTTAATGCACTTTTTGCTGCCAGCGACCTTATAGCAATAGGCGCAATACGGGCATTAAAAGAAGCCAATATTAACGTGCCAAAAGATGTAGCCGTAATAGGCTTTGATAATATATCTATTGCCAGTTACATTAATCCGCCGCTGACAACCATAGAGCAAAATACCACTATTGCTGGGCAAATGTTGGTTGAAAACCTATTAAAGCTCATTAGGGGTGAACAAGTTCAAAGCACCCTACTACCACCGCGTTTAATCGCACGTGGCTCAAGCTAATTTATTCAGTAAAACCACTTTTAAGAAGCAACAAAATTAAAGACAACAGCGCTCTTTTACCTTAAATTAATTCAGGCTTTATTGCATTTTTACGGTCATTTGTCCTTTTTGCTTTCAATACTAAAGCCAGCGCTTTCGTTACATTAACAGGCTATTCACACCTCGCTATCACATTAGTTTTTTTAATCTGAAAGCAGCTGTTTTTAATGTAATTTTTCACTCGTCAATGCACGCTTTTATCACTACAATCCTGTTTTTATTTTCTTGTTAAATTTTCAAGTGATCATCTCATGCTATTAACCATTGTTTATATTATAGGTATTACAGCAGAAGCCATGACTGGTGCTCTTAGCGCTGGGCGCAGAAATATGGATTGGTTTGGTGTTATGTTAGTAGCCAGTGCCACAGCTATTGGTGGTGGTAGCGTGCGAGATATTTTATTAGGTAACTACCCACTTACTTGGGTAAAACACCCAGAATATTTACTGATCACTTGCCTAGCCGGTATTGTTACCACTTGGTTGGCAAAATGGGTGGTTAAATTTAAAGGCATATTTATGCGCCTAGATGCACTAGGGCTTGCTGCGTTTAGTATTATTGGCTGCCAAGTTGGACTTAATATGGGTTTGCACTATGGAATTTGTGTGGTCGCAGCTATAGTAACAGGTGTATTTGGTGGATTATTGCGAGATTTAATTTGTCGCCAAGCACCATTAGTACTTCATCATGAACTTTACGCAAGCGTAGCACTTATAGTCGCGTGTTTATACTTAGCGCTACACCACTACAACATTGATGACAATATCAGCGTGGTTGCAAGTTTAGTGGTAGGCTATTTAATTCGTATGGCGTCGGTACGCTTTAAGTGGCGCTTACCGACATTTAATTTATTAGAACCCGCTAATTTAAATAATGAGTAATAACAGCAGCTTTTAATGTCCACCTGCCCTAGCACTTTTAAATAGCCCGAATACTTTTCGGGCTAACAAACTAACCACAAAAAGAACTCCCAAAGCAAAACACAGTATGCTCAAGGGCATAAACACGCTTTCATGTAGAACACCATTATGATCAACATATTGATACACACTGTTTTCTATCAGCATAAAACCCGTGCCAAGCAATAAAAAGCAAACACTCAATGTGACTGTTTTGTTTGAAAAAAAGCGCATAATCTATCCATAACTATTTTATTAAATTGTCAGGATAGCAGTTTGAATGAGCGAATATTAATCTACAGTGACTGAGCAACATTAATTTTTTAAAATAAAAGTCACGCTCATTAAACTAAGCTTTTAGACATATAATAAAATCTGTCGTCTTCTTTATCTATGCTGAAACCTGAACGTGTGTAAAGCTTGTGCGCAGGGCTTATTTTAAAAACGCGAAGCCTAAGTTGCATAGCACCTTGGAGCACAGCTAAACGAGCCCCCTCATTAATTACTGCTGCACCAATACCCATATTTTGAAACGCAGCATCTACTTGTAAGTCACGTATATAGCAACCCTCATCATCAAAAGCCAAGCGCATTGCACCCACTACATCGCCATTTAACAAAACATCCCAATTTTCAAGGTCTGAAATTTGCTCACATATTTTAAGTTGCTGCCAATCAACACCATAATGCTCATAATATCCACGCATGTTGGTGTAGGTTAACTGTGCAGAAGCCATTAAATCGGCTGTGGGTTGATAACACATATTCATTATTGTCATTCCTTTGTTTAGCGACCTTTACAAAACTTGTTGTGTTTGCTGGTTTTTAAAATATTTATTTACTAATAATGACTGCAACAAGCTAGTACTACTGGATGTAGTCCAGTATAAACCAATTGCAGAAGGAAAGTTAACCAGAGTAACCACACAAATAATTGCGGGAATTAGGAACAATAAAGTGCTGGTTTGTTCTGCGCTACCTGGCATCATCATCATAGATAAATATGTAATAGCCCCCACTAATAACGAATGGACTTCCCATAGTTTGCTAGACACCTAATGAGTTACATTGTAACTTCTAATAAGAGGTGTTTTATGAGTAAAGGTAAACGTTATACCCAAGAGTTTAAAGAAGCGGCTGTTAAACAAATTACTGAACGCGA
>JGI24025J20009_10000863_pt1 | contig 23378 bp, 18 predicted proteins | sample Cruoilmetagenom3_FD_20009 | JGI IMG/M metagenome (IMG submission 20009) | reverse complement strand
AGGGCACCGCATCTGCTTTGTTGTCGGGCACTTGAAGTACAGGGAGTACGTCTGCGTACCCGTACGCCTCGCATCTGCAGCACCCTGTAAACGCTTACAGTGCGATGGATTGCGGTAAAAACGGGCGTTGTAATCCCGTGAACGGTTACGAAACAGGATTTGTCCACTCTCATGCCTTCTCCATCGACTTATTACTTTACTGATCCTTATTTTTTCGGTGAACCCTGAACCCCTGAACGGTTACCAAGATATTTCTGTTTTAACTTTTTTATTTTACATGTTGCGGCTTCATCCACAGGAAGCCTTGCCTTTAGCTGATGCAGCTCATTATTCAGCCCCTGTATGCCTCCCTCGGAATTGAGTTTCACCACAACTTTTCCTACTGATTTTCCTTTTGGATGGCCCCTCAAAAGATAGGTCCTTCCTATTTTTAATGGCTGATAACGCTGTCCGCCGGGACCGCTTCCGACAATAACATCTATACCGTCGACAGTGCTTGCCAACTTCCTGTCCTCAAACTCACCAAGGTTGGACAACAACACTATTACATCGACCCTGTTTTTAAGCTCAGGGACCAGGGACTTAAGCCTGGCTGAAGGATCAAGCACCTCCACACCGTCTGCCCTGGTCCGCCGGCTCAACCCAGGAGACGTGACGGCAAGGACGCCTACTTTTGTACCATTAACATCAAATATCCCATAGGGCTCAAATACAGCCTTACCTTTGTAACGCAGGTTTGAAGACAAAGGCCTTAAACCCCTTTTCCTGGTCTCTTCCAGCAGAAACATGGTTGAGCCTGCAAGATCTCTCTTGCCCACACAAAGGGCCGTGTAACCCATATCACGGTAAAAATCCAAAAGAAGCCCTGCATTGGCAATTGCCGCTTCTGAAGGTGCTGCTTCATTTCTGAAGAGAAAATTACCGGCATCTAAAAAAAGGAAGTTGCCATGGTTCTGAACATTATCACGGACCCACCGGACCCGCCGGGCGATTCCTCCTATCTCCTTACCCCCTCAACCAAAACACGGATCAAGATAACCCAGGGTATTCCCAGTATAAAACAGAGTGAATTCCTCTGTCCGTTCCTGAGAATCCGCCGAGGCCGGTCCGGCTGTAAAAAAAGATACAAGAAATGCAAATATAACAAAAAACATTATATTTTTTATACTGTTCATCATAATGTCTCCTTATCTGGCATTTTTCCCAAGCAACTGCCTCATCCACCAACTCGCCCAGTGTTCTTTTAAAATGGCATCGGCAAGGGCCTTGGCCCCTTCTGATTTTAACCTGTCCTTGACATAGGGTATCCAAAGCGCTGCATCACTGCTTCCAGTATCCAAATGTTCTTTAAGAGAAAGCAACATATCGAGCTGATCCGCGTCATGGGCCAATACTGACTCTGTTGTCTTACAGTCCCTGAGCTCTGACAGCAGATCCACTATCTCTTCACCGCCTGGAAGTCCTTGCGTCATTTCTGTTATTGCTGATTTTTCATCTATAGTCACATACCGCTTGTGTACTGCGTTGGCATCCCCGGTCCTGGCTTCGGGGAGATCATGCACCAGGCACAGCTTCAAGAGTCTTTCCATATCCACTCCAGGGACATCTCTTGCCAGCATCATGGCACTCAGGATCACACCAAACGTATGGGCAGCCACTGATTCCCTGCCCTTACCCAAAAACGGATAGCCTGTTCTCCAGGTATGCTTGAGCATTGACCCTTCAAAAAGAAAACGGGCTATCCTCTCCCAATTTGTTTCTTTATCATCCATTGTCACTCCATTGAAATCAAACGAAAAATAAGCGTCTCCAGCAGCACTCTATGGGAAACCTGACCTCCTTTGAACTCAAGATCCATTTCGGCCATAGAAGCCAGAAAATCCAGCATCCGGTCCGGATCAAAACCATATGCCTGCAGGCTCAATTTGTAAAGTGCATATGGATGAGCACCTTTCAACACAGCAGGCAGAGCATCTCCCAGGTTCTCCTTTATCTCGGGTAGTATCTGGTCTTTGAAGATATTGTACTGCAAGTTCTTAATTGCCTGAATGCCTGGTCCATATTCAAAAACCGCCCTTAAGATTATCATCTTCCGCAGAAAATTTGCAATGGTCGTAAGTATTGCCAGAGGATGGATTCCTTGACCCAGCAAATAACTCAGGCTGTTGAGGCATTTGCCCAGGTCCTTTTCGCCGATGGCGCCAGTAAGCTTGTATAACTCCTCATCCTTGTGTCTTACAACCAGCTCGCAGACGTCCCCATCCTTTATCCTGACACTATCTCCCGCCTGAGAAATAAGCTTCTGGACCTCTGTCTTCAGACCCACAAGGTCTTCATGACCAACCCGTTCAATAATGGTCTCAATGGCCTTATGCTCTATTTCTTTGCCCTTTTCTCTGATCAAACTCCTGATAAAGCTCCTTGCAAAATCCGCCCCGCCTTTCTTATCCTTCTTTTCTTTATCAAGGTCCACCACGGGCCCATACTTTTTAAGCTCCTTGTATAAGGAGCACCTTCTATCCACTACCTCGGATTCAATAATTATAATTGCGCGGGACGGGTCGGCCCTCTGAGCAAGCCAAGAAAGAATACGATCTCCCGAGCCTGTATGTATGGGCTCTATACATTCCAGGTCTTCACCATGGTCTTTAAGGAATTCTGATAAATTCTCAATGCGTAAATCCTTAGGCCAATCCAAAACCTCTTTCATCTGCACTGAAGAAAGCCCTATGATCTCCTTTGGATCTATCTTTAAATCAGAAAAAATTCGTGAAATGAGTTCCTTTGCCCGATCATCATCACCTGCTTCAATGGCCGCCAGGGTCTTCTTCCATCTGGTCTTTGTAGTATCTGCAGATACCAGCAGAGGCAGGTCCTGTACTAAAACCACCTTGCGCCCAGGGAAAAAACCTCTGGTCTCCAGAAGCTCAAGCAACCTGCCCTCTGAAAAAAAATCAGGAGATAAAACCTCAAAGTTGAAATCTTTCGCTTCTTCAGGCACCAGGCAAGCTATTAATTTATTTATCTGAGGATGGATAATGGGCCTGTCACCTATAAACAGATAGACAGGATAGACCTCCCCTGCCTCTGCCTTCTTAATGATCTCTTTGACCTGGCCGAGATATTTTTTCGATGTAAGATTCATGTTTAAAGTGCCTAAAGTTACTTGTATAAAATGGCCGCGTTGTCCCGAGATTCACACAGTTTTTATATGACACCTTTATTTGGTAACAATTATCAAATGAGAATTGGCCCTTGATGTTGCAACATAAAATAATTCGTCTTTCCTGTGTCCCCAAACGGCATCTGTTTCTGTGAGAATAACAACAGGACTTTCCAGGCCTTTAAATGAATGAATTGTTGAGCAAAAAATATTGTTCCCTATTTCTTGCTCAGTTCGTTGCCATGTGATAGGACAATTGGACAGATAATCTCCCGCATTCCATATCGATTTGCTTTCCTTGCGAGGGGTAAGAATCGTTATATCGGATGGATCGACCTTCTCATTTCTTAAAAGATTGGCAACTACTAATGCCACACTGTCTTGCTCGGTACTCTGTGGCTTGATCTTAACAATTTCAGGAGGTCGTCCCTCTGGGCCAATAGCCTTCGATTTAATCTTGCCTCTATAAAATTTCATTGTTTCTTTATGAATTTGTTTGGTATTTCGGCAGTTTTCATTGAGAGAAAAGGGCGGATCACTTATAGGAAAGGTGTTTCTCCTTTCGTATAACTTTTGATTATCATCAAAAAAAATATAAAATATACCTTCATCAGGGTCTTTTAACACCTCCTGCAAAGGTAGCCACCAATTCGCCTCGAAATCTTGGCCTTCATCAACGATCAAGGCATCATATCGTTCGTCGATCAAACTCAAGGCATCTAATAGACTATCCGGCAGCTCATTTTTGAAAAATAAGCGTTGGTCTATCTGTGGGTCTGGGATAGGAATTTCTATACTAGCCCTTCTGCAAAAATCCATGCATAGACCATGGAAATGAAATACATCTATTTGATTTGAATGCGGAATTATCTGCCCAAGAAACTGTGCAAGAACAACATTGTAACATACGATTACAACCCGTTTTTTTTTATTAGTTTCAACAAGACGACGTGCCTTTTCAATTGCCAAAAGCGTCTTGCCTGAACCTGCTGATCCGCATATTTTAGCGCGATTGAAACGCTCTATAAGTGTTAACACCTTATACTGTGAACGCGTTGCTTCTAATATACTCTCTTTGTCATCAGTAATTTTTCTCGATAAATTTATTGGTATTTTCCAAGATGGAGCAAGGAATTTCCGTAAGGCTTTCATCCCTTCTTGGCCAGGGCCTTTTCTATGGCTCTGGCCGAGAGTATTCTTGAAAACTTGCGCAATTGCTTTCGGAACCCTTTCAAGGTCAGAAGAACCAAGGGTAATTCCCTTCAATTCTGGAGAGATACCTAAATCTCTGCCAATTAAATCAATATCAGGAAACCACACCGCATGGCCATGCGGGTAGGAAAACCTTCTAGTGGTGGGATAATTTTTAATATCACTCAAAAGATCATAGCAATATGTTTTACTTTGCTCGTATGGATTCTTTATCTTGAATTTTGTGCCATCAAAGGAGGTAGAAGCCCACCCGCCGGTATCTCCATTAAATTCAATTCCCCCTCCTTTGACCTCTAACGCGACTATGCCTTTATCGGGATGCAAAATAAGAAAGTCGATTTCACCATCCAGAAGAGGGCCATTTTTATTAGGCCGCCGATATATTGGAACACTATGGAGAACAATATAATCGTTTGAGAGAGTATCCTTTAATGCGTAGAAAACTTTCCTCTCTGCATTGCTTTTAGTATCACCCAAGGGATGATCTGGATACATTCTGGCCATATTTCATCCACTATTTATGAAAGAATTTGTGTAAGCCAGTCCCTAACAGGACGTCGCCTTAACTGTTCCCAATAAAATTGATTTGAATAACTCCTTAAACATGCATAACAGCTCGAATCCAGATCAGTGCATTTGCAATCCCTTACCCTCCGAAGGGTTTCTCGCAAAACTTTGTCTAAGTCTTCGATTATTTTTGGTATATAACCAGCCCCTCCAGGGATGCGATCATAAATTACAAGTTCTCCGATAAAGCTTTCCTCTGTCCACCCATGGTAGGTGCCGCCTAAATCATTTATTGATATTCCCAGGGCATCAGATGCACCGTTTAAAAATGCTGCCAGCAGTGACTGCCAAAAGACCTTATCCGTCACTTTTGGTGGAGATACGGCACAGTCCTGAAACCGTAACTGCAAAATATCTGTGACAATTTCATGCGCCATATCAAGTTTCAAAATTTTCCCGTTACATTTAGACCCCCATGGAGTTTCATGGCTGCCCCTCCCCGGCTTTGGAACACTTTTCCCGCATTTTCTACAAATCATAAAACCACTGAATTTACGATTACTATTTGCCCGAAATAGTTTGCCGTCCTTTTTTATTCCGTAGCTGATTCCTTTGACTTTATGATCATGAAAATCGGTAGCGCCCTCAAGAAGAAAAACTTCTGAGGTCCGAGGAGGTCTTCTCCTGAAAAGACCAGGAAATTTAGGAGTATCATTGACTAAAGTAGTAAAACCATCCGGCTTCAAATACTTGCGTGCAGTAAATCGTCCTCGTAAACTGGTACCGCAAGATGAGCATTCAAACGGGGGCGTTTCGGTTTCATGACCGGTTTCAATTTTTCGACATTCAGGGCACCTGGCGTACCAGCGAATTTCCGGTTCTTTTGAGTTAAACCAGACTCCTCCTGAAGTAAACACTTTTCCATCGGCAACCACTTCAGAACCTGGCGCATATTCAGATATGCCAATCTCACGGTCCCGCTCCAGCCTCATTCGTTCAATATATTCAGGATGACGTACCAATAGTTTGACATTGTCCTGGGGAAATGCATAGCCTGGAAGCCAGGAGCAACTGCTGAGAAAGTCAATGAGACGCTGTTTGACAAACTGATCTTTTAATCTTTCAAGTGAGCTAAGGCTAATTGCTATAGCTGTTCTCTTACGCCCGGAAGCTTTTAAAAGCTCCACCTGCAAATCGTTCATTTGTTCATCAAAACGATCTAACACATTCAATACCTGATATTTAAGGACTGATTCTTCAGCGTCACACAAACTGTCAATTGAAGAATTAATTGCATCCTCAGCGCTTAGTTGAGAATTCAACTCGTCAGGGATGACCATCTTTAATGTATTAATCAGCCTACGTTTATTCGCCTTCTCCCCGCACCAAGTAGCAAATTTAGATGCAAGGCAATCTCCATTTGTGGCATTAAGAAAAAAGTCATGTATCTCTATGTTTTCACTAAGCTCAATCGAGCTATCTCCAGAACGAGAGATGTCTCTAAGGAAATTGCCAAGCAATAAAGAATTACAGTGCCTTTGGGCCAGAGGAATATTGGCGATATTCAGAAAAGGGGCGGGCACTGCTCCTTGGATAATATTATGTGGATGTTGATAATTATATTGATCGTGCGGAAGATTTCTACAAAAAGTGAGAGCTGCAGAGATTCCGTCTTTACGCCTACCTGCCCGTCCTGCTCTCTGGATATAAGAGCTGGCTGTTGGAGGAACATTTCGCAGCAGGACTGCCTTTAAATTTCCAACATCAATTCCCATCTCAAATGTTGTGGAACTGCTCAACACGTTAACTTTCCCATCGATAAAATCTTTTTGATATTTCTTACCAATGTCGCTAATAAGCTGTGCCGTATGTTCTCGTACCTCAAGGGGAAATGGGGGAAGGAAATAGCGGTTCCGGTAATGATCCTTTTTGAATTTCTTTTGCAGCTCTTCGGGACTAATAGGTCGTGGTATTCCTAAACAGTCGATATTTACACAGCACCCCAGCTCACCAAGTGAGGTAATCAGACCGCACGTGTCGCAAAAATACCAGTCAATATCTTTTTGGGTAACCTGAAGACAGTCTGGGTCCAAACGAAATTCTCCTGCCCACTGTGTTTCACTCAAGATACCTTCTGTCAGACACTCCCAAATTTTCTCCAATATGCTTGAAAGAAACGCTTCATCCTTCAATTTATCCTTCTTCAAAATTTTACACAGAATCGAGAGTTGCTTGCTGGTCCTAATCGCATTTTTTTTCGAACGGGACGGCGCTTTATAAGGATTCCATCTATAACGAAGACGATTATCAACTTTACCTGAAAGTTGATAGTGAAAGGTGAATGCGTCCGGGCCAACATTCAGTCTGGAAACATCCTTAGCAGTGATATAATCAGGGAACTCAATAGCTTTACGAGTTAAAAAAACATCGATAAGGGCCAATATCGCCTGCTCGCCAAACGCTTCAGACTTCTCAAATAGCTCGGGTACTCTTTTAAAAAATTGCTCTCTTTCAGATTCATTGAAATCTATCCTTATGGTTGCTATGCCAACACCTTCAAGAGTTTTTTTCTGTTTCTTGGAGGAACAAAAATTTTTATATAAAGCTAATTCCACCTCTTTTTTTATTGCACTTTTATGCTTAGATCGGAGTCGTTTTTTTAGAATAAGGTTAAAATATTCCTCTCCATTTTCCTTTTTTTTGATTACAGCAACAGGAAAATTAGTTATTCTTCGAACATATTCATCCGCAATTTCATCGTAAGAAGCTGGACGCCCCTCCCTGTCCTCAGCTTTCTCAATAGCCTCTTTAAGGGGTCCCAAATACGCTGATTCCGCTGTTGTTTGGGTCAGGTATGGGGCAAAAAAAGCCGCTCTTTGTCTGGAATCAGAAAATACGAGAAGATTCCTTCCATTTGCCGGTAAATTATTCCTCTCAGGATTTTCTGTATCAATGGGCAAGTTACGCATTACCGTTTCAGCGAGAACTGCGGTGGGAGCATCCTCAAATGTAACAAAATCCCTCAAAACTGAATCGAAGCTCCCACTGCTTCCTCCACACCTCGGGCATTTTTTCAAGTTCCCATCCTTGATATTCTTATCTAAAATTCTTAATTTCCGTACTACACTGTTTTCACAGCACTTTTCATCAAATGGATTTTCCCTATAGCTACCACAGGAAAAGCAGAGATAAGCAAATTGTTTTGAAGCATCTATTTTTTTATCTTCACCTTCACCTTCATCTTCCGTGAGCTGTTCTTCATCAAGATCATCCGTCCACGTCAAAATTTGGGATTGTTGCTCATTGACAGCAGGGTCAGGCATTTTGTGCCACTTACCGTCTTGAATGAATATTTTATGTGCTGGCATCCCACAATGCACACATGTGCTGATCGGTAAAACTCTGTGCTCACAATCGGGGCATTTGTTACAGTCTTCAAGAATAAAATTAGACCATTTTTGTCCTTTTTTTGCCTTAGCATTTGGACAATCAGGATTCAAGCAAACAGTCGCTCCCGCCAGTCCTCTACAAAAAAAATGGAACCGCATTGGCAGCAGAGGTGCACTGTCATGGGTTTTTCTGGCATATGCCCCCATTGTTACAAGCCATGTGATAGCAGTCTGCACAGATTCAGTTTCATCAACACCTAAAATACTACAAATTTCTCCCACAGTAGCAGGGATATTCCGGCAATGATCATGTATCTTCGCAAGCGGGGCATATTCTGACAACAAATTAAATAGGATCCTGCTTCTGGAAAAATTCTCAGGCTTCTCAACTTTAAAACCAGCCTCCTTCACTTTCTCCCAAAGACTATCTGGATTAAAAAGAACCTGGTTCCAACCATTGATTCCACCGGTTTTTTCTACAAGCTTTCCGAGTTCAATAAGAGAGAACGGCTTTTTCAGCTTCTCACTAAATGAATCAATAACTTCTCCTTGCAAAATATCTTTTTCTTGAAACTCAACTCCTGTCAGGTCCGTCGCAAACTTAGCTACTTTTTTTGTAATATTTTCTTCATTTCCCAGGGTGGCACTTGTTAATACGAACTGCAAATTGCTCTCTTTGCGATGAAGGTGTTGCTTGAGCCGCCGCATCAACATGGAAATCTCAATTCCCTGGGCGCCGGAATATGAATGGGCCTCATCTAATACAAGATATGTTAAATTTGGGTTAGCAAAAAGAGCTGAGTCATTAGGTCTGAGAAGTAAATATTCCAACATGGCAAAATTAGTCAGCAAAATATGGGGGGGCGATTCTCTTATTTCATGTCGAGTCATTCGTTCGTTCACCAGCCTATCCGTGCCTAAATCTTCAGGCTCATCCCATGGTGTTTCACCTGTGTAACGTCCAAATGTAACCTCCGGCAAATTGCGCAATAAATTTCTTAATCTGAGAAGCTGGTCGTTTGCCAATGCATTCATGGGGTAAATTATTATTGCCCTCAGTCTTGGCGCAGGATCAGCCAATATTGAATCAAGAATTGGAAACAGGAAACATTCAGTTTTGCCACTGCCTGTTCCTGTTGCAACGACGAGATCTCGCCCTTGTTGTAGATGTTCCATGGACTTTATTTGATGGGAATATAATGGGCGATCCAGATCAAAATATTCGTCAGGTAAGTCCATGAGTTTTGGAGAAAGAGATACAGGACCTTGCCCACTCACCAATTCACGAATAGATAAAGAAGGTTTATAGCATGGCGTACAATGGAAAAAAGGACCCTGAATAACGCTATATTCTTTGTTTAACTTATCTAAAAAAACCTTTTGAAGTTTGTGTTCACTATCACTTATGATATTCGCAGTATAGAGATATCTAACATATGTATCTCTGATGTTTTGAGTGAATTTAACTGCATCTATTTCATTTGTTGTATGCATAAGCTAACTCCATTGTAGTTATGCTCCACATTTATTATTTATCTTATCATAAAGATGACATTTATCATTATTGCACCTGCATCCAATTATCCCTGGCGCAATCAATCCATGAGGATTCTGTCCATTCGCGTATGCGCAGGGAGTATCCATGTCCCAATATAACTTTATTTGCCATTTTTCAACGCCGATCTCGCGAAGCCATTTTTTATATATATCATCATGGTTAGCTTTACTGTGTACAAATTCAGCCATTTTTTTCAGTGCTGATTTCCCGCGTATCTGTTTTATAAATTTAGGAACAGGAATTTGGCGTCTTTCCCTAATTTTCTGAAGTATATCGTGATCAATCGGATAGACATTACTACGAATCTTCAAATTGCTTTTCATCACCAATCACCTCTTTTTATTTGGCATTGGGAGGTTGTAGCTGAAACGCATCTTATCATACTCCCATGTTTTATAATCATTTTGCGCCATATTTGAACTTTTAGCTGTCACTGTAAAAAGAAGGTTTTTATCAATTTGAAATGATAATTCTATAGGCTCAAATAAAAATCCATAGGAAGGTACGCTCAAATATCCAATTGTTTTTCTGTCACAGTCAAAGACAGTTGGTGAATTATCGGTCGTTTCCATAAAGATGAAATGAGCGCTTGGATTATTCTCTGGATTGTCCTTTGGATTGCCCTCCACCAAAGCGAAGGTGACTATCTGTTCTTTATGCCTGACAATTTCACCCTGTTCAATGAGAGGAAAATACGTGTCATCAGATAATAATAAGCCTATATTTTGCGAAACACGATATTCACCTTGTGTTTTATTTAAAAGAGCTGCACCGTGAGCAACATGCCAGTCAGAATCCTTATCAGGCTCGATAATCTCACAATCAAAGGCTTTAGACATCCGCTCCAAGAGTCCCTGCAATTTGCTGCTCCCTCCAACCATCAAAATGCAGCCGAGTTCATCAATGGATAAACTTGCCAGTTTTACTGCCTCTTTAAGGTAAGCTATTGCCTTGTTGAGTTCTGGTTCTATCAGAGATACGAATTTATCCACGTTCATTTTTATCTCTATGTGTTGATCAAGCTCACCATAGTCAAGCAATGCAATTGTTGTTTCATTTTCATTTGATAAGGCTATTTTGACGTACTCAGCTTGATCCAACATGTCATCACGAGAGCTGCTCAGCATTTCTTTAAAAGGAATTTTTACTCTCATTTCTTTGAGTGCCTGTATGTGAGCCCACTCCGCCACTTTGGCATCAATGTTGGCCCCACCAAGAGGCTTACCGAGAGTACTCATCTCTATAACATTGCCGTTGTTTAGCTCAACTACTGCAATATCGAGAGTCCCTCCCCCCCAATCAAAAATAGCAACTTTCTGCCATTTTGAAACTTCTGAATAATGTTTGAAGACAGCAGCGCTGGGTTCAGAAACAAAGTTTAAAATATTGATTCCGGCATCAGAGGCCGCCTTGCGCAATTCCCGTCGTTTGATAGGGCTAAAACCGATTGGAATCGCTACCACGGCTGAATCCATATCAACGCCATCACTTATTTTTGAGACCTGTTCTTTTAATCCTCTCAATATCTCAGTAACAACCTGACGCGGCCTCCATGTCCTGTTACCAATATTCCACGTTTTATCAGTTCCGAGATAGGTTTTTACTGAAGTAATGATTTCGCAACTCTCCCTCAATTTTTCACGCTTTTTCCATGCATCTCTACCACGGCTTTTAACTTTGCCTGTCATCTTGTCAATGGCAATTATTGAGGGATATGGTAGTCCCTCCTGATCAGAGTATCTATCAATGAGCTCACGCTCTATCCTCACGGTAGCACTATTTGTCGTTCCGAAATCAATACCAAAATGTTCGCTCATAGCTAATCATCCTCAGCGAAATCTATCCCTTCCTTCTTCAATTTTGAAAATATCCTCTTTAATAGAGACCGTACGACTTGCCCTGCTTCAGCAGTCATATCCATGTTCTCTATTCTTTCAAGATTACGATATTCTGGACGTAAACTTTCCCGAATCCGATTAATAATCACCTCCTGCTTGTGATTACTTTTAGCTTCAATTGTTCGGGAAAAACTGTTCAACTTATCATTATAATATGCCTTTTCCTCTTCTAATTGAGAAAGGAGTTTATCTCTTTCTTGTTTAGGGCTGGATGAATCTTGCTGTGATGTTGCCAAATTAGTTTTTAATTCAGCTATCTCAGCACCTTTTCTGATCAACTCTCTTTTGCGAAAATTTAATTTGCCCTTCAGGTCTTCTTGTTTTTTGTTCAGTTCTGTCGTGTTTTTCAACAAGTCGCCGTATTTTTTTTCTAAACGTGATATTTTCTCCTGACTTTTCTTTTCAGAGCTTTGCGTTTCCTGGACATATTTTTGCAATTGTTTCAAGGAGCTAACTGGATCAAACTCCTCCAATTTTTCAACTTTATGTCGAATCGTAGTATCTTTCTCTCTTTCATGTGGAGCAATCGCTTGTTTGCTCTGCTTTTCCTCTTTAATGAATTGATCAGACAAAGGTTTACCATCCTGTTTGGCTGCACTATTTACCTCTATTGTTGCAAACTTTTCGGTTTGTTTATAAATATCAGCCTGTTCCCATTTAATCTCTCCAGGGAATAAGGGCAAATATTCCTTGATTTTAGAAATATTTTTAACTGCCGCCTCACTTTTCTGGATTAGTTCTGCAATTTCGCCAGGGACAACCAAGCCAACACCTGATTCTGTAATCCATTTTAGCACCTGAATCTGAGCTATTTCTCCTGCCGTTTTGCCATTTTTACTCTCGAAAAATGCCGCGCCAATTCCATATTTAGCTACATCCTTAACACCGGGAATACCAAAGCTTAATGGTAATTGCGCCATAAGAATATCTTGTGGTTTCAGCAATAAGGTTCGTATTTGAAGGCAAAGGTCCTTGTTTAAAGGAAAGGATGGGGAAATTTTGGTTTGTTTGCATATTTTACCCAGAAGACGAACAGCATCTTCTGCAAAGGGGCCTATTAGTTTTGAGCACAGCAATACATTAAATCTTCTGCTAAGCTTAGGGTTCCCCTGAAATTGCTCAATTAGCTTTCCAAAAAATAGTATCCTACCTTCTTCGTTAAGGGAACTCCAATTCTTTACTATCCATTCGGCTATAAAATCAGGGCCAACTTTCTTTATTTCATTTTCAGAAAAAGGAATTTTATTTTGCGGGAATATCTCAGCTCCAAGAAGATCAAATCCCTCTGCATAGTGCTTTTTGTCTATCTTTTTGTTTTTTTCTTCAACTATCGTATCGATTATCAGCGAAAAGCTATCATTAATACTATTACTTGATATATTTTTATCCATTATTATAGCCTTAATATGTATTGTTAATAATTGGCGATCACTATCTCAAAAATAACTGCTCATCCTCATGTTTTATAGGCAGCACATTGATATCTACTCCATCGGATAGCATGGTTGTTATTTTAAAAGTCTTACCGGAAGCTTTTTTGCAAAGCAATATGCTTCTCTCTATATATGGTAATAGTTTTCTGTGACATTTCCCTATATTATCTTCTACTTGTTCAGGAGCATTGTTTTTTAGAAGCAATATATTGATCAGAATTAATGCTAAATCTGCCACAGGTGGAGAGCCATTTTCAATAGCCTTTTTTGCTTGCCAGTAGGCTCTATCGAAATCTTTATCTGCATATCGTTTCCAAGCATTGGTCAAATCTTTTCCTGCCACCATTTGGCCAATTCTGCTTTTGTACTCTACAAAATAATTCTTCCCAACTACTTCATTTTTCCATTCCAGCAACAACTCTGTTAATTCGGAGTCTGCCCTTAGTTTCTTACAAATATTTTCAAACTCATCTTTCCATCTTTTTATGGGTGGTCCCCATGCTATTGCTTTCAAATCGGCAAGCAGTTTGTTAGCAGAGAGGTCAGAACCCTCTTTTCCAGCATTAGAAACAGCGCGAGCTTTTTTTAGCCATTTAAATGCTTTGGCACGATGGTCATTTTGAGCAAAAGGACTTTGTCCCAAGCCTTCCAGTTTTGTTCCGTCAAAAAACCACGCACAGTATAATATCTCTTTTCCCCAGTCCAATAGTTCCTGTGGTAGACAATCACAAACTGACAGGGAACTTCTGACGAGTTTTTGATCTATGCCTTTCCTCAATTCTTCAAGGGCTTTTTTTTGGTCCGGGACCAATGCATCGCTCCAGCCAAAATCATCATTTAATGTTATTAATCGGTTAATAATCTCTTGAGTATTCAGTATCCGTGTTTCAGTGAGTACCTTTTTCCCATAATGCTCAACGCCCAGTTGGCCGGCAACAAACTGCCTCCGGCCAAGCGTGTCTCTTAATGCCGACGTATTAAATAACAGCTTGCCTGTCTTATCAAACCGCCCAAAATCAGCCAAAAGCCTATCCTTCCCATATTCTCGAATGAATAGCTTAGCTTGTTCATCTGGATAACCAGTAAGAATAAGATCGTCCCTATCAAAAAACTCCTCCAAAGTAAGAGAATAGAGAAAAGTATGCTTATCTCGCAAAGATGCCCGATGTATCAACCTTGCTAAACGAATTAAAATACTGTCTTCTGCTTTAAGCACCCCTTCAACAAAAGTCTGTCGCTTTGGAATTTTCCAACGCCTGTTATTATCATCTATTGAAACGCATTCTTCATCGAATGAAATTGAAACATTTTTATCACCTTGAATTTCAATAACAGGCTCTTCATCCAGTCCCATCAAACGGTCAGGCCAGACAATCTTACAATCGGGCACACAACAGAAGGAAAGCCGCTGGTTTGCATCCCCTTCAGAAAACTCACGGTATCTCCCCAACGGTTCTACCCATATCTCCCCTTTTGAAGGAACTGAGCAGTCTAATTTAATTCTGTTGCTATCAGCGGGAATCTTGATTTGTTTTGGTCCGCCTCCGAAATTACCAATTAATATCCGTTGATTGGCGTAAAATAATTCTGGCTGCTTGACGACTAAATCAGGAATCCGCCCTACAAAAACATCAAAGAGGTCTTCTGCACCTATCAAGCGTTTCGCATTATCAGCCCAAACCAGATGCCTTCGCTCCTTGTTGTCAACATCAATCTCTAAAAAACTAAGGTCAGTTGCCGGTTCAACAGCAATCAAGATTCCGCGAAACATACCAAAGGGGAGAGAAAGCCACCCAAAATCTGCTTTTTCAATTTGTTCAATTTGTTCTTTATGTTTTTCTGGCAAGCCATCAAGATATTCAGTTGATATAATCAGATAATAGTCTGTCTTACTCAGATATTTTTGGGTATGGAGAAGTTCTCCGTTTTCAGCATCGAAAAAGGCATAGGGCCTTTCTTCTGGAGACCAGCCTTTTAATTCTGTTGGCCTCCACTCAGAATCATTACTTTTAGACTGTATTGAATAGACTCCCTTGAAATCACTTTGGGATTCTAATTCAACTGGGGAATGTGAAACCTTTTTGCCCTCCAACATATAATTGCCAAGTCGAACGTTTGACTCATCGAATAGAATGACAAGCCGATTTAATCTTGACTGATATACAAGTTTAGGGAGAGGAATGTTAATCCTGGAAGCAGATGTTGTTTTTCGGATGTCTGTTTCCAGAAGTTCCCAAAGTTCTCTCCAAAAACTAGGTCTGAATCCTTTTAATGATTCAAGAAATTCTGAGGGTGAAGTCTGTTGCCTTGCCTGTGCCTGAACAATAGAGCGGGCAACAGTTCTTACAAATTCCAAGCCTGCATTATCAGCAAGGAATTTGCGTAAATAACTTGACATCCCTTCTTCTGGCAAAAGTTTCTCATAAGATGATTTTGAAATGGTGATTAAGCCTGACCAGCTATACCTATTTGCCCCTGTCTTAAGAAATTCAGCAAACCGAGGCAAATATCTTTTAGTAACACCACATTGTTCAAGGATTGGACCAACAAAACGGTGCCATGGACCTTTCCTCTTTTCGTTCAGGAATTGATGTTTAAATAGATAGTCTTCGATTATGGAACCGATTGTTTCTTGAAGATCGTTCTTTTCTGCAAGACCGATTCTCGACAAAAAATGAAACCAAAATCCATTATCGTCATATTCAAAATATGCACAGTTTACCGCTAAGACGACGAGGACAGTTTTATAGGGAAAATGGGGCCGAGGGGAATAGCCACTTTGAAGAAAAACTAATTTTTTGTGATAAAGCCGAAAATAATTTTCATATTCATCATATGTAAGAACAAGCTCTCCAAGATAATCGTAATCAAGAATTTGTGAGGTCCATGCATTTTCAAGATCATTAATATCTTTAATCACAGATTTGAGTCCTCACTATGATGCTATGAATTACGCCATTTCTGAATGAACTTATGAGCACTTTTGAACCTTTTTGAGCTCTTCAGTCTTGGCGGCCCGTACTGTGTACCTGGCAGCACACGTTTCAGGTGGGTTAAAGTCCCACTCGACCCGAGGCCCCGGGCCGATATTCCAGCAAGTAGGGATAATGCATCACCGGCCGAAGCCATGGAGCCCGGCTGTCATGACAGAGCATCTTGTCACTCCAAGCATGAAAATTCGCCTCTCGCTCGATATGCTTACTCGACACTCACAGACGAACACAGACACTCGCTCCATCTGACATGTGGGGGACTGGTGGTGAGATTTTTCCGGTAAAAGCCTGTGTGTCATATGGAAGCATGTTGAGTTGTAACCTTTCTGAGGGGAGAAACATGTTTATGTTTACGCAGGCTATGCCATAGATCCCAGTCTCTTTGCAAATTGAGCCAAAATTCAGGGCCTGTTCCCAGGGCCTCTCCAATTGCAAGGGCAGATGAAGTACTAATGCCCCGTCGTCCATTAATGATTTCATTGAGTCTAGCATAAGGCCAACCGAGGTGACTGGCTAATTCTGTTTGAGTTATTCCTAAAGGTTCCAGGAATTCCTTTAATAGCATTTCTCCTGGGTGGGTTGGGGTTCTGTTTTTGGGTAGCATAGTTTTGCTCCTAATGGTAATCAGTAATTTTTACATCATAAGCGTCATTGTCTATCCATTTAAAGACAATTCTCCACTGGTCATTAATTCTTACGCTCCAAAATCCTTCAAGGTCTCCAGACATTTTTTCAAGCCGATTGCCAGGTGGAATACGAAGAAATCCCAAGGTCGGAGAAGCATTGAGTTGGTCCAGTAGTCGCTTAGCCTTAGGATGAAGCTCTTTTGGGATTTTTCTTGCATATTTGCTGCTACCGCCATGATAAATATTTGTGGTAACCTTGTCAGCGAATTGCTTTATCATGATAATAAAATGCCATATATCGATATACCGGTCAAGCATATTGATGAAAGTAATAGCTTCTTAGATCCTGGCACAATATAAGATCGGCGACCACTGAAGAAAGGAAAGGGAAGAAAGGAAAGGGGTCAGCCCTCGAAAATAGAAATTAGCTTCTTTACCTGACTCCTTATCTTCCCGGAACACAATGGGGAGACATTGTTTCATATTTCCATTATTGAACATACAAGGCAGGACGAAAGCTGCTGATCCTAAACAGATAGAAATCAACATCCAATAAAAGGCCGGGAAGCAATAATAGGGTCAGTCTTTTTGGATTAACCGAATATTTACTTCCCTCAGGATATTTCTTCTTATAAGATAGATGCATTAGTATCGATATCGAGGTTGACGATGGCCAGTGCAGAACAGATAAAAGCGCTTCTGAAGTCACATATAGAAGGAGATAATTCCCATTTCTTCTCTGTGGCGATGCAGGTAGCGGCTCATGAAGCAAAACTTGGGCATGGCAAACTCGCTCGAGAATTACGGGCCATTATTGATGAGGCGAAAAAGAAGAGGTATGCCGCCCCCTCACTCAAACCCGTGCCTATTGCCCAGCCACATGGTGAACTTTCAACTCTTTTAGAGGCCTCATATCCGAAACTCCGGTTATCGGACATGGTCCTGGATTCCGACATTCAAGAGCGTCTGACCAGATTAATCATAGAACAGCGGCAAATAACCAAAATCCGGGCTCATGGCCTTTCACCACGAAAAAAATTGCTTTTTATCGGTCCACCCGGGACGGGAAAGACCATGTCGGCAAATGTGCTGGCTGGGGAATTGGGGCTTCCTCTGTTCCTCGTTCGCCTGGACAGCCTCATCACGAAATACATGGGTGAGACTGCTGCCAAGTTAAGACTCATTTTCGATGCCATTGCTCAATCCCGGGGCGTCTATCTGTTTGACGAATTCGACTCAATAGGATCTCGACGTGGACAGATCAATGATGTAGGGGAAATACGCCGGGTTCTTAACAGCTTTCTACAAATGATAGAGCAGGATGATTCGGACAGCATCATATTAGCTGCGACAAATCATCCTGATATCTTGGATTATGCATTGTTTCGACGGTTTGATGATGTTATTGAATACAAACTGCCTGAGCGCAAATTCATGGTCAAATTACTTAAGGCCAAGCTGGCGGCCTTCAACAAAGCGCAGATCCAGTGGGAAAAACTTTCTGATCTGGCAATCGGTTTGAGTCATGCCGATATTACCCGAGCATGTGAGGATGCCATCAAAGATGCTGTTATTCATGACCGGGACGGACTTACCACCAAGAATATCATGAAGCCGTTATCGGAACGAAAGGCAATCCGGAACAAATAATATCCGTGTTGTAGAATATTCATCTTTTGGTAAAACCAACACTAACAAATGCCGCAAAGCAATCCCTCAAGACTCCGTCATCTTCTTATCGCTGGTACGGCTAATACTGAATTCTATACTTCCCCTGTTACCGGGGGTGGTAGCAAATCAAAATTGCCTCCACGTCAGAGGCAAGCCCATGGGCAAAGACTGCTTAATCAGTTAAATAATCTTCGCCAAGAAGCGGAGGAGCTGCTGGAGGAACAGATCGCCTTCGGCGTTGATGCCGGAAATGGAATCTGCCTGCAGTTTGAAAGTGAGCCTGACTTTGACTTGAAGCTTGAAAGTCTTGAATTCATTCGGTCGGGCATCGAACTCCTTGCTGTTACAAAGGAAGACAACAAAACGCTGGCAACCGTTTTTGTGCCGGAAGGAAAACTGTCCTTTTTTATAAAAAGAATTACAGCATACATGGAGAAGGATACAGAAAAAGGCAGACCAAGAAATCAGCAACTGGTGGAAAGCATTTCTGCAATCCGAAGGGCCATTCTTAATACCTTGTGGACAGACGATAATGATTGCCTCCCTGAAGGAGATAACCCTATCTGGTGGGAAGTGTGGTTGCGGGTTGGTAGTGACCGAAAAGCGATTGTCGATTTTTTCAATGAGCACGCTGAACGAATCGGTCTGACTGTTGGTCAGGAACAAATCAGGTTTCCAGACAGGACTGTGGTAACGGCATTGGGCACTAAAGCACAGATGAGCAGGTCAATCAATCTGCTCAATTGCATTGCAGAACTTCGAAAGACCAAGGAAACGGCCGCCTTCTTCACTGCAATGGGGGCTGAAGAGCAATTTGAATGGGTGAAAGAGGCATTGACCAGAATTGATCCTCCTCAACAAGATAGCCCGGCAATCTGTATTTTAGATTCAGGAGTCAATAATGAACATCCGCTTTTGCGCCCGGCCCTGGATGTTTCTGACATGCACGCCTGTGACCCCGCCTGGGGCGAAGCTGATCATGACGATCATGGCACTGAGATGGCGGGGCTCGCCTTGTATGGCGATCTTACGGAGTTGCTCAGCCACTATGACCAGATTGCGCTTTCTCATCGTCTTGAATCAGTGAAGATACTCCCACCTCATGGCATAAATCCTCCTCACCTTTACGGTGACATCACCGCTGAAGCCATTGCTCGCTCTGAGGTGACCGCGCCTCATCGAAGCCGAATTGTGTGCATGGCAGTGAGCACTACTGACTTCAGGGACCGTGGCAGGCCATCTTCTTGGTCGGCCCGGCTGGATGCCTTAAGTTCAGGGGCTGATGACGAAAAGCAAAGGTTGATAATTGTCGCTGCCGGGAATACTGCCGAAGACATGCGTTATCATTACCCTAACAGCAACCAGACAGATGGAATTCATGATCCCGGTCAGGCTTGGAATGCCGTCACGGTCGGAGCTTTTACTGAGAAGGACTTAATTGACCCTGAAGAATATCCCGGCTGGAATCTGGTCGCTCCCCCCGGAGACCTGAGCCCTTCAAGCTGTACTTCCATGATCTGGCAAAGGCCGTGGCCCCTGAAACCGGATATTGTTATGGAGGGCGGTAACATGGCCATCGATCCTACTGCCGGTAACGCTGATTATGTCGATAGCCTTGACCTGCTGAGCACGGGACGGGAATACATCATCAAACCTCTGGTCACCATGAGGGAGACCAGTGCTGCAACCGCATTGGCATCCAGAATGGCAGCCATGCTGCAGGCTGCATATCCGGAGTATTGGCCGGAGACCATCCGTGCCCTCTTGGTCCATTCAGCAGAGTGGACGGAGGCAATGCAGGCCAGGTTACAGCCGTTAAAAACTAAGAACAAATATGAACAACTTCTCCGTTATTGCGGATTTGGGGTGCCGAACCTTCAAAGAGCCATGTGGAGTGCACGGAATTCGTTAACACTCATTGCTCAGGACTCCTTGCAACCATTTGATAAAAAACAATCCAGGTATGTGACACGAGATCTCAACTTGCATACAATTCCGTGGCCGAAGGAAGTATTGCAGGAGTTGGGCGAGACCCAGGTAGAGATGAGAATCACGCTTTCCTATTTCATCGAGCCGAATCCGGCAAGGCGCGGATGGACCCGCAGATACAGCTACGCCAGCCATGGCCTCCGTTTTGATGTGAAGAGGCCCCTGGAAACACTTGATTATTTCAGAGGCCGGATCAACAGGGCAGCCAGGGACGAAGAGATGGCAAGTCCATCCTCCTCAAGTAGAGAATCCGACAACTGGTTGCTGGGAACAAATCTTAGAAAACTTGGATCGGTACATTCAGACCGCTGGACCGGTACGGCCGCCGAATTGGCAGAGCGAGGTTATATCGCCGTATACCCTGTCATTGGCTGGTGGCGTGAGCGTCACCATTTAGAAAGATGGAGTAAGCGCGCTCGTTACTCATTAGTTGTTTCAATAAAAACCCCTGAAGAGGAAGTTGATCTCTATACTCCTGTGGTAAATATGATTAGACCCCAAATTGAGATAACATTTTAGCGTAACCTATTTTCAAGTTTAATTACTCCAAAATCATTTATGTTTTCTACCTGGATGTCAAACAGGTAATATTGATCGTGCATTTGATTGTTATTGAAACAAGCTATTTGGGATTACACCGCAAACTGGTCAATGGGTTTGGAAAGAGGAACGGGCAAGGCTGGGAATCAAGCATTACCAAAGGTTTCTTGAAGAAGGCAGCGGTCGCACTCTATCAGAATACTGGCGTGATACTGGTTGTTTACTTCACTTTATAAGAAAAAGTCCTGATGATGAGGACTATCTCAAGGGAATCATTTTGCAGTCCGCCGACAAACTGAAGGGCAACTACTATATCATCACACCGGAGACCTGGGGAAAATTGGGGAAAATTGGGGACGTAATTGACTATCTTGACCTACTCTTTCGTTCTTCTTGTAATTGCCTTAAGAGTGAGGATATCCTTCATTAGGCTAAAATGATTGTCCGGTGAATAAATTTCACAATTATTATGTTTTGCGTTTTGGGCAATTATTAAATCTGGTATACCAACACCATTCAATCCATTTTTGAGGCATTTGTATTGATACTCAATGATTTGGCCCCAATTAATGGACAAATTCAACCCGTTGATATTTAGCAATAAATTGGTCAATTTTCTTTGCTTTCGAACTTTTAGGAAGGTATCAGCTCTGCCAGAATTAGATCATTTGTTACAATGAGATTTTCATCAATTAAGAAATCAAGTTTTTCAGAATTATTTCCACTCCTGAAATACTCAACCCATACTGAAGTATCGACTAATACTGACATTGACGCCCTCTGATTGTGTTTAAATCAATGTCCAAATCGACTTTTCCTTTAAATTCTTTTAACTCCGCAATTTTTGATTTTCTGATTAATTCTTCCAAGGCTATGATGATGACTTTGGTTTTTGTCTTAATATGGGTGGCTTTCATAGCCTCATCTAATAAATCTATAGGTAAATCAAGCGTTGTTCTCATAATCGGCCCTCCTTATCTTTTATGCATAAAAATATTACATTGTGCATAAGGTATCAATTTTTATATGCCGACGCACGGGCTGACAGGTGCGCGGGCGTTTTCCCGCGCCTTGTCCAACCCGATGTTATATGGCCTTTAAAACCTGATAGCTTAAATAACAGGCATAACCGAAAAGATCGTATCCAAATACAGATAACACTGACGATGAAATATTTAGAATATGACCAAAAATATTTCGCTGATGATGATAACAATATTGAGTCAAATAAGTAATTCCATGACATACGACAACATTAAGAACACCTATCAAAAAACAGGTCATAATAGGAGCAAATTGGCCAACCAAAGATTTAGTGCTTGGGTTAACAACAAGGTGACCAATAAATGCCAGTAAGGCTACAGCTGCTCCACCATGAAGCAGCATACTCGCCCTAAGTGTATTTTGACCACTTGTGATTACTGATTTGAAAAGCTCAATATCTTGTTCCTTGAGCCAGTTATAATGTGAGAGATGATTAGCGTAGTGAGCACGTATGCACTCTAATTCAGCGTCTCTGTCAAGGTTTTCCCCAGCTTCATTTACTTGATTTGATAAGGCATCGAGATATCTAATAAGCCTTTCGGTCTCTATAGCAGAAGCACCTTGATCTTTTGCTGAGTTAATGTCTGCCTTTATTGTTTCTATTACTGCTTTTGGGTTCATTATCTATACTATATAATCGCCGCGGGGTAATACGCGGCGAATTTTTCGTCTCAATCCTGGGCCAATAGATGTCCTTTAATGGTATCACAGCTATTAAGAATTCCGAATTCTTCAGCATATTTCCCATCCGGTAGCGATAGCTCAAGATAATTCTCGCCTACAGTGTGTATTATTAAGCCATGTTTCTGATAGTAAAAATAGCCTGCAATCGGCAACAATAAAACCAGATATAGCCATGGTACGTGGATATCCAACAATATGATAAATAGAATAATTGAAACCCACAAAAGCCTTGAAGGGCGCAAGAGATGAGCCATTATATTGTGTTTCCGGCATAGAGGACAATAAATCGTTTGGACTCTTGATAAAATATTAAACCAAATAATTCGATACTCAAAATCATATAGACTTTTCTTTTTATATTTTTGCCTTTTTTCAAAAGGCCCACCGCACCACAAACATCTTTCTGGCCATATGATATCACGGCCGTGCTTGATACCGAAATGTATCCGCATTTAGTCTCCCCCAGTAATTATTTGTAGCTATCGGGATAGGGACGGTCATCGCTGACCGCCCCTCCCACACCACCCGGCATACGGATCGCGTACCAAGGCGGTTCGGCTGGTCAGGCAAGCAGTTCCGGGCATAGACCAGAAATATGCTTGTCGGGGCTTCAGACTTCAGTGACGCTATCGATGTTTCACCTACCGGTGCATTACATCCATAAGACACTC
>JGI24025J20009_10000862_pt1 | contig 23405 bp, 25 predicted proteins | sample Cruoilmetagenom3_FD_20009 | JGI IMG/M metagenome (IMG submission 20009) | reverse complement strand
AAACCCTTTACCGACTTGGTTTTATCACAGCAGCAAAATGCAGCCAGACCCCCCGCTGATAAAACAAGCCCGCAGTTAAGTGCACAAAGCCCTATAAAGTCGTGGTTACAAAGCAGCTTTAGCGATTTAAAAACGCGAATTAACGATGCCGTTAAATACTTTGAAAACAAACCCTTTGCGAGTAAAACGCCGCCTTTGCTGGCTCAACAAGCTAAGTTTGATGTAAATAAAACGCCGACACCAATAAACACGCTAACAAACCCTAATTTAAACAAGCTAAATATAACCGCAGAAGTGGCTAATCATCCTTTTACCCCTAACGGCCTTTTAGCTAAACACTTTGCGCAGCTACCTCCTTTAGTGCAAATAACCCAGCAATTAAAGGCGAGTGTGACGTTATGGCAATCAGCAAACAATACAGCTCAGCCCCAAGCAGTGAGCACCCAACCAACAAATGTACGTACGCAAGGCAACGCTTCTGCGCCGCTGAGTTTAAAAACACTAAATACCACAACTTCACAGGTAAATACTCCCAATCAACCCAGTTTGTCTCACTCGCTTTTGAACACAGCTGTAAGTCAGCAGTTACAACCAACAGAGGCTAAACTTTTAACCTCGCTTTTAAATTTGCCAACAGAGAGTGAGCGCCCAAATAGCGCTTCCAACCCTAAAACATTGTTGAGTAGCCAAATTACTGACATAGCAAGTAAAGCTACTCAAAATACACCTGATCTTACGCGTTTAGTAAATCAAGCTTTTAATAGAATGGTCTCCAGTACTAATGTGCACCCAGCCACCATACAGCGAGAGCTTTTAAGTACCTTACAACCACTTACTACGCCAAACGACACACTACAAAGTAGTTTTACAAAAGGGCTTGAGCAACTTGCGGTTACTATTTTAGCGGCGCCAATAATAAGCCAACCAAGTACTTCGCTAACGTTTAATAACCACACAGGCGTGGATGCCCTACTTAATGTGCTTTTACCTACCTTTAAAGTAGGTAATGGCGCGGATAAACTATTAGAGCAACTTCAACAAACACAAATACAAGAGCTTGCCCCAGAGCTGCTACAAGTTAAAAATACCCTTAGCCAAGTACAAGTAACTACGCCAAACCAACAAAGCGACACAAACCCGCTAGCACAGTTTTTATTTCCGATGAAACTTCCGCCTGAAGCGGGACAAACAGAGATAACCTTAGGGCAATATAAAAAAGCCAGTGTAGATAAAACCGAAAAAAACGTGTGGTTTGTTAGATTAAATTTTGATTATGCACAGCAAGGGCAATTACAAATAGTGGCTGAGCTTATGGACAAAGCGCTCGATTGCCAGCTGCTTGCCTCTAGCCAAGAAGTAAGTGCAATTGCACACCCTCACTTAGATAGCCTCAGGGCTAAATTAGCTCAGCATGGCTTGCAAGTAGGCGAGCTAAACTTAAAACGCGGAGATGCTAGTCATCAAGCGTTTTATCAATCGCATGCCATTATAAATATTAAGGTTTAACATGACTGACACCTCTAATTTAGCAGCAAATAATAAATCCGCGATTGGCCTGTTGTATGAAGCAGGAAGTACCCCAGCAGTAAGTGTAAAAGGGTTTGGCGAGTTGGCCGATGAAATAATCGCAGCAGCGAAACAAAAAGGCATTATGATCCACCAAGATGAAGCACTTGCTAAAACACTCTCTCACTTAGAATTGGGAGAGGAAATACCTAAAGAACTTTATTATGTTATTGCTGAATTGATTGCTTTTTCGTACGTGCTTCGTGGGCAGTTCCCACCTGGCTGGCAAGACTTTCAAGGTAAGCTAAATGTAAAGGCATAACTAGGTGGATGAATTATATCTACCCCTTTATTAAGTATTACTGCACATTGGTATTACGTGTAGTTAAAAGCAAAAAAGACGCTAGGCGTCTTTTTGTTTATGTAACGAAAATAATAGTTCAGCCTCAGCCCTAGGAAGCTCGCACTCGCGTATCACCTCATCTAAATCTGCGCCAAGCTCAACCATTTTAACAGCACGAGAATATATTTTTGCGTCTGGGTCATCATATTTTTGGGCAGCTTGTTGTTGCATCAACTCTTGATTTTGTTGCTCAACTTCAAGTACGCGCTTACCAATACTTAAAAGCCCTGTTCTGAGCTCAGACACTTCACTGCGTAATATATGTGTTTGCTCTGAGGTATCTTTTAATTGCTGTGATACCGCATTAAGCTCCGCCGACTGTTTATTTTTTAATGCAACAATTAGCGCCAGGGATATTAAACCTATCCCTAGCGCTGCTATTGCGATACTGAGTAACAACATAATTTTAGTGGTAAAGCTTAAATATCGCTTAACTCATCCCATTCGTCATCGCTAAGTAATTTATTTAAATCGACTAAAATAAGTAATTCGTTATCGCGGTTACATACACCTTGGATAAACTTAGCGCTTTCTTCGGTACCAACATTTGGGGCGCTGTCTATTTCAGAGCTGCGTAAATACACAACTTCAGAAACACTATCGGCTAAAATACCAATTACTTGCTCTTCTGCTTCAATAATTAAAATGCGAGAGTTATCAGTTGCATCCGCAGCAGGCAAACCAAAGCGTGCACGAGTATCAATAACAGTGACTACGTTACCACGTAAATTTATAATGCCAATAACGTATGAAGGTGCTCCAGGTACTGGGGCAATTTCGGTATAACGTAAAATTTCTTGCACCTGCATTACGTTGACGCCATACGTTTCTTCTTCAAGCTTAAACGTTACCCACTGTAAAATTTCATCGTTGTTATCTGCGTTTTTATTCGCTGATAATAGTCTATCTTCGCTCATGCTGTTACCCCGTAATGGTCGTTACTACTGACGGCTATCTAAGCCTTTTTCTAATAGTGCATTTAAATTATCTACATCTATTAAAGCACACATTTTTTCTTTAATAACACCGGCAAGCCAAGGGCGTTTGCCACTGTTTTTTCGCCATTTTACATCTTCTTTACTCAATGTAATGTTATTTATTAACTTTTCGGCCAATAAACCCCAGTTGCTATCGCCTAGGGTTATTAAATACTGATAATTAAGAGAGGCCTCTAACTTTTCATCGTACTTTTCAGGCATTACCCAACGTGCAGTATCAACTACGTTTAGCTTTTCATCTCTATTAAGCATAACGCCTTTAAACCACTTTGGCTTACCAAATAAATGATTTACTTCACCTAATTGATGAATTCCTCCAAGCGCTTTCAAAGGAACAGCCAATGTTAAACCAGCCACTTCAAAAAACAGAGCCTGAAATTCACCTTCAAAGTAATCTTCTTGGCTATGTAATAAAGGCAGGTTCTGTACTTAACTGGGTTTGCACCTCAGGTGTCTCTAATGGCTCAGGCTCAATAGGTGCAGGTGGCGAAATAGTGGCGTCAGCCTCGCTATTACTCTCTTTTACTTGCTCAGAATAAAGCTGCTCGGTTACTTTTAATTGCGCTTTGGGCTTTAAAAGTACTTCGTCGTTTTGTAAGGCACTAGGTACTTGCTCAAGTAGCTTTGCTACAGGCTCAAGGTTTTCCTCAGGTTCGTCTTCGCATAATAGCGCCCCTAAGTATTGAGTCATTACTTTTTCATTAGCAAATAATTGCTTACTCATTCATTAACCTTGTCCAATTAAATAATCTAATAACGCTTTATAAGCGTAAACCCCACGCGAACGTGGGCAAAACTCTATGGGTACCTTTTGTGCAAGGCTTGCATCTCTAAACTTTGTATCAACGGGGATCACTCCTGGCCATACTTTATCTTTATATGTATTTTGCAACGTTTTGTAGGCTTCAAGCGACGCTTTAGTGCGCTTATCATACATAGTAGGGATTATAGTATATTGGTACTGTTTCGCTTGAGAGCTTTGCATTAATTCCATAGTGCGCATCATTCTATCAAGCCCTTTGAGCGCCAAAAACTCAGTTTGCACTGGCACTAAAATACGTTCGCTGGCGGCTAATGCGTTCACCATTAAAACACCTAAAACGGGCGGGCAATCAAGCAGCGCATAATCGTAATGTTCACTAATTTTTGCAAGTGTTTTTTTTAAAATTAAGCCCATTCCCGTTTTATTGCCCATACTTCTATCGAGGGTTGCTATAGCCATCGTCGCGGGCAATATATCCAGGTTTTCCATCGTAGAGGGGCACAATGCTTGAAGTACTTCTTCACTTTGCATTGAGGTGCCGCGGGCAAAAATATCGTACACACTGACTTCTAAATCTTCAGAATCAATACCAAAATAGTACGTTAGTGAGGCGTGAGGGTCGGTATCAATGAGTAATACGCGTTTACCTTGCAAGGCCAAAATACCAGCAAGACTGACAGCCGTTGTGGTTTTACCTACACCGCCCTTTTGATTTGCTACTGTCCAAATCTTCACATTAAGTCCTAATTACTGTTCATTGCGCGTGGTGATTCTGATGCCACCATGAGGTAAACGAATTATTTTAATAGAGTTATCATCAGAGGGAAGTTCGACCTCTGGCTCAGGCGCAGCTTGTTGCACTTGCTCATCAGGCTCAGCTTCATTTTCGGTGGTTTGTTGTACTAAGCCATACTTAGAAAGCGCAATAACAACTTTACGATTCTCTGCTCGACCCGCTGCGGTGTCGTTATCGGCAAAAGGTGAGTATTGCCCATACCCCTCGATTGCCATTCGCGCTGGGTTAATTCCTAACGTTTCTAATTCAACTAAAATAGAGGTCGCCCGTGCAACTGACAACTCCCAGTTAGAGCGAAACATTTCATTGCGAATACTTTCGTTATCTGTGTAACCTCTTACCCTTATGTAGTTATCTACTGGGGCAATAATATCTTTTACAATTTTTACGACTTGCTTAGCTCGCGCATGGGCCACAGAGCTACCACTTGAGAACAGCATTCCTGAACTTAGCTCAATAATAAGCCAATCTTGGTTGAGCTCTAAACTTGCTTCTCCATCACGAATTTCATCAATAAGTGCTGAATGTAATTTAGTTAACAAACTATCGAGTGGTTTACCTAAATGTTTTTGTTTTATATTGCTGGTATCACTATGTCCATCTAGCAGCTCTGGGCCAGACTCCTGTTTTTGAATGCTCTCACCATACAATAACTCTTGCTCTGGGGTAACACGGTCAGTAAGTAGCCCTTCGCCTTTCACGCCCTCACCTTGTTGCGATTGTTGCCTTGCTGATTTGTCAAAAACCTGTTCTAGGGAGTCGGAGAGGATTTGAAAACTTTCTTCTTTATTTATGGCAATGGCATACATAACCACAAAAAAGGCAAACATAATGGTCATGTAATCAGCATAAGAGACTAACCAACGTTCTGTAAGTTGATTTTTTTCAGCTGATTGACGTAAGCGCCGGCGTAACATAAAAGTTACTCTACCACGACATTAGGGCGCTCTGTGCGATAAGCTTCAAGCTTTAATTCTATGTTAATAGGACTTTCGCCAAGGCTTATAGCAATCACCCCTTCGGCCATCATTTCATGGTAAAGCATTTTTTGCTCTACTCGCTGCTTAAGCTTATTGGCCATAGGTAAAAATAATAAGTTAGCTAAACCCACCCCATATATTGTTGCAATAAATGCGGTGGCGACCCCTGCACCAAGCTTTTGAGGGTCGGTAATAAATGACATTGCTTGAATAAGGCCAAGTACAGCGCCTAAAATACCTATAGTTGGGCTATATCCGCCCATGGCTTCGTACACTCTACTTGCTTCAAGTAAGCGGTCTCGTTCAAGCATTAAATCTATTTCTAAGGTGTCGCGTAGCTTTTGATCCGAACACCCATCTACTAGTAAACTAAGCCCTTTTGCTGCATAAGGATCTGGGTGACTAAGTGCCTCTTTTTCAAGCGCTAAGTACCCTTCCTGGCGAGCTTTATGCGACCACGTTTTAATTTGCTCTATGGCTTGCTCAATATTGTACTGAGGTGAAAAAAACACCCAATGGCTCATGCTTAGCGTTTTTTTAAAGGTGCTTGTCGCCGTTTGCAACATAACAGCCCCTAAGGTGCCGCCAAGTACAATAATAAGTGCAGGGCCATTAAATAACGCCGTGACAACGCCCCCCTCTAAAGAGTAACCAATCGCTATAGCGCCCAGCGCAATGATTAACCCTAAAACAGAGAGCTTATCCACAACCAGTCTCTCTTTTTATTCTTGCTGCTACGTCGTTTAACGCTAAATGCTCAGAGGCAAGCCCAGCGTTGGCAATAGCTTGAGGCATACCGTATACCACACAGCTTTTTTCATCTTGCGCCCAAATTGTTGCGCCAGATTGCTTAAGCATTCGCGCGCCATCACGTCCATCAGCGCCCATGCCGGTTAAAACAATAGCAAGTACATCTCCTTGGTAGCTTTTGGCAACACTTGCAAAAGTCACATCAACGCTTGGTTTGTAGCTTATACGTTCACTATTATCTTCAAATACACGCAACGTTTTGTTACCACTTCGCCCTTCTACCATCATTTGCTGTCCACCAGGTGCTAAGTAGGCTGTGCCGGCTTCTAGCCTGTCACCTTGTTGCGCTTCTTTAACGCGTATTTTGCAAAGGCTATTTAAACGTGCCGCAAACGCAGGCGTAAATGCTGCCGGCATGTGCTGAATTAACAAAATAGGGTGAGCAAAGTGAGCAGGTAATTGGGTTAATATAGTTTGTAAAGCAACTGGCCCGCCAGTTGAAGTGCCAATAGCCACTATTTGATAGTGTTTACCGCTGGCACGCGTGGGCATACTGGGTGTAGTTGTTGTCTGCACTGGGGCAGCACGTTGAAAGCTTCTATCAGGTTGTTTAAGCGATGAGCTTGTTGTGGCAAGTTTGCTTGCAGATGGAGCAGTAGTCTTACTTGATGTTAATGGCCTAACAGGGCGCGGTGCTTGCCTGCGACCAATTTCCTTCACTTTAGCTTGCAATAACTTGATTGCATCTTCGTTATTTCGTGCAATGTCTTCAAACTTTTTCGGTAAAAAGTCCATAGCTCCGGCATCAAGTGCATCTAAAGTTGCGGTTGCACCGTCGCGAGTTAATGAAGAAAACATAAGTATTGGCGTTGGGTTACTCGCCATAATTTCTTTTACTGCGCTAATACCATCAAGCACAGGCATTTCTACATCCATGGTGATCATATCTGGACGTAACTGCGCTGTTTTTTCTACGGCTTCTCTACCGTTAACAGCAAAGCCTATTACTTCGATACCGCTGTCTTGTTCAAGGATTTCGCTCACTCGACGGCGAAAAAAACTGGAATCGTCAACAACTAAAACTTTTACGGCCATTGCGCTCTCTTATTAAATTTATGTATAGGCATACACAGGTATGCCTACATTTTATCCTGCGTAATGCTTAAGCATATTAGGTACATCCAGAATCAGCGCAATACCACCGTCAGATGTAATTGTTGCCCCAGCCATTCCAGGCGTACCTTGTAATAACGCATCAAGAGGCTTAATAACAACTTCTTCTTGGCCAATTAATGAATCAACCACAAAGCCAACTTGCTGAGTACCTATTTGTACAATTACCACATGACCTTGCGCTTTTCGCTGAGAACAATCAGCACCTTTAACTAGCCAATGCTCTAAGTAAAATAGCGGTATCGCTTTTTTACGAACAATAATTGTAAGCTGACCATCTACCACATTGGTTTTGGTTAAATCTAAGTGGAATATTTCACTCACACCAGCAAGTGGTAACGCAAACGTTTGCTCACCAACAATAACCATCAGCGTAGGTAAAATAGCCAGTGTTAATGGTACTTTTATCTCTAAAATAGTCCCTACGCCCAACTCTGACTGTATACTCACAGAGCCATTAAGCTGCGTAATTTTAGTTTTTACTACATCCATGCCTACGCCACGGCCAGAAATATCAGATATCTCTTCTTTGGTCGAAAAGCCTGGCGCAAATATTAAGTTATACGCTTCTGTATCTGATAAGCGACTTGCCTGATCATGGTCAATAACGCCTTTACTAATCGCTATTTTTTTCAGTTTTTCCGCATCCATACCTGCACCATCATCTTTAATGGTTAACAAAATATGGTCGCCTTCTTGCGAAGCCGATAATGTAACGTTACCGGTTCTAGGCTTACCCGCAGCTTCACGCGCTGCTGGCATTTCAATTCCGTGGTCAACTGAGTTTCGTACTAAATGCACCAACGGATCGGCCAGTGCCTCAACTAAGTTTTTATCTAAATCGGTTTCTTCACCTACAAGCTGTAAATCAATTTCTTTATTTAAGCTACGGGCTAAGTCACGTACTACGCGAGGGAATCGGCCAAACACTTTTTTGATAGGCTGCATTCGCGTTTGCATTACTGCACCTTGAATATCAGCAGTAACCACATCAAGATTTGATATCGCCTTACCCATCGCTTCACTGTCTGTATTGGTCGCTAAACTGACCAACCTATTTCGTACTAATACCAACTCGCCAACCATATTCATTATTTGATCTAAACGCTTTGTATCAACACGTACTGTAGTTTCAGCAGGTGGAGGCGTAGCTTTTTTAGGTGCAGCGCTACTCGCTGGTTTTTCAGCCACTTTAGGTTTAGGCGCAGCGGCTTTTGCCGCCGGAGCTTGTTTTGCTGCAGGTGCTGGCGTAGGCTTTTCTGGCGTAGGTTTTGCTGGCGTTTGTGCTACAGGTGCAGCCTTAGGTGGCTGCGGTGCAGGTGTGTCAGCTTCTTTTGATTCTGGTGCGGCACCTTTACCATGCAGTTCATCAAGCAATGCCTCAAATTCATCATCGCTGATTTCATCATCACCGCTATCATTTGTAACAGCCGCTGGTGGTGCTGTGTGTTTTACTTCTGACTCACTGCTTGAAGTATCTCCTGCAACCGGACCAAAACTACCTACACCGTGTAATTCATCTAATAAACTGTCAAATTCATCATCGGTAATATCTGAACTTGAATCTGGCTCTGCACTTGCACTTGGTTGCGACACCGGGCTTTGGCCTTTGCCGTGTAACTCATCGAGTAAGCTTTCAAATTCATCTTCTGTAATTTCGTCAATTTGCGTGCTATCTGCTGAAGGGCTTGAACCTGCCACATCAAATAGTTCATCAAATGCAAATGGGTCTTCATCATCTGTTGCGCTAACGGGAGCTGCGGGTTCTTGTTCAACAACTTCGGGGGTTGTTTCAGTAAGCTCGTCATCCGTAGGCGGTTGGCCAAGTTTATGAAGGGTTTCTAGTAATTGAGGGTCTGCTGGGTCTGGCTGTTCGCGGTTTTGAATAGTGGCAAACATTTCATTAATGGTATCTAGTGCTTGTAAAATCACATCCATTAATTCTGAATTAACGGTTCTAACCCCTTGGCGTAAGAGATCAAATACGTTTTCAGCACCATGACAGGCATCAACAAGCTCAGTCATAGCTAAAAAGCCTGCTCCCCCTTTTACGGTATGAAAGCCCCTAAAAATAGCATTTAGTAACTCAGTATCTTCTGGGTTATTTTCTAGCTCAACTAACTGTTCAGATAAAAGCTCTAGGATTTCTCCGGCCTCTACAAGAAAGTCTTGTAAAATATCTTCATCGACTTCAAAGCTCATGCAGTTACTCTCCTCTTAGAAGCCCAAACTTGATAATAGGTCATCGACCTCGTCTTGGTCAGATACAACATCATTTCGCGACTCTTTATCAATAATAGGGCCTTCAGGACCTGCTAATGTTTGTGCGGCAACCAGTTCTTCTGTTTCTTGTTGTTCTTTACTTTCAGCTATGCTGTCATCTTGTGCAGCAAATGCTGTTAAAAGGTGGATTAAACTTTCTTCTACTTCTCTGACTAATTCAATTACACGGCGGATAACCTGGCCGGTTAAATCTTGAAAATCCTGCGCCATTAGTACATTAGTCATTAAAGTTTGCAACTCATCGGTTTTATGATGAGAGCTGTTCATAAACTTGTCGATGCTGTGGCATAAAGTTTTAAACTCGCCCAGCTCTATTTCGCGGTTCATAAGCCTATCCCAAGTAGGCTTAATATGTGCAATTTCATCTGCTAGCTGCTGCGCAATAGGGAGGCTTGCTTCGACCGCATCCATTGTCTTATTAGCTGCATTTTCTGTCATTTCCATGACATAGTTTAAGCGCTTTTTCGCATCCGGAATTGCATCAGTGGTTAAATCGGTTAAACGCGTATCAAGTTCAAAGCTTTTAAGGGCTTCGTGTAATTGGCGTGTTAACTTACCTACTTCAGCAAAAAGCTGCGATTGCTCTTGAGAGGCAGTATCTAAAATTAATTGATCAGCTTTATCTTGCTCACCATTTTCTAAAAAAACGACGAGCTGACGAGCTTGTTCTAAAGTAATTTGAGGCGCAGCTGGTGCTGACATAAGCCTCTCCTCTCATTAACCTAAGCGTTCAAACACTTTTTCTAATTTAGTTTTCAAAGTACCAGCAGTAAATGGCTTAACAATATAGCCATTAACACCTGCTTGCGCTGCCGCTATTATTTGTTCTTTTTTAGCTTCTGCCGTCACCATTAAAACCGGAATATGTTTTAATTTTTCGTCAGCTCTAATGGCTCTTAGCAAGTCAATACCCTGCATGCCTGGCATGTTCCAATCGGTTACAACAAAGTCAAAAACCTGATTTTGCAACATAGGTAATGCTGTAGAACCATCGTCAGCTTCTTGAACATTCGTGAACCCTAGGTCACGCAACAGATTTTTTATAATACGTCTCATTGTAGAGAAATCATCAACAACAAGAATTTTCATGTTTTTATCCAAAACATCCTCCGGTGAGGTCTTAACCTATAATTTACTTACTACTAGTTTATCCAGTCATTGATTTTTGCTTTGAGCTTAATCATCGCCTGACCATGTATCTGACTTACACGCGATTCACTTACATCGAGTATATGCCCAATTTCTTTTAAATTCATTTCATCGTTGTAATACAAAGAAAGCACCATTGCATCTCGCTCTGGTAAAGACTTTATTGCCTCTAACAATGAATTATTAAACCGTTCATTTTTAACATTATTAAATGGTTTGTCTAGCGCTAAATCTTGACCTGCAGGGCTAATAACATCTTCATCTACCCCTAGGTCTTCTATACCAAGCACTTTACTGGAATTAACATCATTTAAAATATGATGGTATTCTTCTAGCGAAATATCAAGTTTTTCAGCTACTTCAGTATCTTTTGGTTCTCTATTTAAGCTATTTTCTAATTCTGTGATGGTTTCGGCTACTAATCGGCTTTTGCGGTGCACCGAACGTGGAGCCCAATCCCCTCTGCGCATTTCATCAAGCATAGCGCCGCGAATACGAATACCAGCAAACGTTTCAAAGCTTGCCCCTTTACTGGCGTCAAAGTTTTTTGAGGCCTCGATAAGGCCAATCATTCCCGATTGAATTAAGTCATCAAGCTGAACACTAGGAGGAAGACGAGCTATTAAATGGCACGCCACTTTTTTGACAAGCGACGCGTGCTTTTCAACAATCACATTTAAATTTTGTGTTGATTGATATCCCATAGCTCTTTTCACCGATGTTGTCATAATCAGCCGTTTACTAGCTTCTCAATGAAAAACTCTAAATGTCCTGAAGGTTGATTAGGTATAGGCCATTTTACTGCTTTTGTCGCTAATGTTTTAAACGCGACTGCTGCTGGTGAATTAGGGAAAAGATCGACAATTACTTTTTGTTTACGCGTAGATTTACGCATATTTTCATCATATGGAATAGTCGCAACAAGCTCCATAGACACATCTAAAAAGCGGTCTGTTACTTTAGAGAGCTTTGCAAAAAGCTCTTGGCCCTCGCGCATACTGCGCACCATGTTTGCAACAATTTTAAATTTATAAACGCCATGCTCGCGGCTAAGTACTTTAATAAGCGCGTAGGCATCAGTAATAGAGGTCGGCTCGTCACACACCACCACCATGACATCTTGCGCTGCACGAGAAAAACTCAGCACCATGTCAGAAATACCAGCGGCGGTATCTACAATTAAAATATCAAATTCGGTATTAAGCTCACTAAAGGCACGAATTAACCCAGCATGCTCAGATGGGGTTAGCTCCACCATACTTTGCGAGCCTGATGTAGCAGGCACGATTTTAATACCGCCTGGGCCTTCAACTAAAATCTCGTCAAGTTCGCACTCGCCTGAAAGGACATGAGATAAGTTTTTTTCAACACGTAGTCCTAGCATTACATCACAATTAGCTAGGCCTAAATCGGCATCTAATACTAATACACGATTACCCTGCTGCCCTAAAGCAATAGCAGTATTTAAAGAGACGTTGGTTTTACCCACCCCTCCTTTACCGCCGGTGACAGCGATAACTTTTACGCCGTTGTTGTTGTTTTGACTCATTTTGCGCAGGCCGCTTGCTTGATCTAATACTGTGTTAATCATACATCCCTACTGTGCTTGGCGCCACTGCTTGGTGCCTTGAATGTTGTGCTTTTGCTCTTTTTAAATACAATTGCTCAGCTTTTTTTACTAGTTTTTCAGCATTTGCAACGCGAATATCTTCTGGTACACGCTGACCATTAGTAAGATACCCTATTGGAAGGCGATTTTGAATCGCTATACTAATAATCTCACCTAAACTTAATGATTCATCTAACTTAGTGAAAATACAACCGCTTAGCTGAACCTTTTTAAAATGTCTTACGGTTTCTTGCAGTACATTTATTTGTGCTGTGGCACTTAATACTAAATAACTACGTATATCTACTCGCTGGTTGCGCATTAACGTATTTAATTGCTCTGTAAGGCGTAAATCACGTTGGCTCATACCCGCTGTATCAATTAATACTAGACGCTTATTGCGTAAATGATATAAAACTTCAGCTAATTCATTGGCATCTTTTACTTGTTTAACACCACAACCAATAATACGACCATATGTTGCAAGCTGCTCATAAGCACCAATTCTGTATGTATCAGTGGTGATTAGGGCAACTTTGTCGGCGCCATACTTTTGTGCGCCTAATGCGGCAAGTTTAGCTACTGTGGTTGTTTTACCTACACCAGTAGGCCCAACAAGGCATACACACCCCCTTGGCGAAGAATTTCGTTATTGGTGGTTTGCATTTGATCTTCAACCATTTGCAATAATGCTTTCCAACCTTGCTGACGCGATACGTCATCTGGAATAAAACACGCCATTTGCTCTGCAACGTCTTTATCTATTCCCATGCCAACTAAACGGTCAATCATGCATGCACGTGTAGGGTCGCGACGTGCCATATCTTGCTGCATTAAACCCGATACTTGGTGTTCTAGTAACTGGCGAATTGCGTTCATTTCATCACGCATCGCGCTCATTTGGGCGCTTTCGTTGTTATTAGCTTGACTACGCGGTGCAACCGGCGCATCTAACTCGTCAAAGTCTTGATCTAAGTCATCAAAGCCTAGGCTGTCTGCTTGGGTTTGCATGCGTTTTGGCGCTTCATTTTCGCGTGCAAACATATTTGTCGTACGTGGCTGTGCTGGCTCTTGGTAATGCTCAGACGTATCAATACCTGATTGCGAAAACATAGAGGCTAGCTCAGGAGAGCGAGGGCGTGGCGACTGACGCTCTAATAAAGCTTGTAAGCTATCAGCTACTTTTGCTTGTGGCTCAGGTTGCGCATGCTTAGGCTCTGGCTTTACAAAGTTATGAGTAGGCTGTTGCACGGCTCTTTGCGGAGCAGGCGCTGCCTGTGGTTGTGCTGCGGCTTTAGGGGCTGCTTTGTCGTAATCTACTGCGGCAACAATTTCTACACCATTAGCGAGTTTTTTGTTCGACATAATAACGGCATCAACACCTAGCTCATCTTTAACTTCTTTCAGTGCGGTGCGCATATCTTTGGCAAAAAAACGTTTAATCTTCATGGTTCAACCCCTGTTAAAATCTTTATTGTTGGCCTACTGAGCTGACAATCTTGATCTGTCTTTCATCTGGTACCTCTTGATAAGACATCACCCTTAAACCCGGTATGGTGTACTTAACAAAGCGAGATAACACAGTGCGTAACATTCCTGACGTTAGCAATATTGAAGGTTCTCCGGCCATTTCTTGATTCTGATGCGCTTCGTTTAATGATGTTTGAAGTCGCTCAGCAAGGCTTGGTTCTATTCCGGCACCTTCGTCGCCTGCATTTTGTAATGACTGATGCAACATCTGTTCCAACTCAGGCGCCAAGGTTATGACAGGGATTTCTGATGACATTCCCACAGCGTCTTGAACTATTAAACGGCGCAGCGAAATACGCACTGCAGCTGTTAAAACATCGGCATCTTGGCTACGTGGGCCGTACTCTACAAGGGTTTGAACAATAGAGCGCATATCACGAATAGCCACCCCTTCGTTTAATAAATTTTGCAGTACTTTTACAACGGTTGTCAGTGGTAGTACTTCTGGCACTAACCCTTCGACTAAACGTGGATGGCTTTTAGCTAACATATCAAGCAGGTTTTGAACCTCCTCATGGCCTAGTAATAATGCGGCACTGTTAGTTAATAACTGGCTAATATGGGTGGCTACCACAGTGGCTGAGTCAACCACGGTGTAACCTAGTGATTGTGCTTCGTCTTTTTGATCAGGCTTTATCCACACCGCATCTAAGCCAAATGCTGGGTCTTTGGTTTCAACCCCTTTAATAGGGCCAAATACTTGCCCTGGGTTGATGGCCAGTTCATCGCCATGTTTGAGTTCGCCCTCACCACTTGAAACACCCATCATGGTAATACGGTACGCATTAGGGTCTAACTCTAAGTTATCGCGAATATGTACAGGCGGTACTAAAAAGCCAAGCTCCTGAGATAGCTTTTTACGCACCCCTTTAATTCGGTTGAGCAGCTCACCACCTTGAGATTGGTCAACAAGCGGAATAAGCCTGTAGCCAACTTCTAAGCCAATAACGTCAATTTGTTGTACATCGTCCCATCCAAGCTCTTTTTGCTCTTGCTTGTTTGCAACGCCAGTACCGGCAACGGCACCACTTTCAGCCTCTTGGGCAGCTAGAGCAGCGGCTTTTAATTTTTGCTGCTGAGTAAAGTAAGCTAAGTAGCCAAGTAGTGCGCCTAAACTTAAAAAAGCAATATGAGGCATACCCGGAACCAACCCCATAATGATTAAAATACCTGAGGCGATAAATAATGATTTTTCGTTACCTAATTGGGCTTTAAATTGCTCACCCATGTTATGTGATTCGTTTTGGCGAGTAACAACAATAGCAGTACCAATAGAGAGCAGTAATGAAGGAAGCTGCGCCACAAGGCCGTCACCAATGGTAAGTAAAGTATATACTTCCATTGCGCGGCTAAAGCTCAAGTCGTGTTGGATCATGCCCACAAATAAGCCGCCAACAATATTAATAATTAATATCACGATACCGGCAATGGCATCGCCTTTTACAAACTTACTCGCCCCATCCATAGAGCCGTAAAAGTCAGCTTCGCGGGTTACTTCACTGCGGCGCTCACGTGCTTGCTCTGCACTAATAAAGCCAGCGTTTAAGTCGGCATCTATCGCCATTTGCTTACCCGGCATAGCATCTAGCGTGAAACGAGCCGATACTTCAGAAATACGCCCAGCACCTTTGGTTATTACTACAAAGTTTATGATGATCAGAATTAAAAACACCACTAAACCTACCGCGTAGTTTCCGCCAATAACCACTGAGCCAAACGCTTCAATTACTTTACCAGCCGCATCGCCCCCGTTGTGACCCTCAAGGAGCACCACGCGTGTACTGGCAACATTTAGGGCTAAACGCATAATTGTAGCGATTAACAATACCGCTGGAAACATACCAAATTCGAGAGGTTTCATGGTGTAAACAGTCACCAGTAAAACAACTAAGGCAAGGGCAATATTAAATGAAAATAATATATCAAGAAGAAATGGCGGCAGCGGTAAAATAACCATACCCAGCGCTGCAAGTACTAATAGCGGTGTGCCAACACCTTTGGCATACTCTTTTTTATCTTTGTTAAGTTGTTGTAATACCGCTTTAAAATCCATAACTCTACAATTCAATAAATTGACACTAGCCTGAATTTGCAATAACTATTCCAAGTATAGAGTCAGCAATAGATTCATTGAGTATTGATGCAAAATTTAAAGCAAGTGAGAGACAAGAGCGTATGGGCTTTATGGTTTGAATTTGCAGCCCCGTGTTGGTATCTAGGCAAGGCGCCTCTTCAAAGTGTGGTTAGCTCAGCTTACCCTAATCGTATTTAAAATCATCCGGAATAGGCAGTTTAGATTTAAGAGGGATGGGGCGCTTTCCGCGGCCTTTTTTAAACCGTTTAAGCTGAAATACATAGGCTAAAACTTGTGCGACAGCGGTAAATAGCTGATCTGGGATCTGTTGGCCTATTTCGGCGGTATGATAAAGCGCCCGCGTAAGCATAGGAGATTCTACAATCGGTACTTCGTTACCTTTGGCTATTTTACGAATTTGCATAGCCATTTCATCTATCCCTTTGGCAAGTACAATCGGTGCACCTGCTCGCTCAGTATCGTATTTTAGCGCCACAGAATAGTGAGTAGGATTGGTTACAATTACGTCGGCATCGGGGACATCTTGCATCATTCTTCGCTGCGACATTTGCCTTTGTGTTTGCCTTATTCGCGCTTTAATTTGCGGATCACCCTCTGAGTTTTTGTACTCGTCTTTGATCTCCTGCATAGTCATTTTAAGTTGTTTGTTGTGGTTATAACTTTGATAAGGCGCATCTATTGCGGCAATAATCACCAAAGTGCACGACAACCCTAAAAACATCCACGAGAGTATTTCAAGGGCATGAATTATATTACTAGGTGCGCTTTCAATACTTAAATGCAAAATTTCATCAAAAAAAGTTTGAATCAAAAACACCGCAAAAATAGCCACCAGCGCAAACTTCAATATAGATTTTACAAGCTCTATCGCTGCTTGTGGGCCAAACATGCGTTTAAAGCCCTTCATTGGCGACATTTTACTGGGTTTAGGTGCCGCGGCTTCCCAACTAAAATTAAAGCCGCCGAGTAAGGTATTTCCTATAAATGCCGCAATAACAATAATTAAAACAAACATCGCCATAGGAAACAGCAGCGCACTGGCCACCTCACTCCACACCGCAAACATTTTAGTGGTGTCGTAGGTTTCACTGCGATTTAAAGACAGCATCCTGCCCATAACATTGTACAAACCTTTGCCTATTTCGGGCCCATATAACAGCAACGAAATTGCAGAAAAAATAAGTACAAACATAGTACCTAATTCTTTTGAGCGTGCTATTTGACCTTTCTTTTTAGCATCTTCGAGCTTTTTGGAGGTGGGTTCTTCTGTTTTTTCTTGTCCTGAATCTTCAGCCATTGCCCCTCCTACACCGTACAGCCAACAAGGCTACACATTAGCTCAATCATTTTTAACCACTGAAATTCAAATTGAGTTACAAAATTACCCAAGGTGGCCCAAATAATCATTAAACCGGCAACTAATGTAAACGGAAAACCTATTGAGAAAATATTTAATTGCGGTGCTGCGCGAGTCATAATACCAAATGAAATATTAATAATGAGCATGGCCGTTAGGGGGGCTAAAGCCAATACCAATGCAGTGGTAAACATCCAGCTGCCCCACGTTACTATGTCCCAGTAATGATCAACAGCCCACCACTGGCCATTTATAGGCAACACCGAAAAACTATGCACCACCATTTGAATCATCATTAAATGGCCATTAAAAACAAAAAATAACAAGGTCGCTAAAATTAAGTAAAACTGGCCAACTGCAGGCACACTCGCACCATTTGAAGGGTCTATAACAGAGGCAAAGCCCAAACCGGTTTGCATTGCCAGTATTTGCCCAGCAAGCACAAAGGTATTTAGCATTAGCGTAGAAGCAAATCCTATCGCAACACCTATCAACATTTGCTGTATAACCACCAGCACCATTTCAAAAGAAAATAAATTAGTAAATGTAGCAGGAGGCAGCACTGGCACCACTAAAAACGTTACCACTACCGCCAATCCCATTTTAATGCGTGTAGGTACGTTTTGTGCGCCTAAGCCCGCCATAATCATGATCATAGAGCTGATGCGAACTAAAGGCAGTAAAAAATCACTTAACCATTGAATAACAACAGAAAAAGGAAATTCCACAATTAGCCTGCAATTTCAGGAATGAGTAATACTAGGCGGGTAAAAAAGTCCATTAGCTCTTGAGTAAGCCAATGCCCACCTACAATAAGTGCCCCAATGGTAATTAACAGGCGCGGTAAAAAACTTAGGGTTTGTTCATTAATTGAGGTTGCCGCTTGGAACACCGCCACCACTAAACCAACAAGTAAACCAGGTACCACAATAGCTGATACCAGCTTAATAACTAAAAACAGTGCATCGCTAAGAATATCAACAAAAATTTCTGGTTCCATGTTGTACTCCTAATGTTTAAAAGTGCGAATGTAAAACATGGTTTATGTCCCTAAGCCAAAGCTTTTAGCTAACGTGCCCATTACTAAGCTCCAGCCATCGACCAGTACAAATAACATTATTTTAAAAGGCAAGGACACTATCATGGGCGAGAGCATCATCATACCCATGGCCATTAATACCGAGGCAACCACTAAATCCACAATTAAAAACGGTATAAAAAACATAAACCCAATAATAAACGCGGTTTGTAGTTCACTGGTCACAAATGCAGGTATTAACACAATAAGCGGCGTGGCCTCTGGCGAGTCAAGCTGGTCATAACCTGCTATTTTGGCAAACGTTTCTAAGTCTTTTAATCGTACCTGCGAGAGCATAAAGGCCTTCATGGGCTCCTTTGCAAGCTCTAATGCTTGTACCGAAGTAACTTGTTCATTTAAATAAGGTTCTATCGCACGTTCGTTAACTTGCTGATAAATAGGCGCCATAATAAAAATACTTAAAAAAAGCGACATCCCTAATAAAACTTGGTTTGAAGGTGTTGATTGTAAACCAATGGCTTGGCGCAAAATGGCCAGTACAACAATAATACGGGTAAACGAAGTCATCATAATTATGGCGGCAGGAATAAAGCTCAGCGCCGTCATAATTGCCAGTACTTGCAAGGTTACAGAGTAATCTTGCGTCCCGTCGGCATTGGTTGTAATGGTTAGAGCGTCTATGCCCTCTGCACTGCTTGCGGCAGGTACAAATAACACAGCTAAAATAATCAGCAGCCACTTTATCATAGGGTTAATTCTTTTTATTTTGATTCGTTTGCGGGTTTAGTAGTTTGCTAAATCGCTTAGCAAGTTCTGGCAGTTCTTTTTCACTTAACGGCGTGTCTAATTTATGTAAGTAGTTAATACTGTGCGGGGTGACCCCTAATAAATGCTGTGCATTATCTATTTCAACCACCATTAAGCGCTCTCGAGAGCCAAGCGGTAAGCTTCGTACCACTTTAAATTCTTCGCTATTAGCTAAATTTGGGTTAAGTTTTTTAACAAAAAATGCCAGCACTACAATCAGTACTAGCACCGCAACCAACGACAACACCATAGACAAAATGTCGGCCGTAGGTGTTAACGTTTCTGCCTTTGTAAATACTGAGTTTGTTAAAGCAGCAAGGGAGCTCATCGTAATTTTTTGATCCGCTCTACCTGGCTAATAACATCCGTTAAACGAATACCAAATTTATCATTCACTACAACCACTTCGCCATGGGCAATGAGCGTACCATTTACTAATACATCCAGTGGTTCACCGGCTACGCGGTCTAGTTCAACAACAGAGCCTTGGTTTAGCTGCAGTAAGTTACGAATATTTATTTTAGAGCGCCCTACTTCCATAGAAATAGTCACAGGAATATCTAAAATTGTATCGAGTTTACGCTTTTCGTCACCGCTAAGTTCATGTTTAGCATCACTTAGTTCATCAAGCTCTGCTACATGCGCTTCGGCGCTCTCATCACCGCCTTCGGCTTCAGCTAGGGCTGCTGCCCATTCGTCCATTGTGTCTTGATCATCGCTCATACTTTTAACCTTTTAATCAATTACCAGTCTAAGTCTACACCGTCAGAAAGGTGTAAATCATCTTCTAGTTCTGCTAATTCTGCATCTGAATCAATTTTCTTGCCGCCTTTGGTAAATACATGCAGCTCAGATTTAACTGAATCAGGGCGTTTAATTTTTTCACTAATTTGTAGCGCAACGTTATCGCGAGAACGACCCATTTTAGCTCTAAATGTAGGTAACTCCTCAACAAATACCGTAATATGCTCTGGCATTTCTACCGGTATAATATCGCCCGCTTTAAGTTCCATTATTTGTTTAAGAGACAAATCCACCTCAAGAAGTTGAGTCGACATATCCACCTCAACGTCCATAATTTCATCGCGTAAAGCTTTGCTCCAGCGCAAATCGGTGTCTTCTGTATCCGATTGTACACCCGCATCTAATAGCTCTCTAATGGGTTCAAGCATTGAATACGGCAAAGCGATGTGAAAATCGCCGCCACCGCCATCTAATTCAATATGAAAAGAGCTAATAACCACAACCTCAGTAGGGCTCACAATGTTAGCCATTGCTGGGTTTACTTCTGAATCGAGGTATTCAAACGACACGTCCATAACCGGCGCCCATGCTTCCTTGTAATCTTCAAAGATAATTTTTAGTAGCATTTGCACGATTCGACGTTCGGTAGGGGTAAATTCGCGGCCTTCAATTTTGGCATGGTAACGCCCGTCACCACCAAAAAAGTTATCTACCAAAATAAACACTAAACGTGCTTCCATGGTGATAAGGCCAGTGCCTTTTAGCGGTCTAAAACGCACCATATTTAAACTTGTTGGTACAAATAAGGTATGAATGTATTCGCCAAATTTAATCATTTGTACGCCATTAATCGACACCTCTGCGGTGCGGCGCATCATGTTAAATAAGCTTATTCGCATATGACGAGCAAACCGCTCGTTAACAATTTCCAGGGTCGGCATGCGACCACGCACGATCCGATCTTGCGAAGAAAAGTCGTACTGTAATGTACTGCCTTCGCCGTCTTCACCTTCGTGTATATCTTCCTCTTCGACTTCATCAACGCCGTGTAAGAGTGCATCAATTTCGTCTTGGGATAATAAATCGCTCACGCTAGCCCCTTATTGCATCACAAAGCCGGTAAACAATACCCGCTCAATTACTTTTAGTGCCTTCAACATCATTCAGCGCAGCTTGCACTTTTTCAAGCGCAGTAAAGCGTAATGTTTCTTTGCCTGCACTGGTGCTGAGTTCATCAGCTGTGGTGGTTGAAAACACGCTTAATAAGGTGCCTTCAATCAGTGGGATGTGCTTTTTAGCGGTTTCTTCATTTACATCGCCACGCACAAGTAATTGCACTTTTATTTGTACAATTCTATCTCTGCTTGACCCAGGTACATTAAACACAAAGGGTCTTGGCATAGCAACATACAAGGCACTGCCCATTTCAGCTGAAGAGCCTGAAGGTGTAGCCGAGTCGCTTTGCGCTGCGGTTGTTGTTTCTTCATCTAATGTTTCAACGGGTGCATCATCGCCCGCCATAAAAAAATAGCCTGCACCACCGCCAACAACAAGCAGTACTGCCACTATAATTATGATCAGCTTTTTTTTGCTTTTACCGGTTTCTTCTATTTCTAAACTTGTTTCTTCGGCCATTGTGATTCCTTTTTTAGCAAAGGTACTTGCTTGTTTTAGTTATTATAATAGCAGTACTTAGGCATAGTAATCTATTGATGATGAAGTTTGTTGTCGAGAACTTTGTGGGTTAGCTCCATCTTGCTCATCATTTTTATCCTGCTGTGTATTTTTATCAGCCGTTTGACCTTGTGATTGCCCCTCGCCTTCATCGCTTTGCTCATTACCAGATTGCCCGTAAGAAATCGTACTTTCACCTAAATCAATTCCCTGCTCGGCTAACATTTCACGTAAGCGCGGCATTGATTGTTCAAGTGCTTCTTTAGCTTGCTGGTTTTGCACTACAAAATTTATTTGTGCTTGTTCAGCATCACTTCTGATACGAATTTGCATACTGCCCATTTCTGGCGGATCTAAGCGAATTTCAGCTTCTTTATTGCTAATGCTTAGCATTGAAGATACACGCTCTTGAAGCATTTTAGCTGCATCACTTTTAACAATATTAATAGCCTGCATCATACTTGCATCTATATTTACCTGCTTAACCTGCGCGGTGCTGCTTTGTAATTGCTGCGACTGTATAGCTTGGCTCTCTAAAATAGACTGCTCATAACGAGCGTTGTCGTACTGAGTATTTATTTGTGCCTGCGTGTTATTAATGCCATCAGTTATCAACGTAAACACCTGGGCTACACGCGATAAACCAGTATTTGTTTTAGGCTCTTTAAGTAAGCTTTCCTGCTCGGCCTCTAGGGCGTTGAACTCTTCTGGATTTACACCGTTTTGCTCAATACTAGAGAGTGCTTCAGCATTAATCATGGCTTTATTTTGCGGTGTATTCGCATTCATTGCAGCATTACTGGCTTGCTGCGCATTTAAAGCCGCATTTGCAGAGCTCGACACACTTTGCGCTTTGCTCTCACTAAGCTGCGTATCAAGCATAGTTTGTAAGTTGCTTATTGTTTCATTTACTTTTTTGAGCGTATCACCTGTTGGTTGCTCGTTACTCACATAGCTTTTTAATTGGCTAAGTAGCGCCTGCTTTTCATCGCTATTTAGGTTTTTTAACTGAGATTGAACTAGATCACCGCGCGTGCTTGTCTCTTTTTCGTTTTGTACGACAAATTCCGTCAGTAATTGTTTAACGGAGCTTGCACGATCATCACCTTCACTTGGCGTGGTTTCAGTTAATGAGCTTTTAACGTGCTCGTTTAATTGTGCACGTTGCGCTTCGCTTAATGAGTTGAGTACTTTAGATGTAGTTGATAGCTCTGATTGCGTAGATGAACGAGTCAGTTCTTTGGCTAATTGCTCTATGTCTGCATCGCTTATAGGCNGCGCACCTTCAGCATTTAACNCAGTGCCTGNCGCTTTTGTATTCTCAGCACCTTTACCTTCATTACCTACAGAGGCTGCACTGCTATTAGTTTTATTAATTTGTGTTTGCACCGCTTCTGCTATTGGGTTTTTAGCTGCACTACTTACTAGGCTCTCATTTTTTAAAGAAGGGGCTAAATTTTCTCCAGCGCTTTGCTTAGCTGCTTTAGTTTCAAGCTCGGCGTTTGCAAACGCGCTTTTTTTGCCATTGCTATTATCATCAGCTAAAAGAGTATCATCGGCTTCATCAGTTTCACCTAATTGCGAAGCTAAAAAGTTGACACTTTTATCACTCTTTTTAGCACTTAAATCGCTAAAATCATTATCGCTACTGCCATGTTTTTTTACACTTACATCAATCACTTGCGAGGAGTTTATTTGTGCTAAAACGCTATCGCCAGATAATAACGTATCTTGCGTGTCATCACTTGA
>JGI24025J20009_10000861_pt1 | contig 23409 bp, 28 predicted proteins | sample Cruoilmetagenom3_FD_20009 | JGI IMG/M metagenome (IMG submission 20009) | reverse complement strand
ATGCAAAAAACAAAGGGTACTGCAGATCCGAATGAAGCTAAATCAGTTTTAATTGAAAAGTTAAATGGATAAAAAAACATTAAAACATATAGCAGAGCTATCTAGAATAGAACTGACAGATAAAGAGTTAGAGGAATTCACACCTCAGATGGAAACAATCTTAGATAGTGCTAAGAAATTACAAGAGGTAGATACTAGTAATGTATCCCCTATGAAAAGACATATCTCCTTTGATGATTTAAGAGAAGATATTGCACAAGATAGCTTGTCCCAAGGGGATGTATTAAAAAATGCTAATTACAAGGAGAATGGATATATAAAAGTATATGGAAAGATATTTGGGAGTATTGAAGAGTCTTAATAAATTTATTTATTCATCCATGTCTCAAGAACTACCACAAATTCCCGAAAATATTCCCCTTCACCTATGGCCATCCCACCTATTTTATACTCTCCAACTATGTAATAGTGAAAAGTTTCTTCTAAATTTGATTCTTAATGATAATAACAGGAACTACAGCGGATATGATATAGATTTTCAAATTTTGTATAAAACCTTTAGTTATACTACAAGATCAGATTTCTCAATGTCCATGGGAATCTTTCATACCCTAATGTATTTTAATAATAAAGATACATTTCCTAAAGATATATTCTACGAACCATTTAAATATCCTGTTATTAAAAAAGTTAGACCTTTAGAAGAAGATGAGATTTTAAATACTCCAGAAGAATTTGTATCCTCCCTTATAATCTGTTCTCTCAGAAACACAAAAAAGTCAGAGGAGTTATTTTTAGATATATCAAATGGGAGAAAGGCATCAGATACTCTCACATCTTTTCTTAATGATGTATATGATTATGGTCTTGGAAATCTTTTATCACAGATTTAAATAGGGCTAGTAATCAATATATTCTACTAACTCATTTATTAAATTCTTTATACTTATCTCATCGGTATTAAAAGAAATATCCCCACTAGACTTTTTCTTAAAATTCTCATGCTCCCCTATCCATTTATCTAAATCATGTATATATCCCTCTGCCTTATCCCCTTCTCTTTTCTTCAATCTCTCCACTAATGTATCCCTACTAGCCTCAAGACAAATTGTAAACATCTTAGCACTATGTTCATTACACCATTTAGAAACTTCCTCATATGACCTATCAATATTCTTGTCCAATATTATCAATTTGTTAGGTGACTGCTCATACACCCTATCCATTAACCAATATATAAAAGATCTTTTCTCTTGAATAAATCCTTCGTAAAATCTCTGACCTCTGTACTCCTCAAACAGGTTATATACATCTGTGGAATTAATTCTAATACCTTTGTAAACTCTCTCTAATTCTTTAGCTATTACAGTTTTACCACTAGCTGGTACTCCAGCAAAACATATAACTAACCTCTTGGGATTCTCATAATCCCAATTCTCTAAATATCCTTTGTATTTAGTAAAAATCTTCTCAAAATCAGTATTACTCATAATATTTTAGTATATCAATAACCTTTTAAAAAAAATAGAAGTGCTGTAAAATATACAGTCTTAAGCCGAGATGGTGAAACTGGCAGACACGTCTGCCTTAGGAGCAGGTGGGGATAATACTTCTTATGGAAAGATAGTTGGAAGTATTGAGGGATCTTAATTTAAATGACTAACCTTGATGACAGAGAAAGAAACTAATAGCTTAATCAAAAATGTAAATGTAGAACGAATTCCTCTTTCCTCTTGGCCTTCATATTTCATTCAGAGATATATGAAGCTAAATTATGAACAATCATATATTCTTGACAATCTTTTAAAGACAGGTTCTAAGCCTTCTTATCATGATCTGAATATTTCAATTTTTGATAAGATTATTAAGAATAGTACCATACAAGAGTTTAGCCCAACTATTGGAATCTTCTTTGTTTTAGATTTCTATGAACATAAACATAAGAAAAGTGAAGAGTTTGTTCAACTATATAGAGAGCATTATTTCTATTCTGAATTTTCTAATGAAATTGTAAATATTATTAAGCCCCTAGAAGAACAAGATGTATTGTCAACCCCTGAGGAATTCTTTTCTGTTCTTGTAGCTAGCAATTTTAAAAATTCAAATTTGCGCAACCAATCTCTATCATATATTCACGATGGCAGAGATATTAAACAGTCTCTATTAGGAATAGTAAACCAATTCAGAAAAGAGAATTAACAGAACTAATCAGTATATATTCTACAATGTTTTAGGCTAACCATTTACCTTTTAAAAAACATAGAAGTACTGTAAAATATACAGTCTTAAGCCGAGATGGTGAAACTGGCAGACACGCTTGCCTTAGGAGCAAGTGGGATTAATATCCCTTGGAGGTTCGAGTCCTCTTCTCGGCATATTTAATACTAGATAGAGATATAATGTCAAAAATAATAAAACCATTTCAAAAAGTACTACTACAAAAAAGACTATGTGTTGGATGTACCAACTCTTTAGACAAAGCTAAAAAACTTGGGAAACTATCAGAGAGAAGAGAACTAGTAGAGTGTAAATGTAAAAGAAGGTATGTGTATAATAAGGAATTAAATGAATATCAAAGAGCTTCTTTCCAGGAGGAGCAACAGTTCTTAAAAGAACTTAACAAAAAACCTGTATTATAGTAAAATCTCTGGAGGTACGCCGCTATCGTCTAGTGGTCCAGGACGACAGGTTTTCATCCTGTAAACCGGGGTTCGATTCCCCGTAGCGGTACCAAAATATTAACTTTAATGCCCCAAGTGAATGTACGAACTCAAAGAAGAAGAGATGGATAGTAAAACAAAATTTACAGAAGTGATTGGCTCTGTTGGTAAATTCGTATACTCCCTTATTGAAACTATCCTAGTTGCTTTAGTTCTAGCTATTGTACTATATCTCTTTATTATGACTCCCCATGAAGTTGTTGGTAGCTCTATGCATCCTACATACAAAAATGGAGAGTTTCTAATGGCAAATAAGATAATGTATAAATTTTCTGAACCACAAAGAGGTGATGTAACAATATTTAAATACTCTGACACTCAAGACTTTATTAAACGAATCATAGGAATACCAGGAGATGAGGTAATGATAAAAGATGGAAAGATATATATTAATGGTTCTCTTTTAGATGAATCAAACTACCTAGAAGGCTCAGTAATAACCAATGGAGGTTCATATATACATGAAGGACAATCAATAGTTCTAGCTCAAGATGAATACTTTGTTTGTGGTGATAACAGAACAAACAGCTCTGATTCAAGAGAGTTTGGCCCTATTGATGAAGATAAGATTAAAGGTAAAGCATGGATTGTATACTTCCCCTTTAACCAGTTTAGACTTGTAACTCATGAGACATATCAGTAGTAGACTCATTTCGTGAAACATGATAAATTAGATATATGGAAATTTTCGTAATTGCAAATCAGAAAGGTGGTGTAGGTAAAACTACTACCACACTCAATCTTGGTGCAGCTATAGCTAAAAAAGACAAAAAAGTCTTGTTAATTGACTTAGATCCCCAAGCTAATCTCTCTTCAGGATTAGGATTTACTCAACAGTTTGATAAAGATAGTTGGGATTCAAATGAACAAGCCCCATACAAAAATATATATGATGTACTAGTAAATTCAACCCCTATTCAATCTGTATTTGTGTCTACAAACACTCCTAATCTTTTTTTAGTACCCTCACACCTTTCATTAGCTGGTGCTGAAATAGAGATGGTTAATATGTTAAGTAGAGAAACATTACTTAGCAAAGCTATTCAAGATATTGAAGAGGAATTTGACGCCATTATGATTGATTGTCCACCATCCCTTGGATTACTTACAATAAATGCACTCAGTGCCGGAGACAATTTAATTATCCCCATACAGTGCGAATACTTCGCTTTAGAAGGCTTGGGTCAATTAATTAATACCATTAATTTAGTAAAAGGTATTAATCCTAACCTTAAATTAGGAGGAGTCATACTCACTATGTATGATAGTAGAACTAAACTCTCTTCAAGTGTCGTCGAGGATGTAAGAACATTCTTTAAAAATACTGCCTTTGCTACAGTTGTACCTAGAAATGTAAGACTCTCTGAAGCTCCTTCCTTTGGGAAAACAATATTTCAATATGACAGGAAATCAAGTGGCGCAAGAGCATACCACAAACTAGCAAATGAATTTGTAAAAAGGTTTCTTTAAATTATTAATCACAAAAAATGGAAGAAAAAAGATTAGGAAAAGGATTGGCTGCACTCATTGATTCAAATCAGATAGATAATTCGTCTAGTTCATATAGGGAGAAATTTGATATTAACAAGATAATGCCAAATCCCTTCCAACCTAGAATGCATATTGATCCCAATGAATTAATTGGATTAGCAGACTCTATTAGAGAAAATGGTGTAATACAACCACTGATTGTTACTAAGGATAAAGAATCTGATAAATACCTAATAATAGCAGGTGAAAGAAGGTTTAGAGCTGCACAACTAGCTGGTCTTAAATATGTACCCATTGTAATTAAAGAGTCCTCTCCACAACAGATGCTTGAATTAGCATTAATTGAGAACATCCAAAGAGAAGATCTAAATCCTCTAGAAGAAGCATACGCATTTCAACAGCTACAAGATGAATTTGGATTAGCCCAACAAGATATTGCAAAAAAGGTCGGATTAAACAGAGTAACAATATCTAACAAGATAAGGTTACTTAAATTACCAGAACCAGTAAAAGAGGTAGTACTCAATGAAACAATCTCCGAAGGACACGCTAGAGCTCTTCTGGGCATACTGGATGCTGAATCTCTAATTGCTGCAACAGACATAGTTGTTAAAAGAGGTCTTAGTGTTCGTGCAACTGAATCTCTTGTAAGAAAGATTAACTATGGAAAAAATTCTAAGTACAAACTTCTAGATACCAAAAACTTAGATCTAATGAAATATGGAAAATTAATCTCTAAAAAAATTGGATTTCAAACAAATGTTAAGAAACTAAGCAAAGGAGGAAAAGTAATTATTAGATATCGAAGTAAAGGAGACCTAAAAGAGCTTCTTAGCAAACTCGGAGTAGATAAAAGTAGCGATTAAGATACCTCCTGTCTAAGTTTCTCATACATCAATACACCTGCACTAACACTTACATTAAGAGAACCAATACCCTCTCTCATAGGTATAGAAACAGTATCATCTACTCTCTCAATCATCCCAGTTGATATACCCACATCCTCTGCACCTAGAACAAATGCACAGGGTCCTGTTAAATCTTTCTTAAAATATGTCTCCCCTTCCATATGTACACCAAATATCTTAATACCATTCTTGTTTAGCTCTTTAATAGCCATAAAGAGATTCATTTGTATAAGAGGTATTCTTTCAGCAGCACCCATAGATATACGGATAGTTTCATCAGTTATTAAACTTTTATCACGATTTTGTGTAATTATTCCATTAACACCAGTAGCAAAGGCTGTCCTCATGATTGCCGCTATATTTTGAGTATATTTAACATCATCTAATATTAGAAAAAAGGGAATCTTATCCTCTTTGTATATACTCTCCAGTAGCTCATTAAGCTCCCATATATTTTGAGAATACATAACTCCAACAATACTCTCCGAAGAAGATGACCTTAATCTTCTTTTTAATGTCCTTGCAGGCACTCTTAATATTGGAATTCTTCTCTCTCCAGCAATCTGTACAATCTCTTTTGTCTTTGGATCTTTGTATGCACTACTAGATAGATAAATACGTTCAAAATTCCTACCCTCTTTAAGTAGTTCAAGCATTGCATTCTTACTTTCTATTTGAATGAATCTATCTTTAGCCATCTGTCTCCCTATATTATACTGATTATACAACATCCACAAGATATCTACCCCTCTTGTATCCACTCATTCTTCTAAACTTCACAACCCCATCACTTTTAGCATGTATGGAGTAATCTTTTGACATATATGTATTTTTCCCAGGATGGTATACAGAACCTCTCTGTTTAAGAATAATGTTACCAGATATTACCTCTTCTCCCTCATACTTCTTAAGACCCAGTCTTTTACCTGCGACATTACCGGAAGTTGATACACTACCTGCCCCTAATGTATGTGCCATTTGTAGTACATTTTCAATTTAAATTACCTCTTTGAAAGGATAAAAATATTCCTTGTGATAATACTATTTATCCTTGACCATTTCAAGTCCTCACTACAATACTCTTTATTAATGATGTCCCATCTTTTACCAATAATATCAGAGATACTGAAAGTAGCCCATCCCTTATCTGTTTTGTAAGAGGGTAATACTATTACAACCATAAAACCCTCTCTTGCTATTCCCTCTAACATTTCAAAAAAGTTTGTATACAATTCCTTTACTTTTGTTAACAAACTCTCAGCTTTAGTTTGAGTTAACACTCTGCGTTGAGCAGGACCCATGAAAGGTTCACAAACAACAGCCCTTATATTACTTCTCTTTAACTCTTTAAGTTTTTTCTTTTCTACATTACTAACATCTAAATGAAAAACATTGTACATAGTTTGATTAATCAATCCTTCATAGGCAAGCCATTCTAAATTCTCTTTAGTTATCTGCAATGCCCCTATATCAATATCTGAACCTAAAACATCAAAACCCAATACAGCGGCTTCCATTAAAACAGTTCCACTACCACAAAATGGATCCCAAATAATTCCCTCTTTTAATCCTGTTAAATTACACATAATTCTGGCTAACTTTTGGGGTAATACACCCATATCGAAATCAACAGATGGTTTACTCAAGTCCCTTTTAACAAAAGCATTTAAATCTTGGATAGCTAATGTCTTAGCGTATAATCTTCCTAAAGAGGTATCAAATATACAAAGTTCAAAACCGTTTTCTAATATCTTGTTGTTAATAATTTGAGCTGCATTTAATTCATCTCTTTTAGGTAAAAGAAATCTAGAAGATACATCTGCCTTCCGGAAATTCCTTTTTATATCATTAGAAAGTTTTTGAATATCTCTAGCCCCTATACCTATATCTCCTATAGCTGATATCCCAAACACTACCCTATTTTGTGTGAAATATGGTTCTAAAAAAGAATCCAAATCATCAATTATCTCCCCATATCTAATAAAGCCCCCTAATCGATTAAATATCCTGTCTAAGACATCTTTAGAAACACTCTTACTTTCAAAAAGTAATATGTTATCACTAATCTTTTTTACACAATTTTTGGAAATACCATATGAGTACAGAACTGCAGAAAGCTCTGCTATTGATAAACTAACAAAATGCCCACACTCAAAAAAGTATTGCATTATTTAATCTCTTTAACCAAAACCCTGTTAATTAAAGCCCTATGACCCCTACTCTTTCTGTATCTTGCTTTCGCCTTATACTTAAATACATCTACCTTCTTATCTTTCTTTTCCGCTACAATCTCAAGTACAACCTTACTACCTTTTACAAAGGGTTCCCCTATTTTAGTGTCTTTTCCATCTGAGATTAGTAAAACTTCAGTTATCTCTAACTTATCACCCTTTTTACCATCAAGTTTGTTAACCTCGTACTCTTTATCCTCATAAACCTTTAGCTGAGTACCAGACAATTTAATTACTGCGAATTTTTCATTCTTTTCTTTTTTATCCATAACGAGAGGATTTTAATTTATTAATCAGGAATTGTCAATTATACTACTACCTTTACCAAAACTTTCCTTGTTCATTATACTTTGAATCACTCCTAAAGAAAATAGAGAGACAAGAGTAATTGTCCCACCAGCACTTACTAAAGGTAGAGGTATTCCTGTAGCAGGTATGATACCTGTATTTGTACCAATATTAATGAATACTTCGAGTACAAGTTTCATTACTATCCCCATTACTATCATAGAAAAAAGAAGATTGTCTGCACTATCTACTGCAACCATTAAACCTTTAAACACAACCACTGAGTACAAAGAGAGAAGTATAATACAACCAACTAGACCAAACTCTTCAGCAAAGGATGCAAATATGAAGTCTGTTTGATGTTCAGGTAAAAAATCCCTTTTACTCTGTGTCCCATTCCCAAATCCTTTTCCCCATATTTGGCCACTACCTATTGCAATACGAGCTTGATTAACATTAAACCCTATATCTGAGCTACTCTCAGTTGGATTAATAAAGGCCACTATCCTATCCTTTTGATAATCTTTTAATACCCCTCTATAGATTAATAATGAAAAAGAACCCAACAGTAATCCAGTAACTACACTTCCTACAACAATCACCCTCCAGCTATTTCTGTAGTAGTAAGAAAATATTGCTATTACAAAAGCCATAAGGAAGAAAAGCAAAAAGAGCCAATTACCTGTAATACTAATAAGTAAGAATGTAGAGCCTAAAAGAGACATAATAATTAAGGAAAGAGTATTCCTTAACTGATTACTTAATCCAGTAAATGCAACAAGAAACCATATAGTAAGTGTAAGTATAGACATACTACCTGCTGGCTCTAAATATATTAATACAACAAGCGGAAGAGCAAAGAGTAAAGAAACAAAAAATAGAAGCCACTCGTTATATCTATCTTTGTATGAGAATATCCAGGAGGTAGTAAATATTATAGATATCTTAGCTATTTCAGAGGGTTGTATCTGAATACCACCAAAAACTAACCACCTTTTTACATTATTTATAGTTGGTCCAAAGAGCAATACAGATATTAGTAATAACAGAGTAAATATATACATAGGTAACACTAACTGCCAATGCCTAAAGATTGATATATCAACTAGAGAGATTAGAATATATGAAATAAAACCTATTACTAAAAATATAATCTGTTTATTAACAATAGATAACTCTCCAAAGGAACCATCTGTTTGAATAGTAGTTGATAGCAAAGTTATTAAACCAATTATACTTATAAATAGTAAGGGTAGAAATAACAGTATAGAAATTTTTAATCTTTTTTTCTCTCTTCTTTTAAGCTTCATACTCTAATATCTCAACTAATTTCTGTTTACCTTTAAGACCTTTTAATATCTTAACAGAAGATTTGGAAGTATTAAAATAGTCAGAAAGGAGATCAATTAACTCAATATTAGCCTTGTTTTTGTAAGGCTTACTTTTTAAACATACTTGATAGATACTCTTTTCAAAAGATACCTTAGAACTACGGCAAGAAGTTTTAACCTTAACTTCAATGACCACCCTAGTTATCTTTTTTCCCCTTAAACATCTTCCTCATAAAAGCGGGTTTGTCCAAAGGGTCCTCAAAATCCTCGTCAATATCTAAATCTATTCTTTTTGAGGCTCCCTTACTAACAGATGAATCTTCTTCATTTAATTCTTCCTCTTTTATTACAGTATCTTCTTTCTCTTTCTCTTCATCAAAGAAGTCTTCTTCTTCTTTTTCATCATTAGCATACATAGAAGAATTTATTGGTATTCCACCCAACCCAAAAGCATCCTCTACTTCCTCATCCTCACCTTTAAGTTTCTTAGTAAAGACCTGTTTGTTTGTATCAAATCCTGTAGCCACTATAGTTATAATAATCTCATCATCCAATGATGGATCTATTTGAGCACCGAATTTAATATTAGCTGCAGGATCAACAGCCTCCTGAATTAACTCTGATACCATACTAATCTCAGGAAGAGTTAAATCAGCCCCTACAATATTGTAAAGTACTCCAGTAGCACCCTCTATAGACATATCCAGTAGTGGACTACTTGTAGCTGCTCTAGCTGCTAACTCTGCCCTCTTTTCACCGCTAGCTCTACCAATACCCATTAATGCACTTCCTGCATCAAGCATTACAGACTTCGCATCATTAAAATCAGCATTAATATACCCAGTTTGACTGATAAGCATAGAAATACTATTTACACCCTCAGCAAGTACTGAATCAACCATCTTCATTGCCTCTATAAACGAAATGTTTGCATCTGCAATCTCAAGTAATCTCTGGTTAGGAACAATAATCAATGTATCAACTTTGTCTCTCAAATTAGCAATCCCCTCCTCTGCTATCTCTTTTCTCCTGTTACCTTCAAAACCAAAAGGCTTTGTAACAACAGCTACTGTTAATGCTCCCATATTCTTTGCTACACCAGCAATAATAGGGGTTGCACCAGTTCCTGTTCCACCACCCATACCAGCAGTTAGAAATACCATATCAGCACCCTCTAGGTGCTCTTGAATCTCATCTAAACTTTCCTCTGCTGCCTGTGCTCCTATATCTTGGTCCCCACCAACTCCTAAGCCTTTGGTAAGTTCTTCACCCAACTGTAAGGTTACAGGTGCTTGGGAAAGTTTAAGAGTTTGAACATCAGTATTAAAAGCCATAAACTCAACACCAGGAATTTCATAATCCCCAATCATTGTATTTATCGCATTACATCCACCCCCACCCACACCAATAACCTTAATTTTGGCTACTGGATCCACATTTGTTGTTATTAAAGGCATAATTCTAATTAACTAATATTTTATATTCTAGGCAGTTTACGGAATTAAAGATTTAAACCATTCTAATACTCTGTTCTTAAAAAAGCCACCCCCCTTAGATTTGGTAGTCTCTAACTCACTATCATCATCTAATGCATGCTTTATTAAACCCTGTACACATGCAAAAGAAGGATCAGAGATCTCCTCTATCATTCCTGTTAACCCAGAAGGATATCCTACTCTAGTAGCTACACCAAATACTCCCTGTGCAAGCTTTGTAAGATCCTTCAATAGGGCTGAACCACCAGAAAGAACAATAGCTGCAGGCATATTAATATTATACCCCGCTTTATCAACATTCTCTCTTGCTAATTCAAATATCTCCTCACATCTAGCATCAATAATGTTCTTTAGTAAATCCTTTGATACTATCTTTCCAGGTATATCTAAAACTGACAAATCTACCTCATCTTTCTTTTTAACCTTAGGTCTCTCCTCTTCAAGTTTACGAAGCAGTGCAGGAGTAGAATCAGAGGAAATCTTTTTAGCTTTTGCTTTATTTTCTATAAGTTCATCTAAATGTAACTTAATCTTTTCAGCATCCTCTAAAGAAAGCTGTAGCCCTCTTGCTATATCACTAGTAATATTAATTCCACCCAAAGGAACTGTTCCACTGTATTTAATAGAACCCTCCTCAAATATTGAAATACTTGTTGTTCCAGCACCAATATCTAACAATGTAACACCCAATTCTTTTTCGGTATCAGTTAATACAGCTAGAGAAGATGCCCAACCAGTAAAAGCTACATCATAGACATTTAATCCTAACTGCTCAACACATTTCTTAAGATTTTGCCAATATGAATTAGGAGCTGTAATTATATGTGTCTCTACCTCTAACCTATTACCTGACATACCTATTGGATACTTAATACCTCCCTGATTATCAACAACAAACTCTCTAGGGATTATATGTATTGGATTAAGATTTTCAGGTAAAGAGAGTGTTCTAGCATTCTCAATTGCTCTGTATGTATCATCTATCGTAATTTCAGAGCCAGCTACTGCCACAACACCCTTGTTGTTAAGACTAGTAATTAACTCTCCATTGATTGATATGTATACATCAGAAACTGTAACACCAGCCATCCTTTCAGCTGCTGTAACACTTTCAGATATTGCATTGGTAGCATCATCAATATTTACTACTACTCCCTTTTTAATACCCTTACTAGGGTAAGAGCAAACTCCTACAACAGAAGGAGATTGATTCTCTTCAACTGAGGAAATTACTGTTGTAATTTTAGATGAACCTACATCTATTGCTGTTATTATTTTCCGTGCCATTGTTTTAAGGCAATTATATATGTTACTTTAAATATAGAGTCTTGTTATATAATATAATCAAAAAAATCAGATTTAGCAATAACAACATAATTTTCACAAACTAATCGCTTGTTGTCAACTATATTTTTACTTATATTTCATAACTGGTCTTTCAAACCTCATATCTATACTCTTAAATTCTATCATATCACTAACTATCTTTTTAGCAACAAGATACCACCTAGCTAGTTGGATATCCAAATTATAAGTAATATCAAATACAAAAGAGTGATCCTTATTATCATATACAGTTACTATTCCATCCTCTATCTCTATTATAGATATATCATATCCAAACTCCTCAAAAAGAAGAAAAATGTTTTGAAACTCTTCGTAAAACAGTAACCTACCATTAGCTTCTAGTGCTTGATCTGATGAAATTCGCACAAGAGATTCCTCTCCCTGCTCAAAACAGATTTCCTCACACTCCGCACATACCTTTTCCACCTTAATGCCTTCTTTAGAAAACAGTAAACATGTATCTGAGGAGTAACCAATAAAGTACGGTTCATACTCTTTTATTGTTATTAATAGTTTTGATGGAATAATTTTTTTAACATACACCCTCTTCACATAACTATTACTGTTGAGAATTTTTTCCTCTACATCTTTTGGAGAAACAAAAAAAATATTCTTACCTTTAAACTCCTCTAGGTAAGAATCTATCTCTTTAGTTGTAATATTTAAAAAAGAGGAATCAGAGTATTCAAACCTCTTAATATTCCAAAACCCTAATATGAAAGACAGAAATAAGATGATTATAAAAATGAGAATAGGAAAAATTCCTCTTAAAAATACTACTACTGAAAATCTCTTTACCCTATTAATTACCTTATTTCTTTTTCTCAAATCCCTTTCCATATACCTCCAGTTTATATTACCTATAAAAATTTTAAAAGGAATACTAACTTTGATTCAATTCTGGTAATATGGCGTATATATGATTAATTTCCTAATATCAAAAACACTCGATATCTTTGTAAAGTTCGGATATACAGGCCTATTTATATCCGCACTAGGAGTATTTCCTACAGAGATACTAATTGCATCCTTATCAGCACATGAGGGGTATAGTATATGGAAAATAAGCTTAGTTACAGCTTTAGGAGAAACACTTGGTTCCTATCCTATGTTCTTTTTGGGATTTGCACTAACAGGTAAAAAGATTTACAAATGGATTGATAACAATGGAAAAATATTAAAGATAGATAGACAAAAATTTGATTATAACAAGGATAAAATAAAAAAGAAAAGTTACTATTATATATTTCTCACTCGTTTTGTACCCTGGATAAGGCTAGTAGCCAGTATGGCTGGAGGATTTTTAAGAATAAATTTCTTCCTTTATTCCATATCTGTTTTTACAGGAGTCTACCTTTACACATTAGTAATTGCATATTTTGGATATAAAGTGGGTGGGAATCTAGAGATAATACATAAATATATTGGAATAGCTGATAAATGGTTAGTACTAATAATCTTTGGATATATAACTATCTACTTAGGATACAAAAATAGACAAAAAATTAAAGACTACATTAAATCCTTTAAAAAAAGAGTATAGAACAAGACATAGATAATTTCACACTAGATGTACTGGAGCGAGAGACGGGGTTCGAACCCGCGACCTACACATTGGCAATGTGTCGTTCTAGCCAACTGAACTACTCTCGCATGGTGCCGAGACCCAGGCTCGAACTGGGGACCCCCTGTTCTTCAGACAGATGCTCTACCAACTGAGCTATCTCGGCATTTAAGCAGTAAAAAATGATATCAGATATCTAATCTGTAATCAATAATAAAAGTACTATTACTCATACATTACAACTGTACCTCTCTTTCTAGACAAGTGACTCCCTTTACTTCCTCTAACATATACCCCCACTAATATTAATATTATACCTAAAACCATCCCAATAATGTTCATATCTATTGCTGTTTGCGGAATACTCTCTTTCTCAAATGAATATGTAACAGAGTTAGGTTTACTCTTTAATAGAATAATTGGATTACTATCAGCACTAAGCATTACTGATTGGAATAGTTCATCTCTCCCGTTATACTCAAAATTAAAGGTAACACTATCTTTTCCACTGTCTAGGACATTAAACTCAAGTCTTGCAAATACATCTGGTTGAGATAATGTAGAATAGTAACCATTTGTACTACTAGAGGAGGTATATCCAGTTAACATAACAATACCATTCTCATTATTGGTAGTCCCTTCATCAAGTGGCCACTGCTCAAAGAGTGTGTCATTCTTTAAAGCTTTTCGCAGTTGCACAACCTCTGGATCAAAGGAAAGGACCATTCTCGCTTTGCTTAAATCATACCCTCCTGAATCTATAAGTACATCAACTGTAAAACCCTCCTCAACATTAGCAACTATACCTCCAGACGGATAGAAGGAGAAATTAGCTTCTGCTGCATAAATATTTGCAAAAGAGAAAAACAAAATTAAAAGCGATATTGATATTTGTACTATCTTTTTTCTGTTCATATAAGTAGAATATACCATAACTATATAATCTAGCATATAAAATAATATGAATTTTCTTAATATCTCTCTTTTAGCAATAATACAGGGATTAACAGAACTACTCCCGATATCTAGTACCGCTCATTTAATACTTTTTTCAAAACTCATAGATATTGATATGAATACCTACTACCTTTCAATTTTACATCTAGGCACTACATTAGCATTAATAATACATTTCTGGCAGATATTAACTAAGAACCTATTTACAAAAGAAAAGGTTAATATGTATTTAAAAATTGTAATTTCAGTAATTCCCGTAGGAATAGTTGGATTACTTTTTGAATCCGTAATAGAAGAGAGATTAAGAGGAAATATGACAATGGCAATATCTCTAATTGTTTGGGGTATAGCAATGATAGTAATAGAAAGGAGAAAAACAGGAAGTGTAAGAAAACTTCAAAATATTTCTTGGAAACAATCCTTTGTAATGGGAGTAAGCCAGATACTGGCTTTAATACCTGGAACATCTCGCTCTGGAATTAGTACAATAGCTGGAATTTTAACTGGCTTGGATAAATACACTGCTATACAATACTCTTTCCTTCTTGGACTTCCCCTACTCCTTGGTGCAAGTCTTTACGGTATATACCAGGGATACCCAGAGAGGTTTCTAAATTCAATTGATATAGTTGGGATATTACTAACAGCTACAGTTACATTCTTAGCTCTGTCTCTACTTAAAAAGTTTAGTAAGAAGAAATGGCTTACACTTTTTGGAATATATAGAGTGATACTAGGAATAATTCTACTAATACTCCTTTAAATTTACAGTACACTTCTCAAATCGATCCCTGTCATACTATCAGGTACATCTAAACCTGTTAGACCAAGACAGGTAGGTCCTACATCTGCTAAAAGACCGGTAACCTGTGCCTTAGGACCAGTTCCCACCTTAAGTAGTTTTGTTTCAGCTTTTGGTAATATATCACTTTCCTGAGATAGCATAATTAAAGGAACAGGATTATTAGTATGAGCAATATCAACCTCTTTAGTTACCCTGTTTATCATTGTTTCGCAATTCCCATGATCAGCAGTAATTACTAAACCACCACCCATGGCTAGTGTAGTCTTAGCAATATCAGCTGTTAAAGAATCCACTATCTCATTTCCTCTTACTGTTGCATTATAATCCCCTGTATGTCCTAACATATCAGGATTTGCGAAATTAATTACTATAAATTTGTATTTATAAGTACTCTTAGCTTTGACTCTCTTAACAACCTCATCCCTAATAATTTTAGAACTCATCTCTGGAATAGTAGCATAGTTATCTACCCTAGGAGATGGAATATTAAAAAAATCTTCCCCTAGATGAGCATTCTCAATACCACCATTAAAAAAGTAAGTTACATGCATATTCTTTTCTGTTTCAGAGATATGTAATTGGTTAAACCCACTTTCAGATACATAAGCAGCTAAGGACTTCTTAATCTTTTTTGGAGGAAAAATAACGTGAGCAGGAATATTCTCCTCATATCCAGTCATAGTTACTAGATATAGATTAGTAGGATAGTTTCTTCTAATGAAATGATTAAACTCGGGCATAATCATTGATTTACTTAACTCTCTTGCACGATCTTCTCTAAAATTCCAAAGAAGTAAGACATCATTAGGACGCAAAGGCCCTATCGGTTTTCCATTAACATCTACTCTTGTTCTTGGTTTAAAGAATTGATCTGTCTCATTATTCACATATGCCTTTTGGATTGCTAAAATAGGGTCTTGAAAGGTCTCTTGGGAAAGACCTACCATGGCATCATACGCTAACTTAATTCTTTCCCATCTACTATCCCTATCCATACCGTAAAACCTTCCCTGCATAGAAGCTATTCTTCCAATTCCTAACTCTTTAATCTTTTCATTCAACTTGTTTAAATACAAAAAACCATCCTTAGGAGGAGTATCTCTACCATCAAGCATTACATGAATATATGGATCTATACCATTAGCTTTACAAAGCTCCATTAAAGAGAAGAGATGCTTAATATGCCCATGTACACCTGCTGCACTTAATACACCCGCTAAATGAAAATTTGAACCCCTTCTTTTGACCTCTTTAATAGCTTCCCCAAGTACCTGATTACTATCCAATTCATGTGTAGAAATAGCATCATTTATCCTAGGCAGTGTCTGATATACAACCTGGCCAGCACCCAAATTAAGATGACCAACCTCAGAGTTTCCTGCCGCCTCAGAGGGTAACCCAACATATGTACCTGACGCATTTATTAAAGTAGATTGTCCATATGTCCATGCAGTATCTAAAAAAGGTGTATTAGCACCCAATACAGCATTGCCTTCAGGATCTGGATGCACTCCAAATCCATCTAGAATTAACATTACGACAAAATCTTTACTGTTAATCAAAATTTTTTTCTTTACCTCCTTACTATCTTTTTTGTTAAATAGTCCAAACATATGTATAGATATCTCTAAATTGAAAAGTTGATATAATATACAACAATGAACCAATTTAGTAAAAAACAATTACAAAAGTTAAAAGAGAAAGCTATTAAAATTGAGGACTCTTTAGATATACCAACTAAGAAAGAAGTTTTAAACTCCCTAGAAAAACAAAGTCGTCAACCAAATTTTTGGAACAACAACAAACTAGCGCAGGATATTCTCTCCCAAATTTCTGATATACACTCAGAGATAGAAAACATATCAACAATACAAGAGGAAATAGATATATTACTCTTTCTTTTAGAGGGAGACTCAGATAGTAAGCGGGATATGTTACTTGAAGATTTCAAAAAAATAGAGGAAAAAATTAAAAACTTTGAACTACTAAATTTCCTCTCTGGAAAGTATGACAAGAACAATGCTACTTTTTCAATTCATGCTGGTCAGGGTGGTACAGAGGCAAATGATTGGGCACAAATGCTTCTTAGGATGTACACCATGTATATTGAAAAAAAAGGATGGAAATACAATATTACAAATATTTTAAAAGGCAATGAAACAGGTATAGCGACTGTTACTATAGATATCTTTGGCAAATATGCATATGGAATATTAAAAAAGGAACATGGTACCCATCGCTTAGTTAGACTCTCTCCTTTCAATGCCCAAAATCTTAGACAAACCTCCTTTGCAGGAGTTGAGGTAATTCCCATACTAGAAGATATTGATGAAAAGGATATTGAAATACCGAAAGGTGATATCGAATTTAAAGCTGTTAAATCAGGAGGCCCAGGAGGACAAAATGTAAACAAGACCTCCTCTGCTGTACAGATAATACATATCCCTACTGGAATCACTGTCCACTGCTCCACCCAAAGAAGTCAACTTCAAAACAAAGTTAAAGCTATGCAAATACTCAAAGGTAAACTTTGGAAGATAGTGGAAGAGAACAAACTAAAAGAAATATCTGATATAAAAGGAGAATACAAAATAGCAGGTTGGGGAAACCAAATTAGAAACTACATCCTACATCCATACAAACTTGTAAAAGATCTAAGAACAGAAGTCGAATCAACTGACCCAGAAAAAGTACTTGATGGAGAGCTTGAACCTTTCCTTGAATCACAACTAAGAATACAGTAATATATACTTGTCTAAATATATCTAAACTGCTCATGGTAATATTCGATACAGTTACAAAAAAGTACAAAGAGAATATAACAGCTCTTGAAGATGTTTCTTTTCTAGTAGAAGCAAATGAATTCTGTTTTCTAGTAGGCCCTTCTGGAGCTGGGAAATCCACTATAATAAAACTACTAATAAGGGAAGAGGTCCCAACATCTGGAAGTATATTTTTCAATGATATAGAGGTTCCGAAGTTAAACAGAAGACTACTCCCTGCCTACAGACAGAAACTAGGTGTCGTATTTCAAGATATCAAATTACTTAATACGAAAACACTTGAAGAAAATATTGAATTCGCTTTAGAGATTTTGGATAAAAGTAACAAAGAAATTACAGATACTACAGACTATCTTTTAGACCTAGTAGGTCTAAGAGAAAGGAGAGAGCTTTTCCCATATGAACTATCCGGTGGAGAACAACAAAGGGGTGCAATAGCAAGAGCTTTGGCTAATAAACCAGACCTTTTCATAGCTGATGAACCTACAGGAAACTTAGACTCCGAAAGTGCTAAACAGATACTTCAGATTCTCAAAACTATTCATGCAAACGGTACAACAGTATTGGTAATCTCACATGACCTAAACTTACTTAAAGATACAAAAGAGAGAATTATTAATATTAAGGAAGGAAAACTTGAATCTGACAGTAAACCAAAAGAGATCCCAACCACAAAAAAGAGTGAGCCTGTAAAAGAAGAGAAAGTAAAACCTGAGAAACCAGATAAAAAAGAAAAAAAGAAGAAGAAAAATTTAAAAATATCAAAAGAGTTTTCATCCTTAAGTACATCATTAAAGAAGAATTTAAAGAAATTTGCAATATCATCTCCTGAAGTACTTCTTAATATCACTCAAGCAGATTTAAAAAACATGAAGTTAAGTAAAAAGGAAAACAAAGAATTAGAATCCTTTGTAAAAAAATATTTAAACAAAAAAGAAAATGAATAGAACAAGAATATTTTCGGTAACAAAGAAAAATATTAAAAGAAACAAATGGTTAACACTCTCAACAATTTTAGTATCTACAATAGTGTTCACTCTCTCTTCAGTATTTATATCTATTTCCATACTCACTAACAAGGTTGCTAATTACTATGAACAGAGAGCCCAAGTTATTGTATTCTTTAAGAAAGGCGCTACAGAAAAAGATATATTTGCATTTAGGGATAGTATAAATGATAAAGAGAAGATAGAGGAAATAACGTATATCTCTCAGGAGCAGGCATTAGATATATATAGGGAGGACTTTGCAGATAATCCTGATTTAATATCTACAGTAACCGCAGATTCCCTTCCCGCTAGTATAGAGATAAGGGCAAAGAGTGTAGATGATCTCCTTTTCGTTATTGAAAATATTAACAAAGTAAAAGAAACAAATGCCTTTGTAGATGAAGTAATGTATTTTAAAGATGTAGTTGAGAATATGAGAACCCTCTCTAGGATTATTAATATTGGTTCTCTTGTTTTAATATCAGCTATGAGTATCGTCACAGTAGCTTTAATAAGGGTAACAACAGGTTTTAATATTAAATTACATCAACAAGAGATAGAGATAATGCATTTAGTTGGTAGTTCAGATAAATTCATAAGAACTCCTTTCCTTCTTGAAGGTACTTTCTATGGCCTTTTTGGAGGATTACTATCGTCACTAATAATACTAACACCTTGGTATCTCACTATGTATTACACCAATGGAACAGATTTCTCATTCTGGATTAATCAATTTCTTCAAGATTTAAATATGCCATTTTTAATAAAGATTGATATAGCCTTTGTATTAATATTTATCCTCATACACCTTCTAATTGGTGGGATATTTGGATTTACAAGTAGCTATAGTGCTGTTAAGAAATATTTAAAGGATGAATAGATGAAAAAAATATTACTCATTTTTACAACTTTAGTAGTTATTCTCACCTACTTACTAATGCCCTTGGGGACTAATATAGCTGCTGCAGAACCGTGTCCAGAGAGTATGCCTATACAAGAAAGATACCTCTGTTTACAGAAAGAGCTCCAAAAGCTTGAAAGTAGTCAGGGAAGTTTAGAGAAAAGTTTAAAGTCTGAAGAGTATGCTCAACTATCTTTAAAAGAAAAGATTAACTATATCACTAATCAAATTGCTCAGACACAAAAAGTAATTGATGCCTTACATATGGAGATTACAGCACAAGATATTGAAATCTCTCTTCTAGAGAATGAAATACAAATAAAGGAAGATGAATTGAGTGTTCTCAATCAGGAAGTAAAAGTTCTTGAAAGTACTGTAAATGAAAGAATTAGAGAATCATACAAATATTCATATGTAGGAGCTTTAGAATTTTTCTTTGATGTTAAAAACCTTGATTCCATAATTAGAAAAACTAAATATTTAGTAGAGACAAGATTGCGAGACAAGAGCTCCCTAGAAGAATTCGCTGACAAGATGGATATCCTTGATGATGAAGAGTCACTTTTAGCTGGAAAAAGAGCAGAGTTACAGATAAAGAGAAATGACATAGAGAAAGAGAAAGAGCAATTAATAGTTGAGAGAAATAACCTTGATGATCAACAGGCAGAGAAAAACTACCTACTAGCAGAATCAGAGAAAAGAGAAAATTCATACAGAAGTGAGCTAGCTCAAACTACTGCTGCTATCTCGGCAATTGATGAGGCCATATCAGATGTTGTAATTGAACTATTTAATACAGGACAGCTTGGAAATGGTATGCCTGTAGTTGTAGGGCAAACAATTGGGTATCAGGGTCATACAGGTTGTTCTTTTGGATCTCACCTACACTTTGATATTAGAGATAAATACAACAACAGATTAAACCCTGTTACATATCTTAATGGAGGAACTCTATGGGGATCAATCACTGACAAGATATATAAAGCTCCTGAGTATGGTGCTGTCCTAACTCAAACATACAAAACTACTCACCGAGCTTGGGACATGGTTAGTTTAAGAGAGGGTCTTCAAAATGGTTCTACATATACCGTTCCCACTGGTATATGCTCAATAGTTGACTACTACATAAGAGCATTTGGAAGAAACTGGGCATACCTAACTGGTGAAGGAGCCCGAGTAATGGCAGTAGCTAGTGGAAAGGTCTACTACGGAGTTATAATCCCAGATGGTCCTAACGGTTCAAAATATCCTGCTAAGTACGCATTGATCGTTCATAATGATGGAAATAAATCCTTTTATCTCCATCTTAAATAATCCTTTGCTAAATATGAGACTTTCTGATAAACTCTTCTAATATTTAACTATAAGTTTATTTTTAATTTATTAATATATTCGCCTAATGGCAAAAGTAAAAGTAAAAAAGAGTTCAAAAAAAAGCCCCAAGAAAACAATTACACTTAAGAAACCAGAGATTAATCTTAGTAAAATAAAATTTACTAAACCTAATTTCAAAAAGTTAAAAGAGAAGAAAAGTGTTCAAATAATAACTATTGTATTTGCAGCTATAGTTGTTTTCATCCTTATTGATTTCCTCTTCCAATACCTAAACAATGGTTACAGTATTGCAGTAGTAGATGGTGTAAGAATTCCTAGAAAATCCTTCTATGAGAGATTAGAAAAGCAGTATGGAGAATCAATGGCACAACAGCTAATTGATGAAGAGTTAATTAGAATCGAAGCTAAAAAGAATGATATTACAGTTGAGGATGAAGAAATCCAAACTCAATTAGATGAAATCATTAATAGTATTGGTGGAGAAGAGGCATACGTTGCAGCTCTAATATCAAACAATATTACTGAAAAAGAATTAAAAGAGCAGATAGAGATAGATGTAATACTAAAGAAGTTAATCGAACCTACTTTAGAATATACAGAAGATGATGTAAAAGTCTTCTTTGAACAGTATAGCTCAGCAATATATCCAAATGAAACTGCTGCATTAGAAGAGGGTGAGAAACTAGACTATGAAATGTTTAAGGAAGGTGTAGAAGATATATATATTAGACAGCAAGTTGAAAATGAAAGATATGCATGGTTGGAAGGACTCTACAATGAGTACAAGATCCAAAACAATACAGTATCAAAACCTAAATACGGTGTATTAAGTGCAACTATTAATATATTCTCAAATCTTTTTGAAGATGCTAACAGTAACGAAGAAACTACTGAAGTTGAAACAAAGGAATAAGAATTTGTATGATTAAGAAAAAGGGGAGAGCAATCTCCCCTTTCTTTTTACATTTTTGTGTCTGCTGGTTCCACTAATCCATATCCCCCTTTTTTCCTTTTGTATATCATTGATATCTTGTTTGTTTTTTTGTTTCTAAAAAGGAATTGATCATAACCTAAAAGTTCCATTCTCTCTATTGCCTCTCCCTCTTCTAAAGGACTCATATCCTCTATTTCTTTTCTTACTGCAATTGTAGGTACATAGTCTGCATATATATCTGCCTTCTCATTCGCACTCATATCTTTTATCAAAGCATTTGCTTCTAATACCTTCCAAGGTGTCTCACCCTCCCAATACTCTTTTCTTTCTAAATATCTTTTTAATCTCCTAGCTAAGATATCCGTAGCCTCATCTATATTTGCGTACATATTCTCCCCACTTACCTCTACTCTAACAGGACTCTGTGGTAAATCAACAGTAATATCTATCCTAAAATTATCCTTAACTCCTCTACTTTTAATATTCTCCTTAAGGTATACATCCATAGCAACTGCTTCATTCCATAGGTGTTCATATTTACCCAATTTTTCTAATACATACTTCTTTAATGCCTCTGTTGGTTCCATACCTACAAAACTAATTTGTATATTTTCTAATTTCATACCATATATATGATAATTTATATGTTCACCTATATTTTACATTAAATATGATACAAACAGAAACTTTACTTATCTTAGATTAAAATATAAAATTACCCTTATAATTTCTGAATATACAATATGGAGAAAGAAGGAACTGAAAGTGAAAGTGAGAATTATATTAAAAAAGAGATATTACGAGAATTTGGGAATCTATTTGAAGAAATAAATAGGGATGAACTAGAAGAACCCTTCTTCATAGAAAAGAATCCAACAATGAAGAACATACTTGATAGATATTTCATTTTACCCTCTGGAATTGTATTACTATTTTCGGCATTTAAAGAAAACACCTGGGGTATATCCCCAGAGAAAGAAGATAGGAATGATTTTAATTTTCTAATTGAGTTAGAGGATGTTGCCTTAAGATTAAACAAATCAAAAAGACCATATACAACAATACTTAGAGAAAATGTAAAAGGATATGGAGGATGTGGAATTCGGGTATTCCCCTATCTTGATCAAAGAGCTATGAAAATTGTTACTAAGGAACTAAGGAGAAGACATAGAAATGACACACTATTAAAGGAAATATAGTTGCATGAACTAAAAGGGGGATATATAATAAACCTGCTACCACTGATATTCCGCGATAGCTCAATTGGTAGAGCGAACGACTGTTAATCGTTTGGTTCCAGGTTCGAGTCCTGGTCGCGGAGCCACACTT
>JGI24025J20009_10000858_pt1 | contig 23446 bp, 21 predicted proteins | sample Cruoilmetagenom3_FD_20009 | JGI IMG/M metagenome (IMG submission 20009) | reverse complement strand
GTTAGCATACCGGGCGATCTGGCAAGACAGGCCGCCGACCCCGAAAAACCCCGGCCAGCATCAATAAAAACTCTGCGGGTCGATATCCACACTCAACCTCAGATCGCCGGTCAGCCGCAGCGGCGCGATCCACCGCTTCAGCGCCTCCTGCAACGGTGCCCCCTTGTCAGCCTTGACCAGCAACCGTACCCGATGGCGTCCGCGAATGCGGGCGATCGGGGCCGGGGCCGGACCGAGCACCTGCGCGCCGATCTGGCGCAAAGCCCCGTCATTGCGCGCCAGCGCATTGCCAACGTCAAACACCGCCCCCACATCGCCTCCCGACAGGATGATCCCCGCCATGCGCCCATAGGGCGGCACCCCGGCGGCCTGACGGCCCTCTGCCTCGGCGCGCCAGAACCCTTCTTCGTCGCCCGACAGAATGGCCCTGATCACCGGATGATCGGGCTGGAAACTCTGCAACAACGCCTCGCCCCTGCGTTCGGCCCGCCCAGCCCTGCCCGCGACCTGGCGCATAAGCTGAAACGTGCGTTCTGCCGCGCGTAAATCCGATCCCTGCAACCCAAGATCCGCATCAATCACCCCCACCAACGTCAGCAGCGGGAAATTATGTCCCTTGGCCACCAGTTGCGTGCCGATGATGATGTCAGCCCCCCCCGCCGCGATCTTTTCAATCCCCGCCTTCAGCGCCCGCGCACTGCCAAACAAGTCGGAGCTGAGCGTGGCAATGCGCGCATCCGGAAACAGCGCGCCGGCCTCTTCCGCGAGACGTTCGATCCCCGGCCCCACGGGGGCAAGCCGCCCCTCGGCCCCGCAGGAGGGGCAGGCCTCGGGGATTGGCCGTGTTTCGCCGCATTGATGGCACATCAGGCGCTTGAGGAACCGATGCTCGACCATGCAGGCATCGCAATTGTCACAACCGATCTGCTGACCACAGGCCCGGCACAGCGTCACCGGCGCATAGCCACGCCGGTTGATGAACAACAACGCCTGTTCGCCTTTTTGCAGCCGCTGGTCCACCGCAGCCCGCAGGGTGGGTGAGATCCACGTCCCCGGCTGCATCTTTTCACCGCGCATATCAATTGCCCGCATATCCGGCAAAACTGCGGCCCCGAACCGCGATGTCAGTTCAATCCGGTCATACTTGCCCGCTTCGGTATTGGCCCAGCTTTCCAGCGACGGTGTGGCACTGGCCAGCACCACCCTTGCGCCGCAGATCGCGGCACGCAGAACGGTCATGTCGCGGGCGTTGTACAACACCCCGTCTTCCTGCTTGTAAGCTGTGTCATGTTCCTCATCGACAACGATCAGTCCCAGATCGCGAAATGGCAGGAACAGCGCCGATCGCGCGCCCACCACCAACTGCGCCTCGCCCTGCCCCGACATCCGCCAGACACGACGGCGTTCGGTCATCGTCACACCGGAATGCCATTCCGCCGGCCTGGCACCAAACCGCGCCTGAACGCGGGTCAGGAATTCACCGGTCAGGGCGATCTCGGGCAACAGCACCAGCGCCTGACGGCCCAAGCGCAGCGCCTCGGCCACCGCTTCCAGGTACACTTCTGTCTTGCCCGACCCGGTCACCCCCTTGAGAAGCGTCGTGCCATATGTGCCCCTGCGCTGCGCATCCTGCAACGCAGCAACCGCGACGGCCTGTTCATCGGTCAGCGCCTTGCCCACCCGATCCACATCCAGCGGCGGAAATGGCAGATCGCGCGGGCTGTCCTCTTCTCGTACCGCCCCGGAACCGACCAGCCCCTTGACCACAGACGGCGTTACCCCGGCCATCTCGGCCAGTTCCTTCAGGGTGAAGGCCAGACCGCCATAATCCGTCAGGGCAGCCAACACCCGGCGACGGGCATCGGTCATCCGCGCTGGCTCTCCCTGTCCCAGACGATAGACCTTGCGCATCGACGGCGGATCACCAAGGCCCGGTGCGCGCGTCGCCAGCCGCAGTATTGCCGGCATCGGTGTCAGCGTATAGTCAGCCGCGCGGCTCAGGAATTGGCGCATCTCTTCGCGCATCGGCGCGCTGTCCAGCACCCGGATCACCGATCTGATCCGTTTCAGGTCGAAATCGCCCCGCCCCGGCCCCCAGACCACCCCCAGCACCTTGCGCGGCCCCAGCGGCACCTCGACAAACGCGCCAGGCAGACAGCCGCCTTCGGGCGCGCGGTAATCCAGCGTCCGGTCCAGCGGTTGCGTGGTCAGCACCGCAACCAGATCGCCCTGGTCAAAGAAATCCGGTCCGTTCAAGTGGCACCTTTTGTCATCGGGGGTTTCAGCATGACAGATCATCGGTTAAAGCCACCCCAAGGCCAACCCACCAAAGGACACGCGCCATGAAATTCTTCGTAGATACCGCCGAAATCGACGCCATTGGCGAACTCAATGACCTTGGCATGGTTGATGGCGTGACCACCAACCCGTCGCTGATCATGAAATCCGGCCGGGACATCCTGGAAGTCACCAAAGAGATTTGCAATCTGGTCGATGGCCCGGTCTCGGCCGAAGTAGTCGCCACCAAGGCCGATGACATGATCGCCGAAGGGCGCAAACTCGCCGCCATCGCCGATAACATTGCCGTCAAGGTGCCGCTGACCTGGGACGGGCTGAAAGCCTGCAAAGTCCTGAGCGGCGAAGGGAATATGGTCAACGTCACCTTGTGTTTCTCGGCCAATCAGGCGCTGTTGGCGGCCAAGGTGGGTGCCACGTTCATCTCTCCCTTTATTGGCCGGCTTGATGACATCAACATGGATGGTATGGACCTGATTGCCGACATCCGCGAGATCTATGACAATTACGGCTTTGAAACCCAGATCCTCGCCGCCTCGATCCGCACTGTGAACCATGTGACCGAATCCGCGCGGATTGGGGCCGACGTGATAACCGCCCCGCCGGAAGTTATCCGCAAGCTGGCCGATCATCCGCTNACCGACAAGGGGTTGGCGGCGTTCATGGCCGACTGGGCCAAGACGGGTCAGAAAATACTCTGACACCGTCGCCAGGCCACGTCCAAAACGCGCCCCGGGCCTGATCCGGGGCCTCTGTTGCGACAAATAGGCGGCAGGGCCAAACCGGTGCCGATTGACAGCAATATCAACCGGCGGCCCGGTTTTTCGCTGTCTCTGCGTCGAAATGTTGCCAAACCGCATGGAATTTAGGACAATTTTTGTTGTTCGGGGTGAATTTAACACAGTAAAGCCAGAATCCCGTGTTATAACCGCGCAAAAGAAGACCTGAGGCACATATGAACAGTCGTCCGAAAATTGAATCCGACCTGCGTGCGGCCATTCTTGCCATGCCTGATTCCGTACTGGACGATCAGGACGTGATGCACGCACTGATCTCGGCCAATGAACGGTCCATGGGCGGCAATATCGTCGATCTGCGCGGTATCGCCATGGAGCGGCTCGAGGCGCGGCTTGACCGGCTTGAGGATACTCATCGCAGCGTCATCGCGGCGGCCTATGAAAACCTGGCCGGGACCAACCAGATACACCGTGCTATCCTGCGCATGCTGGACCCGATGGAATTCGAGGTGTTCCTGCGCGATCTGGGCGGCGAAGTTGCGGAAATCCTGCGGGTGGATGCGGTGTCACTGGTGTTGGAATCGGTGCAGAATGACAGCGACCCGGCGGTTCAGCGCATGGGCAGCGTCCTGACCGTGGCCGAACCGGGATTCATTGATGACTACCTGTCGGTCGGGCGCGCAAACCCACCGCGTCAGGTCACGTTGCGCCAGGTCCAGAACGCAACGGAAAGGGTTTACGGCGAGGCCGCAGACTGGATCAGATCCGAGGCTTGCCTGCGGCTGAATTTCGGCAATGGCCGCCTGCCGGGGATGCTGGTGATGGGGGCCGAAGACCCGCATCACTTCACGCCGCAGCAGGGTACCGACCTTCTGAGCTTTTTTGCCGGCGTGTTCGAGAGGTCGATGCGCCACTGGCTGTCTTGAGCCTGATATCACCGGCCTGCCGCGACGCCCTTCAGCATTGGCTGGACGGGTGCCGCGCACTGGCCGGGGCTTCTGAAAACACCATTACCGCCTATCAGGGCGATCTGGCTGAATTCCTGTCTTTCATGACCCTGCATCACGCCAGCCCCCAGGGCCTTGGCGCTTTGGAACGCGTCAGCGTGGCCGACATGCGCGCCTGGATGGCACAGGCGCGGGCGGGCGGGGTTGGCGCGCGGTCGCTGGCGCGCAAGCTGTCGGCGGTCAAGAGTTTCTATCGCTGGCTGGCTGAGCGCGAAGGCTTCGAACCCACCGCCGTTCTGTCGACCCGCACCCCAAAGTTCCAGAACAAACTGCCCCGTCCTTTGGCCCAGGATGCGGCGCGGGCGGTAATCGACACAGTCGAATTGCAATCGACCAGCGATTGGGTCGCCGCGCGGGATGTGGCCGTGGTCACTCTGCTTTATGGCTGTGGCCTGCGCATATCCGAGGCGCTTGGCCTGACCGGCGCGGATACGCCCCTGCCACAGGTGTTGCGGATCACCGGCAAGGGCGGCAAGGAACGTATCGTACCGGTGCTGCCGGCGGCGCGCGACGCCGTCGATACCTACCTGCGCCTGTGCCCGCATCCGTTGGCCGGCGACGCACCGATCTTTCGCGGCGTTCGCGGCGGTCCGTTGGGACCGCGCGCCATTCAAGGGGTGATGGCCAAGGCGCGGATGCAGCTTGGCCTGCCCGCCACCGCCACCCCACACGCCCTGCGCCACAGCTTTGCCACGCACCTGCTTGAGGCAGGCGGTGATCTGCGCGCCATTCAGGAATTGCTGGGCCATGCCTCTCTTTCAACCACCCAGGCCTACACGGCCGTAGACACGGCCCGTTTGATGGAAGTCTACAACCGCACCCATCCCAGAATGTAATTTTTGTCACGCTGATGTGTGTCAATGTGCATAATTTTTGGATGCCGTTGCGAATTTTCTGTGTCACCCATGGGAAGAAAGCCAAAACCCCAATGGGAGCCTCCACCATGAAACACCTGTTCAATTGCGCTGCTGTCCTGTCGGCCGCCCTTTTCACCAGCGGCGCGGCCCTGGCCGAAGATTGTCCGGTCTCGGTCCTGGAACCGTTTGACCTTGAGGAAGCCGATATTGTCAGCATCTATGACTGCATGAAGGACAAGCTGACTGCCGCCTATACCAAGCAAGGCAACAAGATCGGCGAGAATTACCGCAACTGGACCGTCACGGGCACCCGCCCGGGCGTTGCCGGCCCGCATGGCGCACGTCTGTTGCTGACCTTTGCCAACCCGATTGCCGCCGAACAGTACCTGAAGTTCGAGGACGAAGGCGTAGTCATGCCCGCCGGCTCTGTGCTGGCCAAGGAAAGCATCAAGATCCACAAAAAGAAACAGGCAGCCGTTGTTGGGCCGCTGTTCCTGATGACCAAGGTCAAATCCGGGGAACTGCCGGAAACCAACGACTGGCGCTATGATGCCATCGCCCCCAGTGGCAAGCCGATGAAGATCAAACAATCCTTCTGTCATGATTGCCATTTGGGTTTTGCCGATCAGGATTATCTGGGCTACCCGCTGGAAGAAGTCCGCGTCACAAACTGATTTCATCGCTCCGATTGCCCGAAAGGCCCGGCCAGTGCGCCGGGCTTTTTGCTTTGCATAAGCGCCGCGCATCCGGCATGACGGGATCATGACCCCTCAGATGCGTGCCCTGTCTGTCCATCTTTTCACCGCCACGGGCGCGGTCTTTGCCATGCTGGCGATGCTGGCGGCGGTCGATGCCAAATGGGATCTCATGTTCGTCTGGCTGGTGGTGGCGTTCTTTGTCGACGGGGTCGACGGCCCTTTGGCGCGACGATACCATGTCAAACGCTATGCGCCTGAATTTGACGGCGTGCTGCTGGACCTGATCATCGACTACCTGACTTATGTGTTTATCCCCGCCTTCGCGTTGTTCAAATCCGGGCTGATGGATGGCTGGACCGGCTGGGTGGCAATCATCCTGATCACCTTTGCCAGTGCGTTGTATTTCGCCGATACCCGGATGAAGACCAAGGACAACTCGTTTTCCGGCTTCCCCAGCTGCTGGAACATGGTTGTGCTGGCGATCTTTTCGCTGGAACCGAATTTCTGGATCAGCCTGACGCTGGTGTCAGCCCTGGCCGTGGCGATGTTCGTGCCGCTGAAATTCATCCATCCCGTGCGCACCGAACGCTGGCGTGGTGTCAGCCTGCCGATGGCGCTGGCCTGGACCTTCTTTGCCGGCTGGGCCGCCTGGGTCGATTTCCACCCCGAAAGCTGGGCGCATTCCGGACTGCTGATAACCAGCATTTATCTGCTGTTCGCCGGCATCGCCCAACAGATCATTCCCGAACGCCGCGCCTGATGCGAAGAAAGCCTGTCAGGGCTAGATAAGCCGCCGCTTAAACAACTTCGTCCAGCGTGATCCCGTGACCGTTGTGAACAAAACTGTCACCGGCCTGTAGCCCGTCAATCGCCTTGTAGATCGGGCTTTGCACCGAAATTCCCATATAGGTCTGGCCGTCCAGATCGAATTTGGTGGTGGATACGACAACCACGAACCTGCGCCCGTTGAACCCCACTACCGCGCCGGGGCGGACAATGTCCGTGACGGAAAAATCCGTCGCCTCAATGGCTTCGATCTTGGCTTGATGCGTATGCACCGGATGATCGAAGGCCGCCGCCAAGTCGGTGTTTTTACGCGCCTCGACCAGTTGCGAATTGTCATGCCCTTCGCGACCATCCAGAACCGCCTCGTGCAGGAACCGTTCATAATGCTCGATGGCCGTGGCCAGTTCGTTTTCTTCCAGGGCGAGCATCTTGTCGTGTATCGCCTGCTTGAACGTCGTACGATCTTGAGGTTTGGGCATGGGAAAGGTCTCCAGTCGGCTTTTGGGCTATCGCTACCAAATTGGTCACGATTTCAAGTAATTGCAAATAGTTTTGCTGCGACTTTTTGGAAAACCTCAGATCAGCAGGCTGGCAGCCCCTTCGTGGCGTAACAACGCCACCTTGGTTTCAACGCCACCAGCTCCCGAAAACCCGGTTAGCTTGCCGTCCGCACCCAACACCCGATGACATGGAATGATGACCGGGATGGGATTGCCGCCACAAGCCCCGCCCACCGCCTGGGCCGACTGGCCCAGCACACTGGCAATCTCGCCATAGGTGCGCGTGTCGCCAAACGGGATCGCCCGCATCGCATTGCACACCGCACGCTGAAAATCCGACCCTTTGAGCCGCAGCGGCAGATCAAAGACCTGCAACCTTCCCTGATCATAGGCCCGCAACTGTGCGGCCGCCTCGTTCAGCAGAGGCGTGGCGGGACCATCATCCGCCCCGCCCCAATCCAGCCGGACAATTGCGCCGTCATCTTCGACGACACTCAGCTTGCCGAACCGCGTCTGAACCGTGATCATTGTCATAACCCCAGCGTCGCGCACCCGGTCTCCCGGCGCAACCCGAAGGCTGCGGATTTACCCGCCCAGCGCCGTATCGCAGCGCCCGCAGACACCCTCGTGCTCGTGATGCCCCACATCTGGCAGGATCTTCCAGCAGCGCTGGCACTTTTCGCCAATTGCCTTCTCGAACACCACGCCGACGCCTTCGGTCTCGGGAAGGCGGAACGCCTCGGCCGGGATGGGATCGCCGGTCAGGACAACGCCAGAGGTGATGAAAAGGTCATCCGTGGGCATCCCGCGCAGCAGGCCCAGCAGTTCCTTGTCTTCCACATGCACAACCGGTGCCGCTTCAAGGCTGGAGCCGATCACCTTGTCCTGGCGCTGAATCTCAAGCGCCGCCGTAACAACGCGACGCACATTGCGCACCTTTGCAACGGTATAGCCCAAGGCCATGTTACGCCACTTTTTCGGCGTTTGCGGCATGTCGATCAGATGGATCGAGCTGTCCTCGCCGGGGAACCGCTCAAGCCAGACCTCTTCCATGGTGAACACCAGTACCGGGGCCAGCCAGGCGGTCAGGCGGTGGAACAGGATGTCCAGTACCGTGCGCGCCGCACGGCGGCGGTCTGTGTCACCATCGCAATACAAGGCATCCTTGCGGATATCAAAATAGAACGCCGACAGATCGACGGTGGCAAAGTTGAACACCGCCTGAAACACGCCCTGAAAGTCATAAGCGTCATAGCCCGCGCGCACCTGTTCATCCAATTCCGATACCCGATGGATCACCCAGCGTTCCAGCGCCGGCATATCGCCCGGGTCCATCCGGTCGGTTTCCGAAAAATCCGCCAATGACCCCAGCAAGAACCGCAGCGTATTGCGCAACCGGCGATAGCTGTCGGCCACGCCTTTCAGGATTTCCGGGCCGATCCGGTGATCATGCACATAGTCGGTCTGGGCCACCCACAGGCGCAGGATATCCGCGCCGTATTGCTTGACCACCTGCTCCGGCAGAATGGTGTTGCCCAGCGATTTGGACATTTTCACGCCCTTTTCGTCCAACGTGAAGGCGTGGGTGACAACCGCCCGGTACGGTGCCCGCCCCTTGGTGCCGCAAGCCTGCAACATCGACGAATGGAACCAGCCGCGATGCTGGTCCGTGCCCTCAAGATACACATCGGCAATGCCGTCCGGCGCGCCGTCTGCCCGGTCACGCAGCACAAAGGCGTGGGTCGAACCGCTGTCGAACCACACATCAAGAATGTCGAACACCTGATCGTAGTCGTCGGCGTCGTGATCATCGCCCAGGAACCGTTCCTTGGCCCCGTCCTTGTACCAGGCATCCGCGCCTTCGGCCTCGAATGCCGCAAGAACACGCGCATTAACGGCCGCGTCGCGCAGCAGGTAATCATCATCGGTCGGCTGGCCGCCACGTTTGGTGAAACAGGTCAGCGGCACACCCCAGGCGCGTTGACGGCTCAGCACCCAGTCGGGTCGTGCCTCAATCATTGAATACAGTCGGTTACGCCCGGTTTTGGGCGTCCAGGTCACCAATTCGTCGATGCTGGTCAGCGCACGTTCGCGGATCGTCTTGCCATAGGTGTCCTGCCCGTCGCCGACGGTCTTGTCGATGGCGGCAAACCACTGCGGCGTATTGCGAAAGATCAGCGGTGCCTTGGATCGCCAGCTATGCGGATACGAATGTTTGATCCGCCCGCGCGCGATCAGCGCACCACAGCCGGCCAGCGCATCAATCACCCGCTTGTTGGCGTCTTTTTCCTTACCCTTGTGATCCATGATCCGCGCCCCGCCAAACAGCGGCAGATCGGCGCGGTATGATCCGTCCTCAAGCACATTATAGGTCATGGTCAGACCGTGACGAACACCCAGCACAAAGTCATCCGCGCCGTGACTGGGGGCGGTATGCACAAAACCGGTGCCGGCCTCATCCGTTACGTGTTCGCCCGGCAGCATCGGCACGTCGTAATCCCATTCGCCATCACCATCAGCGATGTCCCGGAACGGNTGCGCACAGATCATCAGGTCAAGCTGATCCGACGACACNTCGCGCAGGCGTTCATAGCCATCGACCCGCGCGGAATTGAACACATCCGCCGCCAGATTGTCGGCCAGCAAATACTGCTCGCCCACCTTGGCCCAATTGTCCTCGTCGGCCTCGGTCACTTCGTAAAGGCCATAGGACAGATCCGGATGAAAGGCGATGGCGCGGTTCGACGGAATGGTCCAGGCAGTCGTCGTCCAGATCACCACATTGACGCCCATCAGTTCCGAACGCGCGCCGCTTTTCTCAAGCGCGCGCACAACCGGAAATTTGACCCAGATGGTGTGGCTTTGGTGGTCGTGATATTCCACCTCGGCCTCGGCCAGCGCGGTTTTCTCGACCGGCGACCACATCACCGGTTTCGATCCCTGATACAGGATGCCGTTCATCAGGAATTTCTGGAATTCCTCGGCAATCACCCGTTCGGCGTGGAAATCCATCGTCAGGTAAGGGTCGGCCCAATTGCCGGTGATACCCAGTCGTTTGAACTCTTCGCGCTGGATATCAACCCAGCCACGGGCAAAGTCCCGACATTCCTGACGGAATTCATTGACCGGCACCTGATCCTTGTCCTTGCCCTTCTGGCGGTATTTCTCTTCGATCTTCCATTCGATCGGCAACCCGTGACAATCCCAGCCGGGCACATAGCGCGCATCGCGGCCCATCATCTGTTGCGACCGCACGATCATGTCTTTCAGCACCTTGTTCAGCGCGTGGCCGATATGCAGGTTGCCATTGGCATAAGGCGGGCCGTCATGCAGGATGAACGGGGCCCGCTCGGCAGCCTCGGACGCGGCTTTCTCGCGCAAGCGATCATAAACGCCGATCTGCTCCCAACGGTCCAGCCAGCCGGGTTCGCGTTTGGGCAGACCCGCGCGCATGGGGAAATCGGTTTTCGGCAGATTCAGTGTGGATTTGTAGTCGGGCGTTTCGGCGCACATTGGGGGCGTCCTCGGATTGGTATGTTCGGGAAAAACGGTGCGGTCGGTGCGAAGGTTCAAGCACCTGTGCCCGGCGTCTGAAGGTTCACAGCGCCGGGGGGATAATTCGTATGATAATCAGGCAAAGCTGGATCATGGGCGGTTTATAGGCGCGCGGCGCGGCGGCGTAAAGTGGCCTGATGATGCGAATCTGACGATACGAACCACCAGCCTTTCCTGTGATGGATCAACTTGTCAAAACATTTGAATGGCTTGCACAACAACCCTGCCGCCCGGCGGTGGGATTCAGATGTTTCGGTCGATTCCACTAGCCGTGAAACAATGTCCCCACGCCATAGGCGATCAGGGCCGCTGTGCCGCCGATCAACAACGTTTCGCCCCCGGAACGCCACCAGGATTTCAGCGACCAACGGCTTTTCAGCGTGCCGATGGCAAAGAACACCGCCCCCGTCATCCAGGCCGACAGGGTGAATGCATTCCCAACCCCCAGCACAAACGGCAACAGCGGGACCATCCCGGCCACCAGAAACGACAGGAACGTTGCCAAGGCCGCGCGCAGCGGAAGCGGGTCAACGCCACCCAACCCGTATTCCCCTTCCAGCATCAGGGCGATCCAGGTCTCGTGATCTGCGGTGATCTCCGCTGTTGCCTCCTCCAGCACCTGTCCCGACAGGCCCTTGCGGGCCAGGATCGCCCGCACCTCGCGCCGCTCTCCTTCAGGGTTTTCGGCAATGTGGCGGGTTTCAATGGCGCGGATACGTGCAAGATTGTCCCGCACGGCCCTTATGCCGGAATAATTGCCGGCGGCCATGGAAAACCCATCCGCCAGCACATTGGCCAACCCCAAGGCGATGATCACGAACGGTGACAATCCGGCCCCCGCCACCCCGGCGACGATGGCAAAGGTGGTCACCGACCCGTCTATTGACCCGTAAACCACATCGCGCAACACCCCGCGCCCCGGCGGCGCGTTGATCCGGGCGGTGATTTCCTGCTGGCTGTGTCCATGTTCGGCCATGGCTTTCCCCTTGTATCAGCGCCGGAATAATCCTCCCAGCGCGCGCGTGACGATCCCGCGGATAGATGGGCGGTGACCCTTGGAAAACGGCATGGGCCGGCAGACTTCCATCGCCGCCACACCAACCCGTGCGCTCAGCGCGCCATTGACCAGCCCCTCACCAAAGCGGCGCGACAGTTTGGACAGGATCGACCCGCCAAGGATCGGTTCCAGCAGGTCATCGCCCACCGCCACCGCGCCGGTGGCCAGAAGATGCGCAAACACCGCGCGGGTCAACCGCCAACTGCCCAGAAACCCGGAGCGCCCGCCATAAATCTCGGCCACCCGGCGGATCATCCGCAAACTTGACGCCAGCGCCACCACCACATCCGCCAACGCCAGGGGCACCAACGCCGTCACCGTCGCCACCTGCCGTGCGGCGGCCTCGACCTCGCGGCGCGCGGCCTGGTCCAGCGGTTCCAGCAGCGTGTCCTCGGCCAGCGCCAGCAGGGCCGCGGCATCGAACTGGTCTGTGGCCTGTTCAGCCAAACGTTCGCGGCCCCACCTTGTGTCGTCGCGCCCGCGATAAAAAACGATCAGCTGATTCGTGACCATGCGCGCCTGCGTCAGGTCGTCCGCCGCCAGCGCCGCCGCGGCGGCCCGGTGCAGCTTGTCGATCCGCCCCAGCCGGGCAATCGCTGCGATTTCGCGCAGGGCGATCGCCAGCAGTACCAGTACCAAAGCGCCCAGCAATCCGGTGACGATCCAGCCCAGAACCGGCGCGCGTGCCAGCAGCCCGGTGACGAAATCCCACGCCGCCACCGATATCGCCGCACCAATGATCGTTGCGCTCAACCCCCAGAACCAACGCGCCAGAAACGACGGTTTGCGCCCAGCCACCCTTGCGGCCATCTGCATCGCCTGGCCTGTGGGTTCGGGCGGGCCAGAATCGGGCACGGGCGGTGCCTCGGATACGCCGACCTGCGCTGTGTCCTTACCATCCAGATCAATCAGAACCGGGCCTTGGGTCATATCGCGCCCTCCCTTTGCCAGACATAGGAAATATCGGGCAGGGATTCTTCGTTGTCCGCGCCGTTTCCGCGCCCGACCTCGTCAAACCCGGCGCGCAGGTAGAACCTTTGCGCCCCGGTATTGGCCTGAAACACCCGCAGCCAAAGCCGGTCACTGCGCGTCTTGGCATCCTGCAACAGGCGCTGCCCGACCTTGTTGCCAGACGCCGGGCCGGACACGTAAAGCGCGCAGACCTCTTGCCCGTCCCGTGCAATAAAGCCGATCACCCCCCCGGCCTGAACCGCCACGGTGACCCAGCCCCGGTCGATCATTTCACCGCAAAAGGCAATGGTTTCGGCCCCGGTGTAAAGATCCGGCAGCCAGCCGGTATCCTGCTGGAACCGCGCCAGAATCGCGCCGGTTGCCCCGGCGTCGGTCGACCGGGCAGGTCTGAGCGCCACATTCACAGCCGATCCCCGATCAGAAACTCGGCCGCCCGGTCCAGCCGGATATGCGGCGGGCCGTCGCCGGGTTTCAGGCTCAGCGGGGCCGGGGCAAAATTCATCACCCGATAATCGCCCTCCAGCCAGCTTTGCGCCCCGTCCCGCGCCGGCCCCAGCAGACGCGCGGGGTCTTGCGGCAGCTCGCCCGGATAGAACGCCGCCGCCTTGCCGGTTTGCGAAAGGATGCCGCGCACGCAGGCCAGATCGCGCCCCTCGTGGGCGCGCATTTCTTCGGTGGTGGCGCGCAGGGCGGCGATGGACAGGGCTGCGGTTTCGGCCCCGGCAAACTGTGCCCGGTCGCGCGCGTCACGGGTCAGCGCCTCGATGACCGCGGTCAGGCGCGGGTGCTGAATGTGGTGCAGATGGTCCGTCTTGGTGGCTGCAAAAAGGATGCGATCCACCCGCCGACCGCGCAGCAGGCGGGTCAGGAACGCGTTGCCACCGGGCCGGAACGCGCCGAGAATTCCGGCCATCGCCTGGCGCATGTCCTCGACCGCCTCGGGTCCGGCGCTGATCGCCCCCAGCGCATCGACCAGCACCACCTGCCGGTCGATGCGGGAAAAGTGATCGCGAAAGAACGGTTTGACTATCTGCGATTTATAGGCCTCATAGCGCCGCTGCATCTCGCGGTGCAGCGAACGGCGCTTTGACGGGCCACTGAACGGCAGCGGCGCAAAGGTCAGCGCCGGCGATCCGGCCAGATCGCCCGGCAGCAGGAACCGCCCCGGTGTGCAGTCGGAATACCCCTGCCCCCGCGCCGCGTGCAGATAGGCCGTGAACCGCTTTGCCAGATCCTGCGCCAGCGCCTCATCATGATCCGCCTGTGCATCGGCGCTGCGAGCGCAGTCCATGAACGCCTTGGCACAGGCGCGCGTGGCCAGCCGCGACAGGGTGTCAGCGGCCCAGACGTCATAGCTTTTGTCCAGCAGGGCCAGATCCAACAACCATTCTCCGGGGTAATCGACGATATCCAAATGCACGGTACGCGCGCCTTTGAGCCCCGAAAGCAGCCCCGCCGNGCGCACCCGCAGCGACAGGCGCAACTCGGAAATGGCGCGGGTGCTGTCGGGCCAGTGCGGCGTGGATGCGGTCAGCGCGCCGAGGTGGGTTTCATAGTCGAACCGGGGCACCAGATCGTCGGGTTGGGGTTGCAGGAACGCCGCCTCGATCCGGCCTTNCCGCGCGGCGATCAGCCCCGGCATCCGACCGCGATCCAGCAGATTGGNCACCAGAGAGGTGATGAACACCGTCTTGCCCGACCGCGCGAGGCCGGTCACCCCCAGCCGGATNACCGGCTCGAACAGGGTTTGCGACACCGCATCGCCAACACGTTCGACCCCACGCACCAGCCCATCGGTGAGATCAGAGGCGAGATTAGATATGACCAAACCGGTTTCCTGCCCACTATTGCCTGACGACAAGATAGGCCCGCCCTGCCAGCGTTACCAGTGCTGTTGCCCTTGCCGTGCGTGCCCGGTCGCGTTACCAGCACCCGCATGCCCCGTTATGCCCTCAAAGTCGAATACCACGGCGCGCCATTTGTCGGCTGGCAGCGTCAGAAGAACCTGCCATCGGTGCAGGGCGCAATCGAAGCCGCCCTGGGGCGGTTGCAACCCGGTGAACACACGATCGCAGCCGCCGGGCGTACCGATGCGGGCGTTCATGCGCTGGGACAGGTGGCGCATTGCGATCTGGAGCGGGACTGGGAACCGTTCCGCCTGTCCGAGGCGCTGAACTATCATCTGAAACCCGATCCGGTGGCGATTGTCGCCGTGGCGCGGGTGGCGGACGACTGGCACGCGCGGTTTTCGGCAATCGAGCGGCAGTATCTGTTTCGCATCCTGATGCGGCGCGCGCCGGCGACCCATGACAAAGGCCAGGTCTGGCAGGTCAGCCGGTCGCTGGACGTGGCGGCGATGCAGGCCGGGGCGCAGATGCTGGTTGGCCGGCACGATTTCACCACCTTCCGGTCGGTCCTCTGTCAGGCGGACAGCCCGGTCAAGACGCTGGACGAATTGCGCGTCGTCGCGGTCAATGGGTTCTGCGGTCCAGAGGTGCATTTTCACGTGCGCGCCCGGTCGTTTCTGCACAATCAGGTGCGCAGCTTTGTTGGCACGCTGGAACATGTTGGGGCGGGATCTTGGGCCCCTGAAGACGTGCGGACCGCCCTTGCGGCGTGCAACCGCGCCGCTTGTGGCACGGTCAGCCCACCGCAGGGCCTGTATCTTGCACGGGTCGTCTATAAGGTCGATCCGTTCGCCTGAGGCGGCGGCTTATCAAGCCCCTTTCGGGCTTTCTTCGCCGGGATTGGCGGCTACTCTTACCGAACCACATGCACCGCGCAAGCCGCGTGACGTACCACCTGCGACGCTGTCGACCCCAACAGCAGATCCTGCATGCCCGGACGATGCGAGGCAATGATGATCAGATCAGGTTTGTTGACCTCGGCCCAGTCGAGGATTGACCGCCCCGAGTGACCCTCGATCACCACGCCCTCGGCACCCGGCAGGGTTGCCGCCAGCCCGTCCAACTCCTCGCGGACCGCCTTACGGGCTTCGACCAGATAATCGGCTGGCATGTAGGAAATCGCATATCCTGGAATATGTTCGACCACATGAAGCAACGTGATCTTTGCGTCTGATGTGGCCAAAAGTTTAGCCAGCTTCACCGGCCCCGACACATCGCGTTCGGAGTCAAAAGATATTGGAACCAGTATGTTGTGATACATCGGATAGTCCTCCTAATCGGTCCGGAACATATTGCACTCAGGATATAATGTCCGCCTTGATCCATATCAGATCAGCGTCACAGGTGATACCGTCAGTCGAAACTTGCCACCACATCGTACATCACCGGTTCAAAGCTGCGGCACATTTCGTTGATCTTGCGGTTGCGGGCGCGCATCTCGTCGCTGCGCAGCATTGCCTGAAAATCCTCGCGTCTTTTCCATTGCGAATAATTTGCGATCCGGGTCTGGGCATCATTGACATGCAGGCTGGCCGCAAGGAACCCCGGTTGCTTCGAGATGAAATCGGCATAAGCAGCGGTCAGCGCCTCCAGCAGGTCCTGGCAGGTGCCCGGCGTCATCTCGAATGTGGTAATAACGGTCTGTATCGACACATCTTTGGAAATGAATGGCATAGGATTCTCCCTGGCTAATGCGACAAGCCTACCACAGTCATGCACAAAACGTAGAGGCATGTACGCCGTACCCCCCTGATTGGTAACCATGCATTAACCAAGCTTCCCGATGATCGGCGCGGGGAAGGAAAACGATGCGTGCTGCTCTGAGTATCTTGTTTTGTTGCGTAATGACCGCGCAGTCGGCCTGCGCCGGGGCCTGGCTGCGCGATCCGGACACCGCTTTCATGTCGGTTAGTGCGACGATGCGATATCTGCATGGTTTCTGGCAGTCCGAAAACAGCCTTTATGGTGAATTCGGACTGGCCCCCCGCGTGACATTGGGTGTCGACATCAATGAAACCCCCGGCATCGCCGGGCATCTGTTTTTGTTCGCGCGGGTGCCGGTCGGACCCGCAGACCGGCGCACAAAAGTGGCTTTCGAGTTTGGCCTCGGCACGCATCACAGGCTGGATCAATGGGGCATGATGGTAAAGTCCGGCATTTCGGTTGGCCGGAGTTTTACCAATCGTTGGGGGGACGGTTGGTTCAATATTGATAGCGCCCTGGAACTGCGCCGCCCCAACCCCGACCCGGCCTTCAAGCTGGACGCAACTCTGGGCCTGTTCTCGGGGCGGCGTATCCGGCCTTTGTTGCAGTTTGAATCAACCTATGTCCCGGGCAATCCGCTAATCTGGTCGATTAGTCCTGTCGTGCTGATTGATGGACGAAACAATACGACCTGGCTGATCGGGCTGGAACGCAAAACCGCCGGGCACTCCAGCCCGGGTCTGAAATTCGCCACCTGGCGACGGTTTTGAAACAGCCTGTTTTCTGACCGGCGATTGCAGATGGCCGCGCAGTTCAGCACGGCCATCTGGCAAGTTTGGCACTGGTTCAGCATTTTGATGGCACGTCAGAGCCCCGCATTTCCACCCTGTCAGACAGTTACGTGTCGATCCTCACGCTGATGGTCACTTCACCCTTCACCGGCTCTGACCAAACCAGCTTTANTTCATCCTTGTTTGCCCCCTGCTCGGTCTGGACATATGGCATCGTATAAACGGTCGCGCCCGATCCATTGGTGATCTTNTCCAGCGCCACAACCGAATCCACCGATCGCGCACGGGCACCGAACGGCAATTCACCATCCGTATCCACANCCCAGTTCTGCGCGGCGGTGTTCTCGNAGTGCCGCACCCGCAGAGGATTAAACGCCTGTTTGTCGATCAGATGGTACGAATTTCCTTCAAAAGTGACGTTCTTCATCCTGGAAAAATCCAGATCGGAAAAGCTGGTATCGACCCGCTCGGCGCGATCAATTGACCCGTTGATCGACCGGAACCGGTTTCCGGTGATGCTCACCCCGTTCAGATAATGACCGGTCCCGTGCGGCTTGACCACGATATAACTGAACCAGGGGGCCACATCTCCTGACAGAAAGATGTTGTCGGCAATGCTCATGGCGCTGAAGGAAAACCCGCTGGCGTGATCGGGGGTCGAATCCTGTTCGTTTGTCCACTCGACAAAACAATTGTCGATATAGTTCGAGGAAATGGTGCTGCTTGTATATGTCCCGGCAATGATCAGCCCGGCAGACCGGACACCGGCACCAACGTCATCCCCCTGAAAAAAGTGATTGCCCAGAACCATGCTGTTACTGCCGGCCAGCAAGGCAAAGTGGCGGAATCTGGTCGCCCGGTTATACCGCAGCTTGACGTCATTCGCATTGGCGTTCAGCCCGATAGTTGTACGTTGGTCAACATCCAGCGCATCCTCGGCTGAGAGAAACTGGCACTGGTCAACAAGCATTCCCTGGCATCCGTCGCCAATCGACGTGATGCCGCGATCCTTGGGGCGTGAGATAAAGCAATCGTGCAGGTTGAATGTTAAACCGTTCGGAGCCAGTCGGATGGCACTGCACAAACCGTCGCATTGAAACTCAACATCCGACATCCCGAACTTGCTTAGCGAGCTGAAGCCGCTGAAATCCAACATGTATTTGAACTGCCGAAAGGTGAAATCCTGGGTGCCCGCAGCATCGTAAAGCCCGGCATTCAGAGTGATTTCCCCGGCTCCGACATTCTTAGATCGCACATAGATCTCGCGCCCCACGCCACTGCCTTCAACCAGGGCACCCACCGGGATGTTGGCAATATCGGCCACGCCGCTCAGGGTTCGGGAATCGGACGGGTCATAGGTTGCAAGCGATGTGAATACTTCAGTATCCCAGACCGATGTACCGCTGGCGGCCAGTTGCCCGTTGCGGATAACCCGCCGGGTCGCATAGCTGGTCTTGTTCGGCACGGCGGCCTGCATATCAATCGGTTCGGTGATCGTGACCTTGCGCCCGCCCATATCAAGGGAATCGTGATCGGCATTGTTCAGCAAAGCCTGAAACGCCTTCTTGAAGGCCAGATCCTCATCGCCGAACGCTGCGATATAGTTGGGCAGATCGAAGCTCTTGGTCAGCAGCAACATCTTGTCGGCGGGCATGTTGACGGTGCCCTCGAACTCGACCGGCGAGACAAACGTCACGCTGTCGGCCAGGTGGTAATCCCCCGCCGGCACCAGAACCCGCCGCCCGTCAGCCGCATCATCGGTCGCCTCAAACGCGGCAGTATTGTCGGTGGTGCCATCGCCAATGGCCCCAAAGTCGCGCACATCGACAAGGCTCAGCATGTCGCGCAGGAATACGCTGGTGATGTCGGTGATTTCGATATCGTCGATGCGCACAACGCCGCCTGTCGGCCCGGTCAGGTCAAGACCGAAATGCCCGTAGATCGCATCGGTCCCCCAGGGCATATCCACGCCGCCCCGCGTTCCGGCCCCGACAATCGCGCTGACTTCGACAATCTGCCCGTAGGAGGTAAGCGTTGTCGAAGCGCCAGCCTCGGTCACACCGCCAACATGCGTGCCACCGGCGGCCCCGGCCCAGGCGGCAATCCGCACATTGGGCAGGTTGCCACTGATGGCCTTGATGCGCGCCTTGATCTGCAAATAGCACCCCGGCAGCAGTGGCGTTTCCCCCGCATACCTCAGCATTTGTGTGCTGTCGGTCTTCTGCAACTCCAGACATCCGCCGAAATCCTGGTCCGCTGGCACAAACGCGGCACCGGGTGACCCATCGTAGGTATCCGACCCCGGAGTGCCGTCGCCGCTTGACCAGACATCCAGCCCGCCCTCAAACGCGGGCGGCATCAGCAGAACGCCATCAGTGATTGCCTTGTTCATCCAGTTCCCTTTCCAAGAAATCGCCCCGCTGACAGAATGCCAAAGCGCGCTTTGCAAATCTCGCTCCGGGTTGTGCCCGAACGCGGGAAAGGGAGTATGCAAAAAGGGTTAAGGGGGCCTCATACCACCGTCACGGTGGGGCGTCCCGTCAGGTCAACTGCCATAAAGCGCGCCCCAACGCTCAATCAGTTTCTGCTGAAGCTGCTTGGATTTCTTGTTCCAGCTCCGCGCTCCTGCCGGTACTTCGCGGTCCGCGCGTTTGATCCGTGCCCTTGTCTTTGTATCGGCCGAGAAAATGGCAAAGGCCAATTCGGTCCCGTCCGGCGCGGTCATATACCCGCCCAGCGCCGAGACAAAGTTCAGCGTTCCGGTCTTGGCATTCACCTTGATCGGATGCGCTTTTTGCACCCGGCCCCTGGAATCGCGCATCGCAAATGGTTTCAAAAGCGGGCGCAAAATACCGCTCTTACGCACCTGAACCAGGGCACCGACCAGATCCTGCGCCGTCATGTGTGACGCATCGCTCAGCCCCGAATGATCCACCATCCCGGTACCGGCCATGCCATATTTCTGCCCTGCCCAGCGGCTCATCTCACTGGCCGACGCTTTTAGCGACCCCGGCTTGCCACCCCTGGCCGCACTGGCGGTCATTCCCACCATTTCCGCCGTCAGATTATTGGAATATTTCAACATCCCCTTCAGGATCACATTCAACTGCGGGCTTTCCTGACTGACCAGAACCTGCCCGCCGCGCCCCAGTTTGCGCAGGGTTTTTACTTTGCCCAGTACGATGCCGTTGGACCGCGCCATGGTGCGAAACACGTCGCCGGCATAAAGTGCCGGCTTTCGTACCGGCAGCCAACGCGACCCGCCCTTGCCCAAAGCCTTGCTCGCCACGGTCCACTGATCCGTGCCCTTTTGGTCGGCATAGGTGTAAACCGGCAATTGCCGGTTCACGACACGCATGGTCGCCATCTGCACACCGGGCCGGTACTTTTCGGTTCGCGCATCCATCGTCACGCCATAGCCCTTGGCCGCATGTTTCCATTCAAAATGCACCCGGTTGTAGTTCAGCGCGATGCCAGACACCGCCGGGCTGTATCCCAAATGATCGGGCTGTTCCTTGTCGATACTATGCACAATCGGCAGCGCGCCATCATACACTTTGAAGCCCCCCCTTACCTCGCGGATACCCGTCGCCTTCAGCTTGGCAGCCATCACCGCCAGACCATCCGTGGACAAGGTGGGGTCGCCCCCGCCCGCCAGTATCAGATCGCCCATCAGAACACCGTTTTGCACCGGCCCGCTGGCAATCAACCGCGTCTTGAACCGATACCCCGGCCCCAAAACGTCCAGCGCATAAAGCGTTGTCAGCGCCTTGGCCACACTGGCCGGAGGCAGCCCCACATCACCCTTGACCGCCTCGAGCCGCAGGCCGGTTTTCACATCCGCCACCGCGCAAACCACTTCACCCCTCAGCCCCGCCCCTGCAATCAGCGCCGCGGCCCCATCGTTGCTGACAGGTTTGGCCAGTCTGGCACCCGACGTGCGCATTTGCGGTCGTAAAGAAGTCTCGGGCGCTCTGGCACGGGCCGCGCCCGCAGCCACAAAGGCCCCGAAACCAAATACCAGAAACCGACGCGTCATCTTGAAAATCATGGGCGCACTTAAACGCAGCTTGCCAGGGTAAACAAGAACAGGACTCAGGGTTTTTGCCAACAACTGCGACAACACAGGCATTGATTGGTTACTGTGACTTACTGTAGATTTCGGCCAACCACTCGCCGTCCGCGCGAATTGCGCTCGACGACAGATCGACCATTGGCACGTTGACAAAACACCACGCGGGCGGGTCGGCCCTTGACAGCAGATGACACGCCAACCCAGAGATCCGCGACCGCGCGTAAATCCTGGCCACGGGTGACATCCTTGCCGATATCCGCTGATCGGGCCGGGCCAGAACGCCGATGGGCACGCTGTCCATGATCTCTCGCCAGTCCTTCCAGCGGTGAAACTGCGCCAGATTGTCCGCCCCCATCAACCAGACAAATCTTACCCCCGGATAGATCGCCCGCAAAGCCGCCAGCGTATCCGCCGTCGCCCTTGTGCCCAGCCGCGCCTCGATATCGCTGACCTCGACCCTTGGGTGCTGCATCACCGCCCGTGCCGCCGCCATTCGCCCGGCCAATGGGGCCGGACCGTGTGGTTTCAGTGGATTACCGGGTGAAACCAACCACCAAACCCGGTCCAGCCCGAACCGTTTCAGCGCCTCGCGGGTGATATGCACGTGCCCGCCATGGGGCGGATCAAATGACCCGCCGAGCAGACCGATGGTCTGTCCCGCAACCGCATATGGCATCCCCGTTTTCATAAAAGGCGTCCTCGCATATATTTGACCTCGGATGCAATCGCACTGAATAGCGCCCGCAGATATTGCCCTTACCAAGGACAATAGCTAGAGAACGGGCTGGAAATCCTCGTCTTACATAACTCCGGAGCACCCCCATGGCCGCTTATCAGTACGTCTATCACATGCAAGGGGTTTCAAAGACCTATCCCGGTGGCAAGAAATGCTTTGAAAACATCCACCTGAATTTTTTGCCCGGTGTGAAAATCGGCGTCGTCGGCGTGAACGGCTCGGGTAAATCCACCCTGATGAAGATCATGGCCGGGCTGGACAAGGATTTCACCGGCGAAGCCTGGGCCGCCGAAGGGGCCAAGGTCGGCTATCTGCCGCAGGAACCACAGCTTGATCCTGCCTTGAGTGTTCGGGAAAACGTGATGCTGGGGGTAAAGGCGAAAAAGGACATTCTGGATCGCTACAACGAACTGGCGATGAACTATTCGGATGAGACCGCCGACGAGATGGCCGCATTGCAGGACCAGATCGACGCCGAAAACCTGTGGGATCTCGACAGCCAGATTGATGTTTCGATGGAGGCCCTGCGCTGTCCGCCCGATGACGCCGAAATCGCCACACTGTCGGGCGGTGAATGCCGCCGTGTGGCGCTGTGCCGGCTGTTGCTGGAAGCGCCCGACATGCTGCTGCTGGACGAACCGACCAACCACCTGGACGCCGAAACCATCGCCTGGCTGCAACAGCACCTGATGGATTACAAAGGCACTATCCTGATCGTCACCCATGACCGGTATTTCCTTGATGACATCACCTCCTGGATCCTCGAACTGGACCGTGGCAAGGGCATCCCCTACGAGGGCAACTATTCCGCCTGGCTGGAACAAAAGGCCAAGCGCCTGATGCAGGAAGCGCGCGAGGATAAATCGAAACAGAAAACGCTGGAACGCGAACTGGAATGGATGCAGCAAGGGGCCAAGGCGCGTCAGGCGAAATCCAAGGCGCGGATCAATGCCTATAACGATCTGGCCGAATCTTCCGAACGTGAAAAACTGACCCGCGCGCAGATCGTCATTCCCAATGGCCCGCGCCTCGGGTCCAAGGTGATCGAGGTCGAGGGCCTCAGCAAACACATGGGCGACAAGCAACTGATCGAAAACCTGTCCTTTGCCCTGCCCCCCGGCGGCATTGTCGGGGTGATTGGCCCCAACGGTGCCGGTAAATCGACCCTGTTCAAAATGCTGACCGGGCAGGAAACCCCGGATGCCGGCACGATTGAGCTGGGCGACACGGTGGACCTGTCTTATGTGGATCAGTCGCGTGACGATCTGAAAGCGGACGATACCGTCTGGCAGGCCATCACCGGCGGGGCCGAGATCATCGAACTGGGCGACGCGCAGGTCAATTCGCGCGCCTACTGTTCTTCGTTCAACTTCAAGGGCGGCGACCAGCAGAAAAAGGTTGGTCTGCTGTCGGGCGGCGAACGCAACCGGGTACACATGGCGCGGCTGCTGAAAGAGGGCGGCAACGTGTTGCTGCTGGACGAACCCACCAACGACCTCGACGTCGAAACCCTGCGCGCGCTGGAAGACGCCTTGGTCGACTTTGCCGGCTGCGCCGTGGTCATCTCGCACGACCGGTTCTTCCTCGACCGTATCTGCACGCACATGCTGGCCTTCGAGGGCGACGCGCATGTAGAGTGGTTCGAGGGTAATTTCGAGGATTACGAAGAGGATAAGAAGCGGCGGCTGGGCGCGGATGCGCTGGAGCCGAAGCGGTTGAAGCATAAGAAGTTCGTTCGATAAATCGCAAAGCGATTTTCGGACGGGTGC
>JGI24025J20009_10000854_pt1 | contig 23503 bp, 20 predicted proteins | sample Cruoilmetagenom3_FD_20009 | JGI IMG/M metagenome (IMG submission 20009) | reverse complement strand
AATAGAGACATGGTTAAAATAATGCAAGACTAATTTGCAATCTTCTCTACAACTGACTTAACCATTACATATATAAATATGGTTTGTGTTTATTAATAGCTTGTTGAAGGGTATATATTGCTAGCTCATAATTGTCCGTTGACGAGTTTGCTCTGACTCACCTCTGCCCCTTTATGAGTTAACGTAATTCTCTAAGGTCGCCTTTGAGCGAGAAGCAGCCGCTCATTAGCTACATCAATCATGCATATTGCTTGCATACTCAGGAAAACGAACCAATCGCTAGTTTTTGTCTGTAGTTAAAATGCTCGATAGTTAAATTTTCTTTTTACTAGCAATTAGTTAATGACTTTGGTAGAAATAACATGTTCAAAAAAAGCGAGCTATAATACGGTAGGAAAACACGCAATTCGCTCGCTATAAATATGTGCCAGTGCACCTTTGAAGATCAGAGGAAGATTAAATAGTGATACCTGAATTGAATCAATCTGGAGTTTTGCCTCCATTTATTCCAGAACGAGGTCCAACAGACCCTGCTGGTATGGCTCCTTATAGAACAACAATTACTGAATTTGTAAGCCGATACGCCCTGTCCCCCGAAAGAATAACTATACTTAGAGGGCTATTAGAGTACCGACAGAAATTAAGAGCGATTGGTATTAATAATGGTTTTCAATGGTTGGATGGCAGCTTCGTAGAAAATGTAGAATTAAATCGCGGGCGGCCGCCAGCTGATGTTGATTTAGTCACTTTTGCAATGAGACCGACGACGGACTTGGAGATATGGAAAGGAATAGTCAATGACAATAAAGAGCTATTTCTACCAAACGAATCCAAGGAACGTTTTAAGTGTGATGCTTACTTTGTAGATTTAAATACTCACCCAATACATGTCGTTAGTAATACAAGATATTGGTTCGGTTTATTTTCTCACCAAAGGGAATCGTATCTTTGGAAAGGCATGGTTGAAGTGCCTATTGTGTGTGCAGATGAAGACGCTTTAGAGTTATTAGATAGGGGGATTGGCAATGTCTAAAAAGCTTAATATAGATAGCCTGTCTTCTGAAATCAACGCAGTGAAGGAACTGTTAAATAGCGCGCAACAATCCGGAGATATAGTTGGTGAAATGCAGCTGGTGCATCGGCTTAAAGAACTATCTCTGAAATTAGAATCGCTGCAAAGCGATACCATTGCTGATAATAGCGCTAGTGTCGCACTTTTCTTTGGTGGGCAGCCAGTTTTAGGTTCAAAAGGTATTGCAGCTGAATTTGCAGGTTTGGCCTTAGAGCAGTTCCAAAATTTAATAGCAAAGGTTTTTGCTAGCAATGAAACTGGTGCGTTAGGTGAAAGAGGAAAAGTCCCTTTCAAAGCAAATTCAGAGTTAATGGTTACGGGCCTTGCGAGAGGTTCGTTTGGCTTTGTTCTCGATGAAATGAGTGATCAAATGCAGCTTGAGTCGTCACAGCTGTCACATGTACTAGATAAAGCATCAGTCTTGCTCAGAGACATAGCGGCGCAAGACGAGGCCGTGTTTGAAGCTCTTCTAGAAGAGTTAGAGCCAAGAACCTTAATAGCACTTAAAGAGTTCTTCTCAAATCTAGATTCAAATAAAGCAACTATAAGAGTTGTCGAGCGAGATTTAGATTTTACCCTTGATGGCCCGGCAATACATCGCGCGAAAATTAGAACAGAAGCCACTTCTATCGAAGAGAAAACAAGTGACATTGACGGAGTACTTGTAGGATTCCTGCCTGAACACAGAAAGTTTGAGCTACAAGATAAGACCGGCCAGCTTTATTATGGATCAGCAACAACAGAGGCTGTTGAACAGTTTGTAAAAGCTACTGATACCGTGATAGGTAAGCCCTGTTTAATTAGAGTAACAATAAAAACTTTAGCTCCCTTGAATCGCCCTCCGAGAGAGGTAGTTCGATTGCTCGAGTTTCTACGTTTTGGAGAATAGGCATATAACAAACCGTCAATGAGGGCGCTCGTAAGCTCGCACCTATTACGTGGCGTTATCGAGCGTCAGTTTTCATCCTCTATATTTATCGCGAACGTCCGAATTTGGCACTTTGCTGAAGCTAGCTTTGAGTGATTACCGGACACTGAAAAAATTAAATTTTCCCCGCTCTTTCGAGTAGGAGCCTAATTTTGTCCAATAACATTATTAAACGCCGTTTAGGGGCAAAATAACATGCTTAATTTATAGTCATTTTAATTACTTGTTTACAAATGTAATTATTGGTGAATTATCAGAGTATTTAATATACGTCATTTTGGTGTGCTATAAACTACCAAAATGGTGCTCGATAAATTATTATGTGACTTTATCAGGGGGGAGTTAATTGAAACCTTTATTTGTATTAATCACAGTTTTTTTTAGTTTTAGTTCAATAGCCGATGTTGATGAATACCAATGGTGCCAAGCCCAAATAGATTCTATTCGGAAGTTATCTGAATTACCTTTAAATGAGCTAACATTCCTTAAAAAATCGATAGCTGTTGCAGCATCAATAGAAGAACTCAATAAAGTAACTTCTAAAGATTTCTCACCTATGGTTATTGCCATTAAAAATCACCAAAATATAACTAAAGGTGCTGCGGAGAAAGCTACTTTAAAGCTCGTTAAAGAGCTTGAAATAGACTCTATTAGCAAAGCAATAAGCTTACAAGGAAATACAAGTGAAAAAATTTGGAATTTACAATTCGATAAGTGTGTAAAGGACAATCAGGGCTAAAACTACAAGTCACATAACAATCCAACCTGAGGTGGAGCCCACTTTCCACAAAAATTTTAGTCGCTTAGCAAAGCGTTACTAATGCCCTCTCATGGCACAAAGCCGTCCTTTGGCTCTAACTCATTTTTGTCCAAAAACGAGTTTATCGACCATCAGCTTCTCGCTCTAAACCGACTAACGGCTATGTGCCATGAGCGGAATGGTAGTACGCTGGCAACCGTCCAAGCCACAAGGATTAACTGCCTGCCCTTTTTATGCAGGCTATAGCGCATTGATCTGTTTTGCAGTGAGGACGTGAACTCTTTTATATCCTCTATTGCCTGATAAAAGTCTTGGGCATTTAAATTAATCGGTGCGTTATCTAAACAGTATTTATACAACTAACTTAGCTAGCCTAAAGTGTGCATTTTATTTTATCAAGCTTAAGTAATCATTATGTAAAAAGACATTTCGTAGACAACTAAATAGGCAAACTAGCTAAATCAGCAATGTTGACTCGAGTTGGCATTAGAATTTTTTGCTAATATAATTTATAAGGTTGTTAAGTATGAAACTATCTAAGTTAGCTTTAGTCACATTAGGGTGCACTGCACTAATTAGCTGTGGAAACCCTGAAAATTTTGATGAGCTTGGCGATGATACCCAAATTCGAAATTACTCAAGTCTCTTTACACCCTTACCAACAAACTCAATTTATCCAGAAGATAATCCTTATAACGAAACTAAGGAACGCTTGGGTGAGCTGCTTTATTGGGACCCTATTTTATCTGGCGATCAAAACGTTTCCTGTGCGTCATGTCACCATCCAGACTTTGGCTGGGCTGATGGGCGCTCTTTTTCCATCGGTTCAGATGGTATCGGCCTTGGCCCCAATAGGTTTGGCTCAGAAGTTACACCGCTTCACACCCCGACTATTATGAATGTTGCTTTTTCTGGTATCAGTAATAACGCAATTATCGAGAACTTCGTTTCTGGTGGGTACTTTTGGGACCTAAGAGCTGATACTTTAGAAGAGCAAGCTTTAGGCCCGATTACAAACCCTGTTGAAATGCTTGGATACAGTGTCAGTCAACAAGAAATAATGCCTGAAATTACTATGAGATTACAATCAATACCCGAATATATTGAGTTATTTCAGCTTGCTTTTCCTGAAGACGGTGTCATAAATGGTATAAACATCGCCAAAGCAATTGCCACTTTTGAACGTAAAATAATTAGCCCTAATACACGCTTTGATAATTTCCTACTTGGAGAACAAGCCGCTTTATCACAGCAAGAAATTATCGGCCTTAATAAATTTATAGATGGCGGCTGCGCTAGATGCCACAGTGGTTCAATGCTATCTGACAACGAAATTCATGAAGGTGAGGCTATTATTGGTAACACAGTAGTTCGTACACCAAGTTTGAGGAATATATCTTTGACAGCTCCATATATGCATGATGGTTCGCGCGAAAGCTTAATCGATGCAATCGCAGCCTATGAAAATAGAGGCGATATAGAAGTAAATATAGATGATGACGATTTCAATGATATTGAAGCCTTTCTGAAAACCCTCAATACAGATAAGTTTTATTCAGGAAAGCCCGACTCTGTGCCTAGTGGTCTTCCTGTTGGTGGGAATATAAATTAATATATTTTAAGTTATTGTTTGCCTCAATTCATAAATACAGAATGCGTTTTAGCTCTTAATATCTAGCTGTTTTTTCTTCGTAACAGCTAGATATCACTAGTATAGTTGGAAGCATTAGTGTCGATAAAACTATTATATCTACACAAGAGCTTGACGCACTAGTGACATTAATCGAATACTATAAGAGCAGACTAGAAAGCAATGTAAAGTCATATTTTGGTGTGTAAATCAACATTGAGTATCGAATATTATAGGTTAAATTGACTGAAGTCTTTTTGTAACTGATAGGCTGTGATAACGCCGCATGAAATATTGAGCAACGCTATCACAACTTAAATAGAGTAGTTAAAAATCTAAACTAAGCCCCAGAGTAAACCTTCGCCCATCTAGTACTACACCATAAGTTTCATTTGTTACAATACGATTTGTAGCGTTTTGCAGGCTTGCTGTTATTTTAAGACTATCAGTAGCCCAATAACTAGTACCTATATCCATCATAGTGTAACCTGGGGTCCCGTCACTTAAACTCGTTCTACTTAAGTAGTCAGTGGTCTCCCCTCGATAATTAACTCTGCTCCAAGCATTTAATGTATCAGATATATCCCAGCTTAAACTGACATTAGACATACTTTTGGGTATTTTATTAAGTGGCTTACCAACAAAAGCTCCTGTTTTTTGTTCGGAACTTGTGTAGGAATAATCGGCTTTAAAGCGAAGGTTATCAGCTAAACGATAATTAATTGTTGCTTCAAGCCCATTCATTTCTGCTTTAGAGATATTTTTTCTAGTACCCAGAAAGTAATAGGTATTGCCACTAAATTCACATTGATAATTTTCAAAGTCATTCCGCTCTATACCTTCACTGATACAGTATCGATCTTCTGCTATTTTATCGTTAAAATAGGTGTGAAATAGCGTTAAGTTAGTAGATAGACCTACTTTAGGGTTTTCATAAATAAAAGCTACTTCATAGTTAACACTCGTCTCTGGGTTTAAATTCGGGTTACCTATAATAAGTGCACGGGAAATAGGGGTACCATCTGAAGATAAGTTTGGAGATCCTCTCCCTCCGGTCCCTCTTCCAAAGCCTGCGGTAGCCTCGGATAGTGAAGGTTGAGTATAACCAGTAGAAACACCTCCTTTAATAGTTATATTATTATTAAAACCCCAATTAGCATAAAGGCGAGGAGACCAATGCGAACCAAATTGCTCATCGTTATCGTATCTTAAACCTGTTGTTATCGCTAAATCCTTTTCAACATTCCACTCTACCTCAGTAAATAAAGCACCTATCCAGCGGCTAACAGTATCTTTTGCTGAAGCAACATTTGCACTCAATAAGCCATTAGTTTCATCAACTAGCTCTTCTGTTTTATAACGTGCTCCAAAAGTATAAGTGTTATTTTCACCTACATATGTCGCTGAGGTATTAAAAGTAATGATCTCTTCTTTTTTGTCTTTTATTTGAACTCGCTCTGATAAATCTTGCTGGAGATATGTATTAGTTGTTAAATTACCGTAGCTCCCTAAATGAGAAAATGAGTAAACTTCTTTCTCAAATTCATACTCAGAGCCGGTCGCATCAACTTCGATAGACTTTCCAGGGGTATGTATAAAGTCTATTTTTGATTTGTCATAGCTTAAACTCAATCGGTTTTGTTCATTAACGGACCAATTAAGTTTACTTCCGAAGCGCGTCGTGTCTGAATTCGGCCGACTCGCAGCGGAATCACCTCCTCCCGAAAACTTGCTTTCGTCGGTGTGTAATAGTGAACCAGTTAGCTCCAATCCAAGTACGTCTTTAATCAGTGCCCCCCCCAGATAGAAGTCTGTACTATACGCGTTATTACTAACTTCATTCATAGATAATGTATGGTTTGCGGCAAGGCTACCAGACCACTCCTGCGGGGCTGCACGGGTGATAATATTAATAACTCCTCCCATTGCCTCAGAGCCATAAAGTGATGACATGGGGCCACGAATAACCTCTATTCGTTCAATCATAGCTAACGGTGGCATACCGATTTGCTTTCCCCCATCGGCTCCATTGGTGTTTACTGAACGTCCTGCCGATAAAGGGCGGCCATCAACCAAATATAAAGTGTACTGGTCATCCATACCGCGGATACTAATGTCTTGCATGTTACCGCCACCACTAATATACACACCTGGGATATCACGTACCGCATCAACAACTGTAGAATAAGACTTTTTACGTAACTCATCCTGAAATATAACCGAGATGGATGCTGGCGCATCTATAAGTCTTTGCTCATAACCTGTTGCTGTAACAACTATTCTTTCCATTTCACTAACTCTTGAGGTGGGGTGTTCACCTATTTTCGAGTCTCTTATTTCTGTTTGAACACTCTCAGTACTGCCTTGCTTGTCTTTTACTGACCCTGCAAGTGCTGCTTGGCTCCCTATCGCTAAGCATACTAAAATTGATAATTTTGATTTGTTGAACATAGAAATTAACTTTCCACCGTGTTATTAATGAGAATGAATATCATTATAGTTATTGCGATGTGATAGAATTGTGACATGGAAATGTACTGGCGCTGGTATTTTTTAATATATTGATGTGAAGTTCAGAAATCTCTATTAATGGCATTTGATTGAAATAACTCACTTGGTACAATTCAGGGCAAGGTAAGAAAGGGGGGAGTTATACATTTGAATAAAAAGGACTGAAAGATATTGAAAAGCTTGTACCAATTTAGGCTTTAATACCCCTTTCAATCCTCATTAAAGTTTTATTTATTCTGTAATTTCAAACGTCAAAAACCTCTCAATTGATCTATAGTCTGCTTTTTTATTGTTTTGCAGCTCTACCCCGTATTCAACACCTAATAAATAACGTCCAGGTATTTTAGGCTCAAATATTACAAGGCCATTATTTTTATCTTCCAGTTCAACTTTGACACTCTCATCATCTTGGTAATAAAAGTTATTTAAACCTTTTAAAGTAACTTCTGCATCAGGTACAGGCTTACCATTATATGTTACTTTAAATCTAAGCTCTTCACCTACTCTAAGCTTGTTAGGGTGCTGTTTTAAGATAATTTGTAGGCCCTGAGTTGATGGCTGCATTATGGTGCTAAAACCATTGTAGCTAACATAGGTTTCTGTCACTAAAAGCTTTTCAACAGTCTTTTCTGGTTTTGAACCTTTGGGCAGTTTGTGGTATTGGGTTTTAGGCATTCTTATTTTATGCTTCTTTCCATCCTCGTCATGGTAGAAGGATAAAAAAACTTGAGTCTCTGGGCTTTCAAAATGGTAAGTACCTGAACTATCAAATTCAACTTCAAATACTTCCTTTACTTTTCCAGAAAAGTCAGCTGTTATTTTTTTAATTTCCCCCTGTGGAGTTGTCATTAGGAGATTTTTAATTTGATGGTTTGACTCAGCAATATAAGCCTGAGCTGAGCGAGATACATCTAATGCGAAAATTTTTTGTTCTTCATTATTAATTTCATGCGTATCAGCTTTTATCCATATATCGTGCGCGTGAGCAGATAGTGAAGCTGTGCAAATAATGCTTGCTAGTATTACATTTTTCATTTTGTAAGTTCCATAAGAAATAATCACTTTCATTATGGCTTGGGTTTGATCACTCAATAATCACTTATAGGCAAAAGTTAGACTAAAAATGAGATAATAAGGAAATTGAAGAAATAACAAGATCAGAGGGTTTATACTTTTATTAAAAAGATATTGATAGAAAACTTAAAGCGTAGTCTTCTAAGAACTATTCTAACTTCCCTATTAATGATGGTTGATATTAATAATTATACTTTAATTACGAAGGTTGTAAGTGGTAAATCCATTAGCAATGCCATGCTTAATCATGCGGTTGATGATCTTTCAATCATTATAGTCTATCACTGTGTTGATAACGATTTTTATAAACGCTATGGCGTATTACTTAGTAAAGGTTTTTTAACCAAGTAATACGTCAATGTTGCAAACATAATTTAGCAGAAATATAGAACTATCACATATATCTAAGAAAACCCCACATAAGTAAAGTAACTCCAAACAAATACAAATTCATTAATTATCAACAACTTGAATGCAAACCCTCTCTATTTCAAAATTACCTAACACACATTTCCCTTCAAATACAAGAGGCATCTTAATTAACTCTTTTTTACCATTTTCTCTCGCGACTTCAAAAAAAATATAATCCCACGATTTGTTTATTTTAAATTCATAGCTAAGCTTTTTATTCCGATTAGTTGCACTAGTAACGGCATCACTTTCATTTCGATTTTCACGAGCTATGTTACGCCAAAACGCCTTTAAACTGCTTAGCCATTTTACATTACCTCTTTTAACTGCAAGTACTTTATATTTATTATCATCATTACTTAGCCAAAGAGCGATATATGGGTTTTGATGATTTCTATCAAAAACAGGCAATGATAAAGTTACAAGAATAGATCGTGAAGTATCAATTTTCTCAGAACCAAATAGCTCAAAGTTGAAAATGCTACTGATAAATAGCAAAGTAATTAGTTTGATTAATGTATGCATTTTCACTCCATGAATAGTACAAAACTTATCAGGCTAAATGATATAAAATATAAATATTGTCGACGGTGCTTATTATCTCTAAAACTAAGCCATATTCCGGTCACTGAAATAAAAATGAGTACAATGGCTGTTATATCCGAAATAACAGTCCAAACAAGGCTAGTATGTCTTCCTTGGTGAAGCTCATTTAATCGACTTATAAAACCGAAGTCACTTACCTCAATGAATAAAGTACTATCCTTTAAATATAGCTCCAATCTTTTTCCTGGGCTTGGGATGGATAATTCACGCATTTCCACTAGACGATTTATTTCATCATCACTGAGTGATATTTGATGTCGTGATAGTAGAATGTCAATGTCCTCACTACTAACTGGATTAAGCTTGTATTCACTCACAATGTACTTAGGTACCCCTTCAAATGCTGAACGGTGGTTCAGAGTAATGCCTGTTAATGAAAAAGCTAATAGCAAAGTACAACAACACAAAGAGCTATAAACATGTAACTTGCGGAGGTGCTTGTTTTTTATTTTTTTCATAACATAAGGTATTAGTAACAAAGGCTGAAGTTTAGCATCGATAAAGTCACACAATTATCAACTTTAAAACTAACCCAAATTCAGTCACTAATATCGTTTTAGATTGTTAAGGATAATGCTATTAATAACTAGTTATATGTGTGAGCTTGAGTAGACATTAATTAGACATAACATTAGATAAAGTAACCTTTATTAAATTGATAACTATTAGCATTACAGCATGATTTTACTTATTGAAAACGATTCTAAATACGCTGAATTAATAGGCCATTATTTAACTGAACATGAGATGGAGGTCGACTATGCTCTTAATGGTATTGCAGGGTTTGAGTTAGTATCAAAATATAGATATTCTGTTATTGTTATTAATAATACCATTCCTAAGCTATTAAGCACAAAACTATGCCATAAAATAAGAAATGAGCTATTTGTAAATACACCAATACTGTTTATGAGTTGCAGCGATATTTTACAAGACAAAATTAGCGCTTTTAGAGCTGGTGCAGATGACTTTATTGTTAAGCCTGTATCTAATGAAGAGCTTTATTACCGAATTAAAGCCTTATCTTCGAGAGGACCTCGCAGAGATATTGGTAAACAATATATTGCTAATATTGAGGTAGATTATCATTTAAGAACCGTAACATGTAAGTCAATCACTGTGAAATTGCATTTTTTACAAATGAATATTTTGAAAGTTTTAATACAGCATTATCCTAATACAGTATCTAGGCAAACTCTAGAACAGGAAATCTGGGGAGACGAACCGCCTGCAAGCTCTCCACTTCGGACCCATATTTATCGTCTTCGTATTGCGATGGAAAAACCATTTAATCAACCAGTGATTGATACTGTTTATGGGCAAGGATACCACTTAATACATTCAGACCCACTTACAAAAGCACATAAAAGCATTTAAATCAGCTCACATCTATTCTTAATTAATATAAACACGAGCTGTATATTAATAAAATGTAGATGTGTCTTTAGATATTAATTAATCTTATTAATATCTCTATACCCCCTTAATAAAACAATAAATACCTTCATCAATTATGACCTATAACGAAGTTATAACCAATTCATTAAATAGTTAGAGCTGCTACATATCTAGGTTAGACTGATAGCCAGGAATCAAATAAGAAAGTCTGTTTACTTATCTATAATATAAAGCAGGCCCAATAAGTATAAGATAATGGTGGTTAAATGAAGTTGGTTGTAGTTTTTATTTAATTATTTGCATCTATGATGAAGAAATTAATCGCTCTTAAAGACTCATGCCCTTTGCTAAAATCATATTAATAAACACTTGCTAAAAATTATGTATGAATGTGATAGGCAATACTACCCACCATGTTCATACATAAATATAGTTATTTACAGAAGTAACGATTAACTACCTAGTCACATTTAAAGAGGCGTCATCCCCTCGTGATAATATGAACATAGCGGGACATAGTAATAATATCGTGGCAATCGAAAAAACTGTACCAAAGCTTAAACTAATTACCATAGGTATCAAATACAAAGCCTGCGTTGAAGTCTCAAATAACATTGGTACCAAACCAGCAGCAGTTGTAATTGCGGTCAAAACGACAGGGCGAAATCGATTCAAAGCCGCCTCTATTACAGCTTCCTTTTTATTTACCCCTTCTTTGCATAAAGTTTTAATCTTCAGAAGCATAACAAAAGAGCCGTTTATAACGATACCGGATACTGCAATCATGCCAAATAAGCTCATTATGCTAAAGGGTGATCCCATAACAATATGCCCTAGCATTGCTGCTGCTATGGAAAATGGTATAACAAATAGCACGAGTACTGCATCAGAATAGCTTCTAAAAACGACAGCTAGCATAGCGAACACTAGAGCAAACGCGAGAGCTATGCCTTTAAATATCTCAGTATTAGCTTTTGACTCTATTCTGGCTTCTCCGCCTAATTCTATACTTAAATTTGGGTACTTTTGCTCGAGGTCACTTATTAGTTCCTCTTCGATAACATTAATAGCTAGAGAAGCTGTTGTAAGTTTTCTCAGTATACTCGCTGTAACTTCAACGTATTGAGAACCATCAATACGATTAATGAGCGTGACGGCCTTAGTCTTTGATATATTCGCCACTTGACCTAGCTCAACCGTTTCTCCACTCGGTGAAAAAATTATTAACCTCTCAAGTTGGTTTGCATAGTAGTGCTCGTCTTTATCCATTATTACTCTAACTTTTACCTCATCACCATTTATTATTTGGCGCTTAGCTTCGCCCCCAAAAAAGTGAAAACGAACTTGCTTACCTAAACTATCACTTGTAAACCCAAGGCTTTTCCCCAAAGGGGTGGGCGATAAATTATACTGAAGCTTTCCGTCTACTAATGCACTATCTATGTCAGTAATACCTGCTATTCTTGCTAGGCCAGTCATTAGCTCTGTAGCTGCGATTTTTAAAGTGCCTTCATCATTATGACCTAACTCAATTACCAACTCCTTCCCCCCACCAGGGCCCACTTGATAATCAAAAAATATAGACTTAATACTGGCTAAATCGCCTATTTGATCGCGCCATTTATCAACAAAGTCACGAGCACTGAATAACCGCTGTTCCTCAGGTACTATCATAAAAGTAGAAGAACCACTATTACTGCCGATATCTTGCATACGAAATTTATAAGCATCTGTACCATTTAGTTTTTTCATTGCAGAAATACCAGAACGTTCAATATAAGCAATGATGTTTTCTTTATCTTCAAGCGCCATACCTGTGGGAAATTCAACTTCAGCATCTATTCTAGTAGACTCTATTTTAGGCACGAAGCTAGCATCAACTCTTCCACTATAAACCCAAGCAAAAACTAAAATAAGTAATGAGCTGAAAATAGTAATTACTATTGTTGGATGGTTACAACTGTATATAAGCCAGCGAGAATAAATTTTATCTTTAAAGTCGTTAAAATAATTGAAGCATCGTTGCTGAATACGTGAAATGGTTTTTATTTTAATCGGCTTACCAATATTTCTCAGATGCAGAGGTAAGATAAATAAAGCCTCAATTAGTGAGACTAAGAAAATAGCAAAAATAAGCAGTGTCATGGGCTTATACATCACCCCAAGCTCCCCAGGAACAAATAAAAGAGGTATAAACGCAATAATATTTGTTAATACTGAAAAGACGACAGGTAATGTCATTTCTTTCACCCCATCCTTTAGGGCTTTATCTGTATTGACACCTTGTTGAAGTTTTGAATATATATTTTCTGCGACCACGACCGCGTCATCAACTAATATCCCTATTGTTACAACAAATGCAAATAAAGTTATCATGTTTAATGGAATATCTAGAAATGGCATAATACCGAGAGCTCCAAGAATTGATACCGGTATTCCCATACTGACCCAAAAAGCCAACCTCATATCAAGAAATAATGATAATACAAAAACAACTAATACCATCCCAACTAACCCATTACTTGTTAGTAGGTTAACCCTTTGACTGAAAGGCTCAGATTGATCCTGCAATGTTGTTATATTTAAGTTTGGAGGAACGTTTTGTTTGTACTCTTCAATGAACTCCTTAATTGCACTGCTTAATTCAATAGGCTTACTTGTTTTTTGTTGGTACAGCTTTAATTCTAAACCCGGCTCGTTATTAATTAAGAATGGTTTTTTATCACCTTGAAAACTGTTCCTAACTGTTGCAATATCCCCCAATAATAAACGATGCCCATTCTTGTCATTCGCTATTTCTATTTTAGAAAACTGGCTTGTAAGCTTTTTTCTCCCTAAGGTACGTATTAAAATTTCACCACTTTGTGTACTTACACTACCTGTTGAGATATCAGTAACAGACGCTTTTACTCGACTAAGAATTTGTTCAAGTGTTAATTGATATTTTAATAAATTGGCATTACTTACCTCTATGACAATTTCGGGACTTCTAGCACCTTGAATATCTATTTTCGCTAAATCTAAATTGTTTAGAAGCTCCCGCTTTAATCTGCTTGCCTCCTGGTATAATTGCAATTCTGTCAACTTTCCGTGAAGGCCTAGTTCTACAATACTATCGTATTCCTCAGCAAGAGTTACACTTACTTTTTCCATTTCATCAGGAAAACTATTTATGCTATCAATACTATTTTTTATCTTGGTTAGGGCTATGTTCTCATCAATACCCTCTACCAATTCAAGTGTTATTAAAGCGATACCCTCTGAAGATTCTGCACTTAGGCGCTCAATATCAGCGTTATCAATTAACTTATATTCAATAGGTAGAACGATGCTTTGCTCAATATCCTTAGGTGTAGCCCCCAGATACTCAGCTTCAATTATAATTTTATTAATTTGAAAAGACGGGCTTGTTTCTTGTTTAATAACACTAAAAGATAACAGGCCAGATATTATAAGAGTCAACATCAGTAACGTTGAAGCGATTGGATTATTAATCATCCAGACTGAAAGGGGAGTAGCTTTACTATTTTTCATTACAGCTCTCCGTTGCTAATATCAGCTTTCAATCCATTTTTAGCACCAGGCACTTTGTTTTTTACTATAGACATCCCTTCCTCTAGAATATTTTTGATTATGATACTCTCTTTATTTTTCCAAATTACGTTAACCCTTTTCGAAAACAATTGATTGTTCTTATCGACGAGCCAAATCTTGTCGCCATCAATAGAAGATAAAGGAACTTTAAGTACATTTTTAAAAGTAGGTAGAGTTAGCTCTGCGGCCACAAATTCATTTATGATCAGCGTTCCACTGTCATTATCTACAGTTAGATAAACACTTTGTAGTTGGCTAGTTAGCGCTTGTGTTGGAGGTATTTGAGATATATGGGCATTAAAAAATGTATTATCGTCCCGATAAACCTTAACCCGCTGACCAATAGACAATACTGAAGCAACATCGTGAGGTATTGATAAGCTTACCCTAAACTCAGAGAGTTGAGCAAAAGTACCAATCTTATCTCCCTTTTTAACAAAGTCGCCTTGGTAAGCGCTCTTTTCTAAAACGACGTAGTTTTCTTTAGATTGAAATTTACAACGTTCTAAATTTTTTTTTGCGAGTTCTAGGTTGCTTGTTGCAATTAAAATATTAGCCTTAGCTATTTCTAATTGAGGCTTTCGCAACATTAATGACTCTTGTAGTTTTAAATTAGGGCTGTCTTTTTTAGGCCTAACCCTTTTGTATTCACTTTTCGAAAAGCGTTGCTCACCGAGCTCAAGCTTTAAGTTAGCTTCTGCTACTTTAAGCTCTCCTAATCGAGCTTGTAGCTGGTTTTTATAGTCCTCATCATCAATATGATAAATAGTTTCACTCCTATTTACTCGACTACCAACTTCAAAATTATTATTAAGGAATAAAATTTCACCTTCGACTTGTGCAAATAAAGTTAGAATATTTGGTGTTTCTATTCGGCCATAAGCTTGATAACTGGGTGTAAATTCTTGAGGTTTAGCCTTTAATATATTGACTACTAAAGCTTTGTTATTACTGGGTGATAAAGGCAGTTTTGGAGGTGTTGCCAAAATAATTAATGCACAAATTGCTACGCTAAAAGTAATAAGAACAGTGATTATTTTCACTTTATTGACTTGCATTTCTAGTCCCTAATTTTATTGAGAAGGAAGTTGTTTTTTCTTTCGTTAGAATTTTTAGTAAATACAAACCTATTAGCTAAAAGGTAGTTACTTACCAAACCGGCCATAATTCCTAAGCAAAAAGCGAAATGAATTAAGATAAGCTCTTTGGCTATCCAAAAAACTATTAAATTGATTACGCCAGATAAATGAGCTGCGAACATGTGCTTACTCCATTGTTTTACAGCGCTTCCATAAGCTTGGTTATTGAAGGTGTAAACTCTATTACCTAACCATGTTGTACTAGCTGCTAGCCAAAATGCTATTGCGCGTGCGGTTATAATTGAATCGATATGATTTACTAAAATAAAAAAAATAAAACTATCAACAATGAACCCAGCGCCGCCTACAAAACAAAATTTTTTTAGTTGCTGCATCATTAAGCATTAAATAATTAATCGTAGAGTCATTATTATTTAGAAGATGTCTATGAATTGTCTTGATGCATTGACTTTTTATAGACTCAGGTTGTTTTAAGCTTGCTTTGTAAAATTATTGGAGAGCTTAATGAAATTGGTCGAACACCCTAAGTCTGTTAATGAAGATATAACGCTGAGCATCATAGTGCCTGTTTATAACGAGCAGGAAATGCTGCCTATCTTTAATCACCACCTATCGAAAACTCTAAGCTTGTTATTAAACGAGTATGTGGAAGTCATTTATATTAATGATGGAAGTACTGACGATAGCTGGAATGCAATGTCAAATTTAACCAATCATTATGCCGATATTGAATGCATTAACTTAAGTCGTAACTTTGGTAAAGAAGCCGCGATGACCGCTGGTATTGATAATGCTAGAGGTGAAGCTATTATTTTATTGGATGCTGATTTACAAGATCCACCTGAACTTATTCCTAAAATGCTAAATGCATGGAAACAAGGTTTTGATGTTGTAAATATGAAACGGTCATCCCGCTTAGGTGAGTCACGCTTAAAACGTTGGAGCGCTCACATTTATTACAGGTTACTTGACCATTTATCTGAGGTTCCATTACAAAAGGACGTAGGTGATTTTAGGCTATTAAGTAGAAGAGTTGTTGATGATATAAAGAAATTATCAGAAAGAAGCCGCTATATGAAAGGAATTCTTTCATGGCCAGGATACAAGCAAACAACAATTAGTTTTGAGCGTCCAGAACGCGTTGCAGGAGAGACAAAGTGGTCTTTCTTTCAGCTGGTAAAGTTAGGCCTATCTGGCATTACAGCTTTTAGTGTAAAGCCTTTACAAATATCTACCTGGGTCGGCACTTTAATATCTACATCCGCATTTTTTTATGGCTTATGGGTTGTTGCCAAGACTCTATTCTTTGGAGAAACCGTTGCGGGTTACCCTTCAATAATGTTGACCCAGTTATTCTTAGGGGGAGTTCAACTGATAGCTATAGGTGTCTTAGGTGAGTATATTGGTCGTATTTATGCTGAGACCAAAGGGCGTCCTATATATTTAATAATGGATAAACAAAGCCAAAAGAGTCAAAACGGCATGGTGAAAAAACATGGCTGATAAAATAAATTCTACAGTATATTGGGCTTTAGCAATTATTATTTCCTTGATCGCTATAAGGCTTGTTTCACTAGGACTTTTCCCTCTCTACGATACAACTGAGGCTAGGTATGGGGAAATGGCTCGTATCATGGTAGAAACTCGTAACTGGGTTACCCCTCAGTTTGATTACGACGTACCATTTTGGGGGAAACCTCCAATTCAAACCTGGCTGAGTGCCATTAGTTTTAATTTTTTAGGTATAAATGAGTTTACTGCTCGTTTACCTCACTTATTGTGTGGTTTATTAACCTGTTACTTGGTCTTTCGATTCACATTATCCCTGACGAATTTAAGTAAAAGTGTTTTATCTATATTGGTGCTAGTTTCTAGCTTAGGGTTTATCGTTGCTATTGGCATGGTTATGACGGATAGTGCTTTGCTTCTTGCTTATACCCTTGCAATGTTTAGCTATTGGCAATGCTATGCTCAAAAAAACCAACTTTATGGCTATTTGTTTTTTGTCTCTTTAGCGCTCGGTATGCTAATTAAAGGGCCTGTTGCTGTCGTGCTTATAGGGATTTCACTCGTTGTTTGGAGCGCTTGGCAAGGCTGCTTTAAAGTAGCTATAAGACGCTTGCCTTGGGTAAGTGGGATGTTCGTTTTTTTAGGTCTAACTTTACCTTGGTACATTCTAGCCGAAATACGTACTCCGGGCTTTTTAGAATATTTTATAGTTGGTGAACATATTCAGCGATTCCTTGTATCTGGATGGGAAGGCGATCTTTATGGCACAGCGCACGTTAAACCTAGAGGTACAATTTGGTTTTATTGGTTACTGTGCGCAAGCCCTTGGTCATTTTTAGCTTTAGGTCTACTATTCAAAAAAGAAAATATTAAAAAAGCACTTAGAAAAGAACCCGACCAGCCAAATATAAATAAGTACCTTATTTGTTGGGTGATTTCGCCACTATTACTATTTACTTTAGCTGGTAATGTGTTGCCAATCTATGTGCTACCTGGTTTTAGCGCATTAGCTATACTGATAGCCTTAAACATAAAATTTACTAAGCTATGCAATTACATGGCTCTATTTACGGTTTTAACCTTAATAGCTATGTTAAGTGCACTGCTAACGGGTGCATGGGAGCACAAAAGCGAACATAAGCTACTCGAATTACATCAAAAATCGTTTAAAGAAGCCCCTTTGTATTATTGGAATAAACGCCCATTTAGTGGACAGTTTTATTCAAATGGTAGAGCTAAACAAATAAATGAAAAAGCATATTTACGAGACTTAGTTAACAGTAGTGGAAAAATATATATTGCTATAAAGCAGGACGAGTTTATTATTTTTAAAGATTTATTTGATGCTCATTGTACTGTTGAAAAGAAATCCACTGTACGTTACCTATTAGTATGCAACGATAAATTTGAAAATAAGGTGTCTATTGAAAATTTTACTGATTGAAGATTGTCATACTGTTGCCGAAGTCATATTTGATTATTTTGAGGGTTCAGAATTTGAATTAGATTTTGCAGCGACAGGCACGTTAGGTCTTGCATTAGCTCAGTCAAACAACTTTGACTGTATTATTTTAGATATAATGCTTCCCGGTATTGATGGTATAACAGTATGTCATCGGCTTAGAGCCGAAGGATATGATACTCCTATCATAATGCTTACGGCGAGAGATACCGATAGTGACATGTTACAAGGGCTAAAAATAGGAGCTGATGACTATATAGTAAAACCTTTTAATTTAGAACTATTGGAAGCTAGAATAATAAATGCTGTCCGAAGGAGTTCAGGGAATGGCTTTGCAAAAACAGTTGTTTTCGGGCCTGTTACACTTAATCCTAAAACTTGTCAGGTCTGGAGAGAAGGGAGTGAAATCAAACTGACCCCAACTTGTTTCAAAATTATGAAGCTTTTAATACTTAAAGCACCCAGTGTAGTTTCTAGGCAAGAAATTGAAGATAGTATCTGGGGAGATGAGCTACCTGATAAAGACATACTTAGAAAACACATATACCAATTGAGACTCAAAATCGACAAGCCTTATGACAAAGATGTTATAGAAACTATACCTAAAACAGGATACAGATTGAGTGAGTGTAATGTTTAAAAGTAAACCAATAAGTCAAATAATTATAAAAGTATATCTATTGGGCGCTTTGATATTATTAGCCTTTTACGGATGCTTATTTTATTACACGGTGTTGTACACTGAAAATCAAGCCAGTGAACAGCGTTTAGCTCTAAAAGCTCCCTATCACCTAAAGCTTTTTCAAAAAAGCGAAAATACAAAAATAAAAATAGATCCGATATTAACAATCTATAATACGTATGAAATTTTACCAAAAAAAATTAAAGATAAAATTAACGCCGACTGGCTAGGTATCCAAAGTATTCATTTTGATGACGACAGTGAATTCACTGTATTTGCGAAAAAAATAAAAATTAATAATGATGAAATTACTGCTTATGCCATTGAGGATGTCGATCCAATAGAATGGGACGATACATACTTTGCAATTTTCCAAATTATGATACTTTCTTCAGGTGTGATTTTATTCATTGGCTCTGCATTTTTTATTATTAAAATGGCAAAGCGGATAAGCTCTCCGTTCTCAGAGTTAGCTGATATGCTTGAATATGATTCACATGAAGTTAGTAAACCTTTATCTGTTAATGGAAAATTATCTTTTGAGTTAGAAATGATGCTTGCTAGCATTAATAGCTATCGCAAGCGAATATATGCTGCATTTATTAGGGAGCAAACTTTTACTAGGTATATTAGTCATGAACTACGTACTCCTATGACGGTGATCCGAGGCGGTGTAAGTGTTTTAAGACGAGCAAATAATGATAAGACTACAAAGCAATTAACTAGAATAGATGATGCTGTCATAGAAATGGAGCAGTTAACTCATATTTTCCTATTACTTGCTAAAGACGAAGTTTCAAATACTAGTAACGTTTCAATATCAGACACGTCAATCGACAAAATAGTTAAGAACTTTTCCCCTACTATCAAAGCAAATCAAGTAAATTTCCATTATGACATACAGAATGAATTTTCATTACATGCGCACCCATTACTATTTTCAGCAGTAGTATGTAACTTATTAAAAAATGCTATTAATTGCAGTATTGAAGGTAGTGTAAATTTATTTATTTCTGAACAAAGAATAGATGTTATTGATGATGGATTAGGCCTAAATGAACAACCTCGCGGCTATGAAGGGTTTGGTATAGGCCTCAAAATTGTTCAAGATATATGTGAAAAATACCAGTGGACATTTAACATATCAAATAATATGGAAAAGGGTTGCACCGCTTCAGTGATTTTTAAAACTTAGGGGATTAAATTTATGCTAATTCACCCTAGTAAAGCAAAAACAAGGGCTAAAACCATATTTTTTACCATCAACTTACGAAAGTATCGTGTTATTTTTTAATAACTTAATCCTATAGTAGATAATAAAATTGCGTTTAAAATGACATTCACTTTAATTAAAATCTAATGCAAAAACCTCAAAGATAAATTTTATAGGTTTAGATTAAGAAGTTTATACCCTTCTCCATAAATATTTTTGATAAACAGCGTTCCAAATGATTTTTTTAATGTAGCGCTTAAGTTATAGATATGGGGAGAAAGCTGATAACTTTCAATGTAAAGGCTTTCTTTGATCTGTTTGATTATTTCACTTCTAGATACAGCATTTGGATGTCGTTGTACTAATGCGTTGAATATACTCATTTGTAACTTACTTAACACAAGTGCTTTATTGTTAAAAACAACGTTACAAGATCCATCATCAATTTCGAGAGCCGATAAACAGTTTAGTGGTTTAATATTTAAAGAAGCTAACTTTTGTAGCAACTTCTTATGAGAGTATGGCTCAAGTAAAACCTCTACATCTCCGGCTTGATATATACTAAGCTCACATTCCGTATCTAACTTTTCACATAAGAAGATAATCGAAGCATTTTTTTTTCTCATTTTTTGACATAGCTGGATGATCCCAGTATTTAGTATTTCATAGTTTATGATAAGCGCTTGATATTTATTACAGTGTATTAACTCAAAAGCACTAGCTAAGCTAAATGCAAAATCTACTTTGTGATTATTTTTAGTTAGGTATGAGTAAATGAGTTCAGATTTTTTACTAAAGTTGTCGATGAGTAATATCATATAAGTATCATTTAGTACTAAATACATTCAGTATAAATATATATATGTAAAAGAAATGTCTAAGCCTCCAACTCAAATTCGTGAGCATACCGTTTCTCTTAACTCATAAAGAATCTCTTATTAGAAGTTTCAGGGAAGTCCAGCAATGTTGTGCGCTTATTATTGAAATAATAATTTTACCCTTCCTGACAAATTGACACTTCAGAATTGAGAGAATTCATTGCCTAAAACATCAGGTAACGTATTAATATCTCAAATAAGCAGCACTTCTTCTTACGCACGAGTGATCGCTTTGTAAAACATTGTGAGATCAAAATTTTGAGCACGCTCTAAGGGAGTAACTACCCACACTCAAATTGGGAGCCCTGGCTTTTATGGATAGTTATTGCATAGGCCAACTTGAGGGCTTCAATCATTTCAATTGAAATCTTACATTAGACGCCGTCATCCCACATTATTTGCCCAAAACTTGGGAATTCACTGGTTTCTTCAGCGCTATTTAAAGTGGCAAGCATCATTACCTTGTCGCCCAAACTAAAGTCAGTTTCAATATGGACTTCCCAGTTTCTCATCCATATCAGATAGTGAGGCATAAGTAGAGGACGACATGACACACGGGAACAAATAAATCTAGTACATAAGTCAAGTCGTTTCATTTGGTTATAAGAATGAGTAGGACATTAAGAATTGAATATTTAAGGGCCTCTACGGCAATTGAGGACTGGATTAGCTTATCTAATGAGTAAGATGCCAACTCTCTTTTTCAGATATCTCATTTCTGTTTTTTATCCATCGACGAGTTATAAATATAACTCGCTTTTGCCCCATTTCGTGTTAACGCAAATACTCTAAAGATCGGTTTTGAACGACAAACCAAGCATTGAGGCTGGCTTAGGATTAGAGCTAATTGATTGCCAAACAGTGTATCTCGCGCATATATTCAAGAAAATGAGCGACGAGCGTATTTCCTTTTTCCTGAATCTCTTTAGCGACAATAAAAATATTATAGTTGGCAATGCATTACGGTATTTGTTAAAAGTAGATTTATTAATACATGCGCGTAACATCGGCAGGAAGATGCGCGATGGGCGCACTATAAAATTGTTAGGTTTCCGCTAGGCTCTGTTGCAGTCTTCTGGTTTAAAGGAATGGTATGGATAAAGTATGTGGAAATATTGTATCGGACGATGGCAAGGTTTTACTTTTTTCTATTGATAATTTTGTGAATACTATTTGCAAAAAAGATACATGTTTTGTTTGCGGCATAGAAAGAGCCGAAGCTTCATTTAACGATGAACATGTCATTCCGCGTTGGGTGCTTAAGCGTTATGAATTATTTGGTAAAGAAATAACATTGCCCAATGATAAAAAGTTTAGATATGGTAAGTATAAAATACCATGTTGTGAAAGTTGCAATTCTTTTTTGGGTGAAAATATAGAAAAGAAAGTCGCAGAAGGTCTAGATGGTGACTTCAACAAAGTTCTTAGCTTTTTTAATGGTAATAAAGAACTTGTTTTTAATTGGATATGTCTTCTTTATATTAAAACACACCTAAAAGATAAAATGTTTCAGTATGACTTTCAGTCAGATAAAAAAATAGGGGATGACTACGACTGGGAAGATTTACATCACTTTCATTGTATGGCTCGAAGTATTTACACGGGTGTGAAAATTGAAGAGTCTGTATACGGTAGTATGTTTATTTACCCTTGCGCTGAGTTTGATGAAGGTGAACGGTATGATTACATTGATTTATACGGTACTGGCACAGTCCTTATAAGGTTGGGAGATTTCTTCATAATATGTGTTATGAATGATTCTAAGTTAGTAAGCCAGTTAATTAAGAGTAGAACCGAAAGGATAACGGGTAAATTAAACTTCCTTCAAGTTAGGGAACTATACTCCAGAGTCTCATATGAAAACCTAAGAATTATAGATAGGCCTAAATATTATACTGCTGTAAGACACAAAGATAATTACGTTGGCATTCACGCATCAATTAATAAAAAAATAAAGATTGCACCACACAACGAAGAGTTTTTCGGTGCTCTTATGTACAAACTTGTAAAGAATTATATTTACAACCCTCAAGAACCAGAGCTGAAAATTAAGATGGAAGAGCAAGTTCAAGGTGTTAAAAATGGTCAATGGACGTATTTATTTGACAGTGAAGGGAAATTTTTAAGTGATTCAGCGCTTATAATTGATGATGAAAAATCTGTTATTGAAGACTTAAAAAATGGTATTGACATTTTCACTCGATAATAGCTATCTAAAAACCTAACAAGGCGCTGCTACGGAAAATTTACTCGCTAGCGCTCCCTAATTTCCGCAGAGCGCGGCGTTACTGATTAAATACTCTAACGTGTTTTTGTCCAAAAACGAGTTTACCCGACCCTCCGCTTTTCGCTCAAATAAGACCCCGAAAAATGGCTCATATAGCTATCTAGGCCAACGCTTTCAAAAACAGAAGTATATTTCCGATAACTACCTTTGAATTCCTATAAACGGAAGTTTGCTTCCGAAATATAGCAATATTGGGTTAGAAACCGGAAGTTTACTTCCGTTTTGTACTTTAAGTTTATAAACCGGTGTTTAATGAAAGCTGGGAAGTCTAGAGGTACAAGCAAACTTTGGGTTATTAAATTTAATAATTAGCTTTTAGCTAAATTTAGAAAAACTTTAAAGCTGGTAGTTTGATTATTTGAACTGACCTCTATATTTCCACCGTTTG